>Ga0105162_1001347_pt1 | contig 14324 bp, 11 predicted proteins | sample JNZ201metaG_FD_81532 | JGI IMG/M metagenome (GOLD analysis project Ga0105162, IMG submission 81532) | Hot spring microbial communities from Jinze hot spring, China to study Microbial Dark Matter (Phase II) - JNZ 20120812A | ecosystem: Environmental > Aquatic > Thermal springs > Hot (42-90C) >...
AACCAGAACCGATTGATAAAAATCTTGCTAATTGGTTTAAAGAGTTTTCAAATGCTTGCGCTGTCGCTTTGAGGCAGATTAAACTTGGTGAGGAGACACGCTCAAAAATTCGTCTTCTTGAATCGCAGGCACAGGTCAGCAAGAAAATGCTTGGATCAACGCTTGAAGTTAACAAATTTCTTGAACTTCTTCTTGAACTTGCCATAACTGCGACGGGAAGCGATGCTGGATTTATCGCAATGTGGGATGATAAAATTAAAAGAATGAAAATAAGAGCGAGCAAGAATTTGAGCAATGAGTTTATGGATGCACTTGATCTTTCTCCTGACACGGGACTTTTTGAATGGATTGGAGATGGCGAAGAGATGATCGTGCGAGATTTTGAATTTCTTTTGAAGTTTAAAGTTAATTCAATAATCGGAGTTCCACTGGTTGAGGGTGGCAAACTTCTTGGAATTTTTGCGCTTGTCAATTTCAAAAAATTGAAACAGTTTGAGGAATTTACAATAAAAATTCTTTCGGCATTTGTTGAGCAGATAAAAATTGTAATTCACAATGTTGATCTTTTCAATCAATTCACAGAGCGTTATCTTAAAACATTGATAGCTCTTGCAGAAGCGTATGATATGAGAAGTGAATACACAGCGGGTCATTCAAACAGAGTCGCACAGCTTTCTGTTGAGATTGGCAAAAAGCTCGGGCTTGAAATGGAAAAACTTCGTGAGTTAAGAATTGCTGGACTAATTCACGATGTCGGGATGTGCGGTGTTGTTGAGATAAGCGAAGATTATCAAGCTGATTACAATCATCCGATAATTGGAGCAAGTATGGTTGAAATTTTGCCAATTAGTTTTGACATAGTTGAGGGAATAAGGACGCATCAGGAGTGGTATGATGGCTGGGGATTTCCGCAAGGTTTGAAAGGCGAAGAAATCCCACTTTTTGGTAGAATTCTTGGATTGTGTGAGTTTTTTATTGAAATGTCTTCAAATTCAAAACTTCGCAAGGCGTTTTCTTATTCTCAACTTGAAACGGAGATAAAGAAACGAACTGGTTCTCAATTTGATCCGAAGGTTGTTAGTGCGTTTTTTGAAGTTATGAATGAGAAAAGGGAAAAAGCTGGCGAAGTGTGGATTGAAGAGTGCTGGAAATTCAAAGGTGAGCCGAGAGATGTTTGCTCAAGATGCCCTGTTTATGAGGGCAAGTTCAAAAGATGTTGGGAATCGCCAGAGATAATGTGCAGATTTCACGGTGATTATTCGTGCGAAGATTGTTTTATTTTCCTTGAATGGGTTGAAAGAATGAAAACAAAAAAATTGGAGAAAAAAATGGAATACAGCGTTGTTGAAAAAAATAATTACGCAATCGTCAAATTAAAAGGTGAGCTTGATGTCGCAAGCTCAATTCAGGCAAGAGATGTTTTCAAGAACCTGATTGATAAGGGGAAGGTGAATATAATCATTGATTTTTCAGAGTTGACATTTATTGATAGTTCAGGACTTGGCATAATTGTCGTCGCATACAGAAGTGCGAAAGAGAAAGGTGGAACAATAAAATTTGCAAATGTAAATCCGAGGGTGAAGAAATTGTTTGAAATTACGAGAACTGAAAAACATTTTGAATTTTACAACACTGTTGAAGATGCGGAGAAAACATTTTGAAATAATTACGATCGCTATTTTTCTGCTTTTTTCATCGTGCGAAGTGAAAAGAGAAAAACTTAATTTCACAGTTGATAAAGTTGAGAAAATTCTTTTCATTTACGATTCATCTGATCCATATGCTGGCGAAATTGTTGAGAATACGAAATGGGCTTTCAAATATGCGAAGTTGAATTATGACGAATTTGACCTTGCTGATTATCCAGAGGTTGAGATTGAAAATTTTGAAAATTATTATGTTATTGTTTTTGCGACGGAATTTATAAAGAAAATTTCAAAGGAAGATTGCGAGCGGATTAAAAAATTTGTTGCATCAGGTGGTGGGCTTGCGGTTATATATCGTGGATATAACGAAAATCTTTCAGATGTTTTCGGAGTTAAATTAAAAGACAGACAAAACCTGTTTTTAAAATTGGGCAAATCTGGGTTTGTCTTTAATGTTAATTTCTTGCCTATGCTTGCTGGGACTTTTATACCAGATTCAATTTTGAAAGACCTTTCAATGTTTGATTTTATCCATTTTGGCGATAAAAAGATTATTGCTTCTTCAAGTGCTGGTGTCCCAGTTGCGTGGATTTTAAGATATGGGCTTGGAAAAGTTATCTTTTGGAACACATCTCTTCTTTCAAATAAATTGTTTCGTGGCTTTATAACTCAATCAATCGCAAGCGTCTCGGACAAGTTCGTTCAGCCAGTGCCAAATTTTGCAGTTATATTTATTGATTATTTCCCAACCGCTGTTCCAAATGTTAAGAAAAAAATTATCTGGGATGAATTTGGGCTTACGATGGCGGAGTATCATTTCTTCGTTTTTTATCCAGATATGATGAAACTTGCGGATGAGTTCGGTTTGAAATATACTGCTGGACTTGTTTTCAACTATGGTGCGGATATAAAACCACCGTTTCATCTTACAGAGTGGAGAACGGGCAAAGCAAAAGTTTTTGATAAAGAAATTGAAGTTTCAAAAACGATAGCAAGACAATTTAAACTTAAAAATGAACTTGCATTTCACGGGTATAATCATTTTTCGCTTTTAATTGATGAATGGAAAAACATTGAAAATATGAAGGAAGCGTTGAAATACGCACAGAAAAAATGGAAAGAAGAAGGGCTTGGTGAATTGCCGATAACTTACATTCCACCGACAAATCTTATTGACTCAATTGGAGTTCAAGCGCTTGCACAAAGTTTCCCGTCAATAAAAGTTATCGCTGGTCTTTATTCTGGATTTTTTGATGTCGGTCAATATAGAGAGTTCGGGCGAGAACCGTGGAATGGAAAATTTTACTGCATCCCAAGAGTTTCAGCAGGATTTTTCATTGATGATTATGTTAAAACCTTGATTTTAAGCGAGATCGCAATGCTTGGGGTTTGGACTCATTTCGTTCATCCAGATGATATAATTTACACACCAGACGAAGTTGAGAATCCTGAACTTGTGAGAAACTGGTTTTACCTACCGTGGCGTGGGAAGAATAGCGAAGGTCTTTATTTCAAGTTCAGAGATTGGTTGCAAAAGTTGAAAGAAAATTATCCCTTTTTAAGGTTTATGACCTGTAAAGAGGCGTGTAACGAAATGATGAGGTTTGAAAATTTAAAAGTTGAATATGAGTTCATGGATAAAGCGATAAAGATAAAAACGAATCAGAAAAATGTTTTTTTGAATGTCCAGATTGATTTCAAATACAAAAATCTTGAGGTTATCAACGCTGTTGTTCTTAACACTGTGCAAACTGCAAGCACCAATCTTGTCGTTTTGAGGACGACCGATAAATATGTTCTTTTAAAAATGGAGTGAAATTTCGTATTTTTGTGAAATAAGTGAAACAAAAATAAAAGTTTTGGTGAGGAGATGAATTCGCTTATAAACGATTTAAAAAGCACCTTTTTTCATCTTCGGTTTAGTGTTTCGTTTGCTTTTCTTCCAATTTTTCTTTGGGCTTATGCATTAAGTGAGGCGGACATAACGAAAAATTTTTGGTATGGAATTTTGATTTTACATCTTTTGGTTTATCCAGCAAGCAATGGAATTTATGCTTACTTTGACAAAAGGAAAGGAATCATTTCGGGTATCAGGGGAATTAAGCCAGCGTCAATTTTTACGCTTGTTGTTTCTTTAATTTTTCTTGTGGTCGGAATTTATTTAAGTTTTAAAGTTAACACAAGTTATTTCTATGCTGTGTTAATTTTTGTGCTTCTTTCGTTTCTTTTTTCTTTCCCATCAACGGGTATAAAAATAAGACCGCTTTATGGGATTTTAATTGTGTCAATTTCCTATGGAGTTGTTGGGTTTATCGCTGGATGGGTTTGTGGCTCGGATTTGGGGAAACTTAAAGATTGGTTTTATATTGCGGGAGTTTTGGCTTCGGCTGGCTTTGTTGCAGGGTTTTATACGCTTTCACTTGTTTATAGAGTTTCGGAGGATTCAGAAAAAATGGGTGATTTATTTGTTGAAAAACTTGGTTCGGCTGCTGTATTTAGATTTGCGGAAATTATGCTCCCAATTTCGGGGTTGCTTGCCACAATTGTCGTCGCTGGAAAATTTACGCTTTATGAACTTATCGGAGTGATACTTTACTTCCTTATCTGGTTTTTGGTGATAGACAGATTTAGAGTGAATTTTTACTTGCAAAAGGAATGGCAGAATTACAAAACCATTATGAATTTTAATCTGACAAATTCCGTTATACTTTCAATTTATCTTTTTTTGAGGATACTTGCGTTTCACTATTTGCTTATTGATTGAATTGCGTTATTTACGACAAGTAGAAGTTCGTCAAGATCAAATGGTTTTGTGATTATATAGTCAGCGCCTCTTCTTTTTGCTTCATCTTCTGGGACATCAATTCCCCATCCCGTTAAGATTATAACTGGTATGTTTTTATTTTTTTGCTTTGTTGCCTTTGATATTTCCCAGCCATTTACATCTGGAAGCGCAAGGTCAGTGATGAGAAGGTCAAAATTTTCGGTGTTGACATATTCAAGTGCTTTTTTCCCGTTTTCTGCGGGTAAAATTTTATAACCAAGATTTAGAAAGACATCTTTCAAGAGATATAAAACAGAATCATCATCATCAACGATTAAAACTGTTAATTTTGTTGTGTTTTCTTTTAACTGTGTTTTTTGAACTTTTTCTGAAACCTTTTCTTTGCTTGCTTGAAGGACGATGGTAAATTTTGAGCCCTTTCCGAGTTCGCTTTCAACGAAAATTTCGCCGTTGTGGCTTCTTATGATTTCATAAACGATTGACAAACCAAGTCCTGTGCCGTGTTCTCCTTTCGTTGTAAAAAATGGGTCAAAAATTCTTGCCATTGTTTCTGCGTCCATCCCAATCCCTGTATCAGCGATGTAAATTGCAACTTTTTCGCTGTTTATATTGTAAATTCCAATGTTTAATCTTCCCCCGTTTGGCATCGCTTCAATGGCATTTATGATGATATTTACAAGCGCTTCTCTCAATTCAGATGCGTTTGTTATGCCCATTAATCTGTCTTCGGGAAAATCTTTCACGATTTCATATTTAATTCCTTTGAGTTCTGCTTCATCTTTCCATTTTGATTTTGTTATTTCAAGAGCTTCTTCAATTATGTTCGCAAGGTCAAGCGGGACAAGCGTTACATGTGTTCTTGGTTTCGCAAATTCTCTGAGGCGTGAGATTATCCTTCCAGCGTCCTGTCCTGCTTTTTCAATAAATTCAACATCACGTCGGAGATTCTCATCTGTCAATTTTGTCTTCAGAAGCTGTGCTCTTCCGAGCACTGCACTTAACAAGTTACTCAAATTGTGCGCAATTCCACCAGCGAGCTGTCCAAGCGTTCTTAATTTTTCCGTCAGAAGTAATTGCTGATGTGCTTTTTTAAGATCTTCATATGCTTGGCGAAGTGATTTTTCCGACTCTTGAAGTTCTGTAAAGTATCTTACTCTTTCAATTGCAACTGCGGATTGATTGGCGATGTGCTCAATTAAGGGAATATATTCGTCAATTTCAACATTTCCTTTTATCTGAATTGTCATAATACCAAGAATTTTCCCACGTGATAACATCGGCGTGCTTAATATGTAACCTTCTTCTTCCGATTCTTCAATGAAAAGATTGAATGGCGGTGGAATGTCCTTACCAGAATATCTGACATATGTCGTTTTTTTGTCATAAATCAAACTTTCCCAAATGCTGTGCGATCTAATGTTAAACCTGTAATTTGGATATGAGATCATCACTTTTCTTCCGTGAATTGAATAGACATGTGTTAACCCACGCAGTTGCTCGGTCATCTCATCGTATATGTCAATGAAGAAACATTCAACAGGAATTATTTGAATTATATGGTCATAAATTGCTTTTGCGACTTCATCAACCGTCATCGCCGAAGAAAGTTCCGAACTAAAACTGTGAAGAATTTTAAATTCGTTTAAATTCTTTTGAAGTTTTTCTTCTGCAATTTTTTGCTCTGTAATGTCGTGCATCACTCCCTGAATGTATTTTATCGTCCCGTCTTGATCTCTGACGGTTGTCCAGTAAATGCTTACCCATCTTATGTTTCCATCTTTTCTTATTATTCTAAACTCTGAAACCCTTGGCAATTTGCCAGTTTTAAACGCTTGATAATTTGCTCTCAAAAGTCGCCAGTAATCCTTTGGATGGACAAGGTTTCTTGCTCTGACTTGTCCGCTCAAGAATTCTTCAACGGTGTAGCCAGTTATGTGATAGCAGGATGGAGTGATATAGATAAAGTTATAATTTGAATCAACAGCGAAGACGACATCGTTTAATGCTTCAAGAATTGATTGCCCGAATGATGTTAATTTTTCGTTTTTCATAGTTAATCCGCCTTAAAATTGTGATTCAAAATCAATTTACAAAATTATCATAGAGTTATCAAGTTTTTGGGGTGGTTTGGGTTTGTCATTTTTGCTTTCTTTGTGTAAATTTTTGAAAAAATTGAAAATAAAACGCATTTTGCTTGATGAATGAGTTGATGGTTAGCATCTCGGGTGTGAGGGGAATTGTAGGGCGGGGTTTAACCCCGTTTGAAGTTGTTAAATTTGTGTCAGCATTTGCGAAGTTTTGTGGGCGTGGAAAGATGATGCTTGGGCGTGATACGAGAATTCACAGCGAATTTATCTCTCAAATTGCTTCAGGAACTTTACTTGCGATGGGTTGCGATGTCGTTGATATTGGGGTTTGTCCAACCCCAACGCTTCAACTTGCGGTTGAACATTCAGACGCTATCGGTGGAATTATGATAACCGCAAGCCATAACCCAGCACAATGGAATGGTTTAAAATTTATCTCGGAAGAAGGAATTTTTCTCACACCAGAACAGCATAAAAAATTTCTTGAAATTGTTGCTCAAAATTCGTTTGAATTTTCTGACTGGAATTCGCTTGGAAGATACAAGCAGGATAAAGGTTTTATAGATAAGCACATTGAGATGGTTATGGGGATTGATTTTATTGATGTTGAGAAGATAAAAGCGAGAAAATTTAAGGTTGTTGTTGATTGCATAAATGGTGCTGGCTCTGAAATTGTGCCGAAACTTCTTGAAAAATTTGGATGTGAAGTTATAAAGTTGAATTGTGATGGTAGTGGAATTTTCGTCCACGAGCCAGAACCACTTCCTGAAAATCTTTCTCAACTTTGCGAGTTTGTTAAAAAAAGTGGGGCTGATTTGGGAATTGCGGTTGACCCTGATGCAGACCGACTTGTTCTCGTTGATGAAAATGGAGAACCATTTGGTGAAGAATACACAATTGTTCAAGCAGTTAAAATTGTCCTTGAAAAGAAAAATTTAAACGAGAAAAACATTGTTGTTAATTTATCAACTACGAGAGCGGTTGATGAGGTCGCAAGAATTTACAATGCAAAGGTTTACAGAAGCCCAGTTGGAGAAATAAATGTCGTCAAGAAAATGAAGGAAGTCAAAGCGATAATTGGAGGTGAAGGTAGCGGTGGCGTGATACTTCCCGATGTCCATTACGGCAGGGATTCGCTTGTTGGAATTGCTTTAATTTTGCAAAATCTTGTTGAATTTGGCGGAAAAATTTCTGAATTCAAGAAAACTTTACCTTCGTTTGAAATTTTCAAAACTAAATTTGAAATCTCAAATTTAAACCCCGATGAACTTCTTGAAAAGGCGAAACAAATTTTCAAAGATGCAGATATAAACACCGACGATGGTGTGCGAATTGACCTTGAAGATGGCTGGCTTCATATAAGAAAATCAAACACAGAACCAATTTTAAGAATCATTGCCGAAGCAAGGACAAAAGAGAAAGCCCGTCAACTTGCATTTGAACTTGAAACAAAACTTGGTTTGAAATGAGAAAAGCATTTCTTTTGACTTTTTTAATTTTTGCGAATTTACTTTTTGAAGATGCTTTTTCAATGGATGGAAATAAGCCAAAGATGTTGTGGTTTGATGCAACTGCGAATTTTGAACGGCTCGGGAATTATGATGGCATTGTTAAAGTTCTTAACAGATGCGTTGATGCTGGGATTACAGACATAATTGTTGATGTTAAGCCGATTTCTGGCGAAGTTCTTTATGATAGCGAGATCGCACCGAAGATGAAAAGTTGGAGTGGTTTCACAAGAGCCGACACATTTGATTATGTCAATGTGGTGATAAAAGAGGCGAGAAAAAGAAATTTGAAAGTTCATATTGCTTTAAATGTTTTTTGTGAAGGTCATAATTATTACGATAGAGGTGTTGTTTACTGGAAACATCCTGAATGGGCGACGGTTCTTTACACAAAAGATGGCTTTATACCGATAACACAACAGAAGCAAAAATATTCCGCAATGGTAAATCCTACTCTTGAACAGGTTCAAGAATATGAATTGAAAATAATTGAAGAAGTTGTGAAGAAGTTTGATATTGATGGTATAGTTCTTGACAGGGTAAGATATGATGGGATTTACGCAGATTTTAGCGATTCATCAAGGATAAAGTTTGAGAGCTGGCTCGGGCGAAAGATTAATTTCCCTGACGATATTTTCAAAATTCAGGGTGATAGCATAGTCAGGGGAAGATATTTTAAAGAGTGGATAAAATGGAGAGCTTTGACGATTAAGAAATTTTTTGAAAGAGCAAGAAAAATTGTTAAAGATTTAAAGCCAAATGTTTTGTTTGGTGATTATGCGGGTTCGTGGTATTTGACTTATTACGAGCTTGGTGTTAACTGGGCAAGCGAGAAATATAAGCCAAATTTTGATTGGGCAACCGAAGATTACAATGAGACAGGTTATGCTGAACTTCTTGATTTTCTTTGCTCTGGGCTTTACTTTTACGAAATTACAAAAGAAGAAGTTGAGTCAAAGGATATGATTGATGCCTCAAAATTGACCGAAGCTGGGATGAAGTTGGGTAAAAATGTTTGGTATTCTGTTGAAGGTGCGGGAGAACTTGTAAAGAAAGTAACCATGAACGCTGTCCCTGTTTATGGAAGTTTATATGTTGAGCAGTATAAAGGCGAACCCGAAAGATTTAAAAAAGCTGTTAAGATGGCTCTTGATAAGACAGATGGAGTTATGATATTTGACCTCGTTCATATTGAAAATTACAATTTGTGGGAAGATTTGAAAGAGGTTTTAAAAAATTAACGAAGAAAGAAAATTGATACTTGCCAAGGTCACAGGAACGATTGTCGCAACGCAGAAGAATGAAAATCTAAAACCGTATAAAATTTTGATAATTCAGCCGATTGATTTAAAAGGAAATTTCATCGGAAGAGATATGCTTGCTCTTGATATGGTTGACGCTGGCATTGGTGATACAGTTCTTGCACTTCAAGAGGGAACATCCGCAAGGCAAATCCTCGGCAGAGATGATGTTCCAGTTCATACGCTTGTTGTAGCTGTCGTTGATGGAATTGAATTAAAAGAGGATGAAGATGAACATTGACATAAAGCACATCCTCCAATTGATGGCTATCCCGGGGATTGGTTCGTTGAGAATAAAAAATCTGGTTAATTATTTCAAAGACACGGAACTTATTTTCAGAGCATCACTGCGTGAGCTTATGAATGTTGAGGGAATAGATAAAGGACTTGCGAAAAGAATTTTTGAACAAAGAGATAAAAATTTGGATTTTGTAAATGAACAACTTGCAAGGGTTAAAAAGCTTGGTGTTAAGATAATAACTTTGTGGGATTCTGAATATCCCGAGCTTTTGAGAAAAATTTATGACCCACCGCTTGTGCTTTTTGTCCGTGGAGAGATAACAGAAAGAGACAGATATTCAATTGCGATCGTTGGGACAAGAACTCCGACAAATTACGGGAAAATGATATGCGAAAAATTTGCAGAAGAACTTGCAAAGATGAATTTGACGATTGTAAGTGGATTTGCTCGTGGCATTGACACAATCGCACACATCAGCGCAATTAGAGCTGGTGGAAGGACAATTGCAGTTCTTGGTTCAGGTGTGGATTACATTTATCCACCTGAGAACAGAAAACTTGTTGAAAGCGTAATTTCAAATGGTGCTATAATTTCAGAGTTTCCAATGGGGACGAAGCCAGATGCAATGAATTTTCCCAGAAGAAACAGAATTATAAGCGGAATGTCAATTGCAGTTTTAATTGTTGAGACAAGCAGAACGGGTGGTGCGATGATCACTGCTGAATTTGCAAACGATCAAGATCGTGATGTTTTTGCAATCCCCGGAAACATTGACAGCGTAAAGAGTCAAGGGACAAATTTTTTGATCAAGCAAAACAGAGCAAAACTTGTTGAATCAGTTGAAGATATAATAGAAGATATACGACCGATGATTCAACCGATTTTGAGAACCGAGCCACCAAAGCCAAAGGTTGAAGTAAATGTTTTTGAGTCAAAAATACTTGATGTTTTATCTTCAACAGAGCCGATGCATGTTGATAAAATTGCCGAAGCATCCGGTTTATCTGTTACCGATGCGCTTGTTCATCTTTTGTCGCTTGAATTTAAAGACCTTGTCCGACAGCTTCCGGGAAAATTATTCTTGAAAAAATTTTAATTCCCCGTCTTTTAACCCCGAAAATAGACAATTTTAGGGAACTTGAAAAACTGCTTAATTTTTTGTAATTTTGTAATACTAAATCTGGCTTTAACTAAGCTCCTGGAGGTGAAAAAATATGATGGAAAGAGATCTGACACCTCGTGAGAAAATGATTTTAAGATACATTGTGCAGGAATTTATAATGACCGCAAATCCTGTTGGTTCAAGATACCTTGTAAAAAGATATAACCTTGGTTTAAGCCCTGCTACCGTCAGAAACATAATGGCTGATCTTGAGGAGCTTGGCTATCTCACGCATCCACATACATCAGCTGGAAGAGTTCCAACGGACAAAGGATACAGATTTTATGTTGATAATCTTCTTGAGATCAAAGACCTTACGCAGGAAGAAAAAGAAGCGATAAAAAATGTTGCCCAGGACAAAACCGAGCTTGAAGAAATTTTGAAAGACATTTCAAAACTTATTGGAAAAATATCAAAGCAATTGAGCATCGCCTCAACCCCGCAAATTAACGACGCAATTTTAACGCAACTTGATATTATAAGTTTGTCTGAGACAAAATTACTTGTCGTTATAAACATTCAATCCGGACTTGTAAGAACGATAATTCTTGAAGTTTCAAGCGAAATTTCAAGAGATAAACTTGATTTTGTCAAAACTATTTTGAATGAGCGTCTTTCCGGTTTGACTTTGAGACAAATAAGAGAATCATTTGCTGATAGAGTTCGTGACATTGAGGATAATTATCGGGAGATAATAAAAGTTTTTTTGCGATCGGCTGGAAAATTATTTTATGATTTTTACGATGTTGATAAAGTTCATATAGGCGGGGTTCCAGATGTTCTTGAGCATCCTGAGTTCAGCAATCCTGAAAGAGTCCGTGATATAATGGAGCTTGTTGAGGATGAAGATGTGATAATTCAAGTTTTCCAGACATTGAAACTTCATTCAAGTGCTAAGGAAAAAACAGGCGAAGTCATAGTTTCAATTGGTGTTGAAAATCCAGAAGATAGATTGAAAAATTACAGCCTTGTTGCGTCTGAATATAAAATTGGCGGGGTTTCGGGAGTTATTGGATTGCTTGGTCCGAAGCGAATGAATTACAGCAAAATGATTTCGCTTATCAATTACACTTGCAATGTTTTATCTGAGGTCTTGCATTGAAGTTTTAAATTAAAAACAAAATTTTGCTGATGAAGATGTTGAAAAGTGAGAATGAAAATGTGAAGCCCGCAAATGAAAATCAGGAAGGAGTTGAAAATGTTGAGAAATTAAATGTCGCTGAAAGTGAAACACCGACTGTTGAAAGTTTGAGAGAAGAAATGGTCAATGAAATAGAGGCACTTAAAGCTGAAAATGAAAATTTAAAGAAAGAACTTGATGAATATAAAGACAGATTGTTAAGGCGTGTTGCCGAGTTTGAAAACTTCAAAAAGCGTCTTGAAGCTGATTTTTCAAACGCTGTTAAATATGCAAATGAGAAACTTCTTCTTGAAATTTTGCCTGTTGTTGATGACCTTGAGCGTTCTCTTTCAAGTGGAAAGGAAAAGCCTGATTTTGACTCTTTTTATCAAGGTGTAAAGATGATTTATTCAAAATTGATAAAAGTTCTTGAAGCACACGGCGTTAAGCCGTTTGATTCGGTTGGGAAAAAGTTTGATGTTTATTATCACGAAGCACTGTTAAGAATTCCACGCGATGATGTTCCACCTGATACGGTGATTGATGAGGTTGAGCGTGGATATATGTATTATGATAAAGTTTTGCGCCACGCAAAAGTTATCGTTTCAAGCCCTGTTGAAAAGCAAACGACTGAGGAAAAGAAAGATTTCCCAAAGTCGGACTTCAGCGACGATCACAGGGGAAGTTAAGAATGTTCAAAAGCTCAAAGGTTCAAAAGTTCAAAAGCTAATTTTTTATGGCAAAGAAAGATTATTACGAAATACTTGGCGTTCCGAGGGATGCAACGCTTGAAGAGATAAAGAAGGCGTATAGAAAGCTTGCAATGGAGTATCATCCCGATAGAAACCCCGGGAATAAAGAAGCAGAGGAAAAATTTAAAGAGATAACCGAAGCATACCAAATTTTAAGCGACCCTGAAAAACGCAGAAGGTACGATATGTATGGTCATTCGGGGATAAGCGAAAGTGATTACATTCATTTCACGGATGTTCACGATATATTTGATGTTTTCAGAGATATATTTGATTCTTTCGGTGGCGGTTTGTTTGATGATTTCTTCGGGACGAGAACGCAAACGCGCAGGGTTCAAAAAGGCATCCCGGGCTCTGATAGAAAATTGCGTTTGAAATTAACACTTGAAGAAATAGCAACAGGTGTTAAAAAGAAACTTAAAATCAAACATTTCAAAACTTGCGATGCTTGCGGTGGAACGGGAGCAAAGTCAAAAAGTGGATATGCTACCTGTCCAGTTTGCAATGGAACAGGTGAAGTAAGGCAGGTGCGTAAATCTTTCTTCGGGCAAATGGTTACAATTACAACTTGTCCAAATTGTAATGGAGAGGGAAAAGTTATAAAAGAGCCGTGCAATGTCTGTGGCGGTGAAGGTAGAGTTTATGGTGAAAGCGTCGTTGAAGTTGAAATCCCTGCTGGAGTTAGAGAAGGAAATTATCTCACAGTTCGGGGTTATGGTGATGCTGGAATAAGAGGCGGTGCGCCAGGTGATTTGATAGTTGTAATTGAAGAAGAACCACACCCTTTTTTTACAAGGAAAGGAAACGATGTTTATTACACACTTTTGATAAGTTATCCAGAAGCTGTCCTTGGTTCTGAAGTTGAAGTTCCATCACTTTACGGAAATATCAAAGTTAAAATTGAACCCGGAACGCCATCGGGAAAAGAAATTAGATTTAAAGGCAAGGGACTTCCATCGGTGGAAAGAAATTCCAAGGGCGATTTTGTTGTAAGAGTTGAAATCTGGGTTCCAGATAAAATCACAAATGCTGAAAAAGAGTTGTTGCAGAAACTTTTGAAAGAAGGCAAAAACATAAAACCACCTGAAACTACAAGGCGAACCACTTGATAAAATTAGCTTAATTTTGTAGATTTGAAAAGTTGAAACTTATAAAGGTTTTGCAGTGAAAAATTTTTTCAAAAAAATAAACGATGTGCTTGGCTTAACAAAGTCCGAAAGCATCGTTTTTTGGTTTTTGATCGTTGCTTTTGTTTCGGGATTAGTTATAAAACTTGTTCGTGGCGATGTAATTCAACAGCAGAAAAATTTAAAATTTGATTATTCTGTGTATGATGCGGAGTTTGAAAAAAGATCGTCTGAAATTCAAAGGTATATTGAGGATTCGAAGGCGAATTCAGAGAAGTCAGTTTCTGAAAATAGAAATTCCGAGCAAGTTAGTTTTAAAATTAACATAAACACTGCGACGAAGGAAGAACTTATGAAACTTCCGGGGATAGGTGAACAGACCGCAGAAAGGATAATTCAGCATAGAAAAATTTACGGTGAATTTAAAAGAGTTGAGGACATAATGAATGTAAAGGGCATCGGGCAGAAAAAGTTTGAAAAAATAAAAAATTATTTAACAACAAACTAAAATAAAGGAGCGATAAATGGCACAGGCAAAAGCAAAGGGCTCAATCATTCTTGAAATTTTAATCGTAATTTTAACCGTTATTCTTGT
>Ga0105162_1001348_pt1 | contig 14322 bp, 19 predicted proteins | sample JNZ201metaG_FD_81532 | JGI IMG/M metagenome (GOLD analysis project Ga0105162, IMG submission 81532) | Hot spring microbial communities from Jinze hot spring, China to study Microbial Dark Matter (Phase II) - JNZ 20120812A | ecosystem: Environmental > Aquatic > Thermal springs > Hot (42-90C) >...
ATCGGGCGGAAGATTTCTGAAGTAGAATTTATATTTGTCGTAGTTCTCCATAACTTTCAGCGTAGTTCCAACCGCAGCCTGCGATGAGATAACGAGGTGTGGATAACTTGGATAAAGCTTCGCACCTTCTTCAATGATCGCCAGTGCTTCCTCGGAGACACCTTCAACAAAAACAACTTTACACTTCTTTTCCACCACAGCGCCTCTGTAAGCGGAAACAGCAATGTCGACTTTTCTCTGCGTATCTTCATGGACAAATTCAACCTTCCTACCAAGAATTCCTCCTTTAGCATTTATTTCCTCAACTGCAATTTTTATTGCTTCAGCATCGGCCTTCAGAACGGGAACTCTTGGATCAAAGAGGGCACAGATCACGATCGGTTCTTCGGGCTTTGGTGTTGGTGTGGGCGTTGGAGTGGGCGCTGGTTGTGCGCAACCGAGCAACGCTACCATCACTATTATTATCCCTACAAATATAACTGCAGTTTTTCGGAACATAATCGCTATAGATCAATCTCAATATTTAAACCTTTTCCTTAAATTTTTCTCACTCCACGAAAAATTCAAAGCGCGTAATTCTTATAAACAAGCTCGGCAACGCTGAACATGGTCAGAAAGGTCTTCATTGCGTTCTCAGCCTTCATAGCACTCGCAATTTTCACTCTTTATCATAGCTCATCCTCTTCACTGTCACCGAGCGATCTCATAAAGATACCAAAAGCCGAAAACGTCGTTGTTCAGGGTAAAGTTGAAAACGTTACACGAAACAGCGAGTATACGATCTTTTACATCTCCGACGGTGTGAGCAAAGTAAAGGCGATTTACAAGGGTGAGATATCGTCGACCGAGATAATCGCAACCGGTACTTGGGAGAACGAAGTTCTTTATGTCAAAGAGATCCTGAGCAAGTGTCACACGGAATACGGTGGTTGAGTGATTGGGTTAGTTCTGCTTTCTTTATCGGCAGTATTCTCGATTGCCTCCTTTCTCCTTTTCTTCCGATCAATCAAAAATCTAAGATTTGCAACGATCGCCGAGATTCTCTTGTACGCCTCGTTCTCTTTTTGCGTATCCTCGATTTTGCTACTCCTCCACTACTTTCTAACAGACGACTTCTCGATTCGCTACGTTTACCTGAATTCCCAGCGAGAGATGGATGTTTGGCTCAAGATCTGCGCACTATGGTCTGGAAAAGAGGGATCTCTTTTATTCTGGAACTTCGCCAATTTGTTCGTAGCTTCGATATTCGTGAACCATGGGGCTAAAGATGTGAAGAAGGCAAAAGCTATGGCTATTCTAACCGCTTTTACCTCCGCGATTCTCATAATCAGCGTTTTTGCAAATCCATTCGAGCAAATGCAAATAAAGCATTTCAATGGAGTTGGAATGAACCCCATACTAAGAACTCCGGAAATGGCTTTTCATCCACCGATCGTATTCTTCGGATACGCAGTCGTGGCAATTCTTTATTCTTCGCATTTTTCCGGAATCCAGACTCGTGGAGTTGCGAGAATTGCTTGGGTTCTATTGACGATAGGCATAGTTCTTGGAGGTTTTTGGGCTTATCGAACTCTTGGCTGGGGAGGATTTTGGGGATGGGATCCAGTTGAGAACTCTTCTCTTTTACCGTGGCTTGCGATTACCGCCTACTTCCATGCTAAGAGGGGAAAGGAGTTCTTTGCTTATCTTTCGCTTATATTCGTTGTTTTCACCGCATTCGTAACAAGGAGTGGAGTTCTTAGCTCAGTTCACAGCTTTGGCGAAGATCCGCTGGGTTTCACTTACCTTGCGATGATCTTTGCCCTAGCGATTCCAATTGCAAGGAGATGGAAAATCGAAGATTTCTGCTACTCTTCAATTATTTTTTCGGCTATGATCCTAGTCGTCTTGCTCGGAACGGTGACAAACTTGTTCAGAAACGTTGACCGAAGCTACTATCTAATCACCTTTGTTCCGCTGTTTTTAATCGCAGTTCTCTCGATACTCTATCGAATCAAGGAGTCTGGAAGAAAACTTATTCACATCGGCGTTATCCTCCTTTTCTTGGGATCGACCTCTGTTTGGTTCTTTGAGCAAAAGGAAGTTGTTTCACTAAATCCCGAAGGCAAGGCTTTTGACGTCGAACTACTATACTCGGAATCAAAGAGCTTTTCAGATGCAGAAAAGCTCGTTTTAAAAGCCAAAATTCTAAGCAACGTCGGAATATTCGAGCCGGAGATACACTTCTACGACAACTGGGGACAAGTTAGAAAGGTTTCGATGGTAAGTACACCATTCTTGGACTATTATCTCGCCTTAATCTCGACAAGCGAGAACTTAGCAATCGTCGAATTATACATAGTTCCAATGATATCCTTCGTATGGCTTGGAAGTGCGCTGATGATCCTTGGGGAGATTCTAAGACTGAGAAAATGAAGTTTTTGCCCACAAGAAGAATTTTTCAAGCGCTTTCCTTCTGTGCGAGAATAAGTTCTTCTCTTCTCCCATCTCGGCGAAGGTTTTGCTCCCGTATAGGAATATTGGATCGAACCCAAAACCCTTTTCTCCCTTTATTTCGGTAGAAATTTCGCCATAAACAATTCCTTCGAACGTTCTGATCTCTCTTCCATCGCAAAATGCTACAACTGCCTTGAAGTAAGCTTTTCTGTTCTCAACACCCTCCATAAGCTTAAGTATCCCTTTGTTCCCGATCGTCTTGAACACATAACTCGAATAGGGTCCGGGGAATCCGTTTAGCGCTTCGATGAAAAGCCCACTGTCCTCGATGAAGAAGGGCTTGTCTATTTCCTTCGAAAGGATTTTTGCGCTCTTCACAGCGATTTCTTCGAGATCTTTTCCTTGCGGTTCCTCGTATTCCATTTTAAGCCACTCAATCTCTATGGAGAACTTCTTTGCTATTTCCTTCGCTTCCCTGAACTTTCCCTCGTTTGAAGTTATAAAAAGCATAAACTCGAATGCGTAAGAGCTTTTAAAATTTTTCTCAAACATTTTTTGGACAACTTTTTAAACTCGTATCAGAATTCTCAATGTGCAGAGGAAAAAGTTAAGAAAAAAGGAGTCAAAGGAGATCTCAAGAATCGTGCAAGAAACCGCAGGCATAGCGATTGAGGGAGAAATGGAAGTCCTTGACTTCGGAGAGCTAAGGATTATCTTGGTGAACGGCGAGCCATTGCTCATGGAATTCCAAAAGAGGTACTACGTCTCGGTTTACGGTGCGATAAAGCTGAAGCCTGAAAAGTTCAAAGTTGTCGTTGATTCCGGAGCGATGGAGTTCATAATGAACGGAGCAGACGTAATGAAACCCGGGATTGTGAGTGCAGATCCAAGGATAAAGGAGAACGATTTTGTTTATGTCACAGTTGAACCAAAAGACGTTCCGATTGCAGTTGGGATTGCGTTGTGCAATGCACAGGATATGAAAGGCAAGGGCAAAGCGGTTAAGAACTTGCACCACGTCAAAGACAAGATATGGAGGGATCTCGTTGAACGCAAACTTATACTTTGATCGGATCGATTTCTACGCTTACTTACCAAAAAAAGACTGCTTAGAGTGTGGATATACATGCAAGGAGTTTGCTGATTTAATGAAGCAAGGTGAAAAGGCAGAGAATTGCCATTATTTAACGCAGAAGGAAGTCGAGTACCTAAACTTAGCCATTGAAGCGAAGAATTTTCTCAAAGTCCCCATATATTCGAGCACAATAAAAACGAAAACCGGGCTTGTTTTCAGCAACGAAAAAGCTGTGACACTTGTGACTGCGAACTATCCTTATACGCAAGCGGTGATTGCGGAAATCATGCTAAGAGCCAAAATCGATTTCAACATGCTCATAATCGACACAGAGGGCTATTCAGTTGACATGGCTGTTTACTTGGGGCTTTTTAACGCAAAGAGAATAGAAGAGCAAATAGCGGAGCTGGAAAGAGTCGACAAGAAAAAGATCGTTATTCCTGGGCTTGCAGAAAAAGCAAAGAAGGAGATCGAAAATCTCATCGGCTTCGCAATTCTTGGTCCAATTTGCTGTGCAGAACTTCCGATCTTCTTACTCAAGAATGGGCTTCTGCGATAAGGTTTAAATCTTAGCGAGAACGTATCTTATGGCACTTGGCTTCGTTCTTATAAAAGTCGCTCCAGGGAAAGAAAAGAGAGTTTACGATAGAATAGCGAGTCTTAAAGAGGTCGAAGAGCTTTATCCACTCTTCGGAGAGTACGATCTAATCGCAAAAGTCGTTGTAAAAGACTTTGAGGAGCTGAGCGAGGTTGTGGTGAACAAAATCAGGAGCATAGAGGGAGTTGTTGAGACTAAAACGCTGACGGGTGCTAAGTTCTGATGATCCGTGGTCTGAGGATAATTGCAGAAAACAAAGTTGGTGTTTTAAGAGACCTTACAAGGATAATCGCAGATGAAGGAGGAAACATACAATACGCTCAAAGCTTCCCGATCCGTTTCGGTGAGCACAGCGGAAAGGCCTTGGTTTACTTCGAGATCGAAGATGGGAACTTTGAGCAAATGCTTGAAAAGATCAAGAAGCTCGAGTTCGTTCTCGAAGTCGAGGAAGAGAAACCGTTCGAGCAAGTTTATGGGAAGAGGGTCATAATACTCGGTGGTGGCGCACTCGTTTCTCAGGTTGCGATTGGAGCGATTAGCGAAGCGGATCGCCATAATCTGCGTGGAGAGCGAATAAGCGTTGACACAATGCCTATAGTTGGGGAAGAAGAGATCGCAGAAGCGGTAAAAGCGGTTGCAAGGCTTCATAGAGCAGAAGTGCTCGTTCTTGCCGGCGGCTTAATGGGTGGAAAGATTGCCGAAGAAGTAAAGAAGCTCAGGAGGAGGGGAATAAGGGTTATCTCGCTCAATATGTTCGGCAGCGTTCCGGACGTTAGCGACGTCGTTATAAGCGACCCCGTGATGGCGGGAACGATTGCGGTGATGCACATAAGCGATAGGGCAAAGTTTGACCTTGAAAAAGTAAAGGGAAGGAGAGTTTAGCAACGGGAAAGGATTTATACAGAATGCTTTCAAAAAGCTTATGGCCCGGATGGGGTAGCGGATATCCTCTGGGACTGTGGATCCCAGGAGGCGGGTTCGAATCCCGCTCCGGGCCCTATTGAGAAAAGTTTAACAAAGGCAGATCAATATCTATACCTTTTAGCAGAATCGTCTGGTTAAAACACGCGGACCGCTAGCTTTGATCCCTACTAGTGCGCCTGTATTAACTCAAGAGATTAGCTCCTTCCCTTTTCCCATTGGTTTTATAATCGTAGAAGGTATTGTTATCTGAGACAGTTGAAGGTTAAATTTATATCCCCGATAACAACAGGGTAGCGTTATGTATGCCCGAATAAAACTGCGAGACACTGTCAGAGTTCCCCCTTCTAAAATCGGAGAAGACCTCGAGAAAACAATCGAATATCTGCTTTGGGAGCAATTCGAGAGTAGATTGGACAAGGAATACGGGATAATCATCGGAATCGAGAGCATAGAGGAGATAGGAGAAGGAAGAATCATAGAGGGTGATGGGGCCATCTACTTTGAAGTTACTTTCAACGCCATCTGCTTCAAACCCTCTTTGCAAGAAGTCGTAGAGGGAGAAGTTGTCGAAGTTGTAGAATTCGGTTGCTTTGTTTCAATAGGTCCCTTCGATGCACTTTTGCACATGAGTCAAATCACTGACGACTACATGGTCTTCGATGAGAAGAACAAGAGACTCGTTGGAAAGGAGACAAAAAAAGTCCTCGCGGAAGGTGATTTCGTTCGGGCAAGGATCGTTTCACTTAGTTTAAAGGAAAGAGAACCGGAAAAGAGTAGAATTGGCTTAACAATGCGCCAACCTTGGCTTGGAGCTTTAAAGTGGATAGAAGAGGAGATAAACAAGCAGAGAGGTGAAGGGATTGGCTGAGGTTGCTTGTAGGAGTTGTAAAATGATAAGTAGCGATGCAATCGTCTGCAAAAACTGCGGTTCTTCGGATTTGACAAAAAACTGGTATGGATACATCATAATTCTCGATCCCGAAAAAAGCGAGATAGCCAAGGCTCTAGGAATTAAGAATCCCGGAAAATATGCGTTGAGGGTAGACTAATGCTAAGACTACCTGATTCTCTCCGTGAAGAGCTCGCAAAACCCCATGGAAGGCTTTACAGGAATGGCGAAAGAGTTTTCGAAAAAATCGAGGAATTAAAGATTTGCTCGATGCTCGCATGTGTCGGTGATTTTGTTGCGTATTGCGCCTTTGTTGTGAAAATAAAACCCGAAATCGTCGTTCTTGACGGAAAAACACTCAGAGAAAAGAACTTGAATCTGGAGATTCCGCATGAGTATTCAAAGATCTATGCAAGAAATCCTCCAGGCTTCATAACCTCGGAACTAATCAGTGCGCTGAAAAAGGCTGTGGAGATAGCGAGAGCGAATCGCAAAGTTGCGGTGTTCATCGATGGCGAAGAAGACCTAGCGGTGATGCCCCTTGGATTGCTTCTACCGGAAAAATCTTTAATAATCTATGGACAGCCAAAACAGGGAGTCGTTGCGCTCGTAGTCGATAGAGATGCGAAGGCTAAGATACTAAAACTTCTTAAGCAGATGATTCTTGTTGAGGAGAGCGACGAGCTTAGGAGTTTGGGGGTGATATGATGGAAGTTCGCGTCGAATCGGAAAAGTACAACCCACTGCTGAAGAGAAAAGAAGTTTACCTTAAGATCAAATTCGATGAAAAGACTCCGAGAAGGATGGAGGTTAGGGAAAAAGTAGCGGGACTTTTCAGCGTTGAGCTCGAAAGAGTTGTTGTGGACTATATAAAGACGGAGTTTGGAAAAAGAGAGGCAGAGTGTTACGCAAAGATATACGATTCTGCCGAGGATTTGAAAAGAATCGAAGACAAGCACATCTTAGTGAGGAACTTTCCCGAGCTGAAAAAGGAAGAGAAGAAAGAGGGGACCGCATAGGTGAGTTAAAATGAAGGATACAGTTAGCAGATTTTACGAGATAAAGGGAGAAAAAATCGTGAGGAAAAGGAAGTTTTGTCCAAGATGTGGCGAGGGCGTATTTCTTGCGGAGCACAAAGATCGCTTAACCTGCGGGAAGTGCGGATACACTGAGTTTAAGAAGAAATGAATGTCCTCGGAATCGAGGGCACCGCCTGGAATCTAAGCGTTGCAATCGTGGACGAAGAAGGAGTTCATGCGATGGTGAGCAATGCTTACGTTCCGAAGGAGGGAGGAATTCACCCAAGAGAAGCGTCGCAACACCACGCCGAAGTTATGCCCTCGCTTTTGAAAGAAATATTTGAGCTTTTTCCCAAAGAAAAAATAGATGCAATAGCCTTTTCGCAGGGTCCTGGGCTTGGTCCGTGTTTACGAGTGACTGCAACCGCAGCGAGACTCCTTTCGCTAAAGCTCTCGAAACCTTTAATAGGAGTGAACCACTGTCTTGCACATGTCGAGATAGGGAGATGGCTTACCGGTGCAAAGAATCCAGTTACGCTTTACGTCAGCGGTGGAAACAGCCAAGTAATAGCAAGAAAGGGGAATCGGTACCGTGTTTTTGGTGAAACACTCGACATTGGCATAGGGAATGCAATAGACAAGCTCGCAAGGAAATTTGGTATCCCGCACCCAGGGGGACCAAGGATAGAGGAGCTCGCGAGGAAGGGCAAAAATTACTACTCACTTCCATACGTTGTAAAAGGAATGGACTTCTCGTTCAGCGGAATGGTGACTGCAGCGGAGAAGCTGAAGGGGAAGGCAAAGCTTGAAGATATTGCATACAGTTTCCAAGAAACCGCCTTCGCAATGCTCACCGAAGTTACCGAAAGAGCTATGGCCTATCTTGGCTACGATGAAATGCTTTTAGTTGGTGGTGTCGGAGCGAACGAAAGACTTCAAGAGATGCTTCGAACGATGTGTGAAGATAGAAAGGCGAAGTTTTTCGCTCCACCAAAGCAGTATATGGGCGACAATGGGGCAATGATTGCTTATACTGGGCTTTTAATGCTAAAAAACGGCTTTGTGACAAAGCTCGAAGATTCGATTGTGAAGCCGAACTTCAGAATCGAAGAAGTGCCTGTGACTTGGGAGTAGCTAAAACTCTGAAAGGGCTTTTTTTATCTCCTTAACAATCTCCTCTTCGCCCTTCCTACAATCGAAGTGCACAAACTTCTTCGCTTCGTTCACAAAAGCACAGCCCTTTTTGCAACCACTGATAAAGACAACGAGGTCTCCAGAACTTGAGTAAAAAATTTCGAAATTTGGGAAGTTTTTCCTTATTACTCTCTCAACTTCCTCCCTCGGATAGCTTTCGTTGCAACCTCCACAGTATTTTATAGCGATTTTCATTTGAACTTCGCAAAGAACTCCTCTTCGCTTACGCCACGAATTCTCCTGAAATGTTCGTCGTGCTTTATTCCCGCAATTATCCTTGCGATCTCTTTTTTCATCTCCAAATTGCTTCTCCTTGCGATCATTATCTTCTGCGCTTGTGGCGAACCTGCGCCATGCATCGATTCAGGAAGTTCAGCCCCGATGGAAAGGTTTTCAACAAGCCTTATCATCCGCATTCTTTGCTCTGTAGGAACTTCTGCAACCCCTTTCATGTATTTCTCGATCAAATCTCGAGTTTCTGGGTTTCGGTAGTCTTTCTCGGATGGCAGGGTTATCACGATTCCCCCAGTTATGTCTTGCGCAAGCCTTGACCATTCGTATGGAAATCGAGTGATGTTAAGCTTAGTAACATTTGCAAGCAGTGGATTAGGCATGTAAGCTCCCGAAGGTGTGCGATATCCTTCGTAGGAGCACGCGAGAGAGCAACACCAGCAAGTTTCTGCGAGATGAATCATTTCAGTTATCTTGTCCACGACGTGCGAAGCGTTTGCAATTCCTTGCATCTCAGCAACGTTCGCAGTCGCTCCGATCAATACATCCGCAACTCCAACTTTGCAACCCCCGTAGTTTTGGCGGTGGAAGGTTGCAAAGACTTCAACGAGCTGGGCTGCAAAGTCGTATTCACCACACATAAAGACTCGTTCCCAAGGAACAAACACATCGTTGAAAATCACGAGCGCTTCTCCACCGACGGTTGCGTATTTTGCGTTCCCACAATCCATATCACCATCGAGCCTTCGTAGATCGTTCGTCTGTCGACCAAAGATCATCGTAACCCCCTCTGCGTCCACCGGCACTGCAAATGAAACCGCATATTCTTTCTCATCCGCTCCAAGAGCTCTTGTTGGCATCGCAATTATCTCGTGAGAATTCACGGCTCCAGTTATGTGCGCCTTCGCACCTCGAACTACTATTCCGTCCTCTCTTTTTTCCACGACACGAACGTAAAGATCTTTGTCAACTTGTTGCCCAGGTCTTTTGCTTCTGTCTCCTTTCACATCAGTCATTGCTCCCGCGGGCATTAGGTCGTTCTTCTGCACGTATTTCACGTATTCCTTAATCCTTTCGAAGTAATCCGTTCCATACTTCCTGTCTATGTCGTAGCACGTAATATAGAGAGCGTTGATCGCATCGCAACCAACGCACCGCTGGAAGCAACTTCCTGTCTTTTGCCCGAGGAGTCTGAGCATTCTGACTTTCTTAACCAAATCTTCCACGCTCTGATGTATGTGAGTGAACCTGTTCACCTTCTCTCCAGTGAGATGCGAGGTTGCGGTCATCACGTCTTCGTATCTAGGATCTAAAGCCAACTCATACGTCATCGCCGCAGCATTCACGTGTGGTGCTGTGATTGGGTCGTCAGCAACACTCTCAATCCTTCGACCCATGAAATAGACTTTCGGTTTTAGTTTTCTTAGACTCTCGATATACTCTTTTCCGCTCATCATCGGAACCACCGAACACATTAGCCTTAGAACATATTTATGTTTTGCGCACTTTTTGCGTAATTTTCGAAACTTGCTTCATAAAATGCGAAAATACTTTCCCCCTGCAGAGAAAAAAGTTTTTAGTGTAAGTACATATCTTATGGATTGCGTTTTCTGCGGTAAAAGGGCACCCTCAAAATTCTTAAGTCTTTGCGTTGATTGTGCAAAATCGGAAAAAGCTCTCGTGATAGCTGAAAAGCTCCACCAAAGAAAAGGGGGAAATGTAAAAGCCTGCAAGCTTTGTGCAAACGAGTGCAAAGGGCTTGCGCTTTGTGGAAAACCGATCTATGGGAATCTTATTTACTACGAAGATCCTTTACCGACAAACTGTTGCAATGCCTGGTTCTGCGAAGGTAGCAGACTCTCTGGAACAAATCTTGCGGTTTTTTACTATGGTTGCAACTTTGACTGTGTTTTTTGCCAGAATTGGAGTCATAAAAATGTTAACAGGAGATTTGTAAGCTTAGAAGAGCTCCTAAGCGTGATTGAAAAAAGGAGGATAAGATGCATCTGCCACTTCGGCGGATCTCCTGAACCCCAATTACCTTTTGCATTGAAGTTCAGCAGGAAGGCTTTGGAGAAGAGAAGCGATTTAATGATTTGCTGGGAATGGAATGGAGCAGGAAACACGAGTTTGGCTTTGAAAGCAGCTGAGCTTAGCTCGAAATCAAATGGAACTGTGAAATTCGACCTAAAAGCCTGGAACGAGAATCTCCACGTTTTGCTCACAGGTAGAAATCCGGAAAGAGTTAGAAAGAACTTTGAGATAATAGGGGAGAAGTTTCCAGAGGTCTTGTCCGCAACGACTTTGCTCGTTCCCTATTACGTGGATGAAAAAGAAGTCGAAGAGATTGCGAGCTTCATAGCTTCGGTAAACGAGAACATCCCATATAGCCTTCTCGTATTCCATCCGGATTATTTGCTTAGAGATTTGCCAATAACTCCAAGAGAGCAGGTTTTCAACTGCTTCAAAACTGCGAAGAAGTTTTTAAAGAACGTAAACATAGGGAATTTACATTTGCTTGGGCTCTAAAGCCCAAACTCCTCGATCAGCTCTTTTATTCTCTGATACTTTTCGAGAAACTCAAAACCCTTGTCTGTAAGCGTGTAGTATTTTCTACCATCCTCATCAAAAACCTCACGAACAAATCCCTTCTCAACAAGCTCAGCCATGTATCGGCTAAAGTTCTGCGTTGAAAGATTGGAAAATCGAAGCAGTGGAGTCGGCAGAATCGAATTTCCGTGAGAGGCGATGATTCTAAGGATGTCATGGATTATTTCAAGCTTATTCCTTCTCTCCTTCTTCATTTTGCTCACCTAAAGCTTCCTCAAGACTTTATAGCCAATTATGCAAAGCACGGCAACTGAGAGAGCATAGATACCAATTCTAAAGTCGAACGATACGACTCTGAAGGGAAGAAGCAAATTGAAGATCCAGAAAAGGAAAAGCAGAATGTATAGTGGGTAAACTTTCCCAACCACGGTTTTTCGATCGCCTTCGTGGCTCCTGTAGTTCAGAACTATCACGACTGAAAGAATCGCTAAAAGGGCTATTTGGATCGAAAAAATGGATATTGGTCTGTGAATGATCGAAATTACCGCAAAGATGATTGCAAGACTGTGCAATAGGGCTTCGTTTCTAAAAACTTCGCTCCACTTCCACGCAAGGCTGTAGATAAGGTAAAGAATGGACGCGGAACTTGAGTATATCATAAAGGCTATGCTGAAGACCATCAGGCTTCGGGGATCCCAAATGCTCCCAAAGTCCGACTGATCGTATAGAAGAATCAAGACCAAAAATCTCAAAAAGTATGCAAGTCCGAGGAATAAAAAAGTGCTCGAGAAGTAGTGCAATCCTTTGTATTCCGTCAGCTTATAGGTCTCACGAAGCCTGTAGTATATTAGAAAGCTCAAAATGAACACTATTGCACAAAAAACAACCTCAACTACGAAGACGTCCATGGGTAGACTAAATCGAGGCATACAGATTTTCTCGAGCACGATTTAAAAAAGAGATGAACCCAAGATTTATCTTCTACCGACTTTTCTGACCAAGAAGTATAGCCCAACAAGCGATGCAAGAATTATTCCCACGCCAAGAAACGTCGAATACCCTTTTTCCTGTACAACAAACGTTATCCTCTCGCTTGTCTGCGTTTGATCAGCTGAGGCCGTTACCGTTAGCCTGTATTCGCTTGGTGAAGCATCTGCAGGGATGCCGATCTTCATGCTTACTGGATAACTCTCACCCGCCTTAAGCGAGGGAATGAGCTCGGGGGAAATGTCTTCAAGAATCCAATCGCTGTTCGGCAAAGTAACTGAAACTCGAATGTTTGTCAACGTAGTTCCGAGTCCCGAATTCTTAATGTAGCCTCTAAGCTCAACGCTCTCTCCTTGCGAAGCTGTAAGTGTGTATTTACCACCTGCTGGCTCAAACTGCAACTTAAAGGTTCCTATTACATTAAGCGTCAAATTTGTTTCTGCAGTGAAAGAGCCCTCAGCCACGATTCTTAGCGTTATTTCAGCTTGCTCAGCCGTTGATGGCACGTAGATCTCAAGGTTCAAGTCTTTCGTGCTCCCGCTCTCAATGAAAACCTCGGAAACTGCCAACTTATCTTCTTTAAAACTCGCTATATACCCGTAGGGCAACCCTTCCACGCTTAGAGAGTAGCTGTCATCCGCATATCCGATGTTCCTAATCTTGATCGGAACGCTCGTAACTTCGCCGATCGTCGCCGAAATTCTTGAGCTTACTACGATCTCCGCATAATAGGCTTTCTTTTCCAAAAGAATTGTTCCAAGATCAGTCGTTTTCCCTCCTTTTACTTTTACGTCCCTGATGACCTTCTCCTCATAGCCTCCTTTCTCTATCTTTAAATCGTAAACTCCCGGCAGGAGTTCGATTATCGCTTCCCCATCCCCGGCGGTGTAAAAAATTTCGTTGCCAGCTGTTATTTTTGCAGACGCAACGCTTTTTCCGTCTTTATCAACGACTCTTAATCTTATCTCACCATCTTCACTCACATGGGTTTTGTTGATCAAAACCTCGATCTCTTCTACTTTTTCGTTGAACCTCAGCTTTACCGAGTATCTGCCAACGTTCGCCGAGCTCTCGGTATCGATCGATACCCTGAGCCCTCTGCTTTCGCCGGCAGAAAGCACTATCTTCTGAATTTCGTAACCATCGTAGAACTTGCACTCCCAACCTTCTGGAACTTCACAGCTCAAGTTTAGCTCGTAACGAGAATTTAAGTTGTTCTTGATCGTTAAATCGATGGTAGCCACATCGCCGGCCTCTAAAACGACACTCTTTATTTTCGGAATTACTTCGATTGAGCTTTGTGGATACCCAACGTTCAACGTTATGCCAACGCTTCCATCCGCGTAAAGGGAAATGTAGTAAACTCCGAGCTTTTCTGGAGCTTTGAAAACGAAATTGAGCGTTGCGGACTCGTTGGCATTCAGTTTTATCGAGCTAACTCTTTTGCCGTCGTAGTAAAAGTAGCCCTCGATCCTGTCGGGGTAGGAGTAATGAGACAAGTAATAGGTTTCTGCGCTGTTTTCGGTGTTCGTTATTTTTATCGGGATCGTTATCTCTTCCCCGGGAACTGCGTTTATCTCGGTGATCTTGCATTCTAACGCTACTGCAGGAGTTAGCAGGGTTATGGTGATAAGTGTTAAAAAAACGATGCCCTTCATAGCTCTTCCCTTGTGAATCTGAGATAAGCGAGAACGAAGAGAACAATCGGGACTATTATGAAGCTCAGCAAGTTTTTTGTTATGTCCACAGTTCTGAAGTATCCACCCGCCGTAAGACTATTTAAGATCGCCGAATAACTCGAAACCGGTGAGAATATGGAAAGCGAAGAGGTTATGCTCTGCACTTTTTCCCTGTAACTCCTCATCTCCTCAAGGTAGCTCCTAAACCTCGGATCTTCGCTCACGTTGCCAATACTCCGAAAATCCCCGAATGGGTTCTCGGGTGGAGGACCGACGATTGCTTGAGCGATGTAATTACTGAAAAGCGGTAAAAAGAGAGCAAGCACTATGAAAACGCCCATCGCCACTGTTAAAGATGTTGAGGAGTTTTTGGTGAGCGCAGAGATCAGGAATGCGATGGAAAAGAACGTGTAGAGGTATGCTATTGTTACGAACATCATTTTCCCAATGTTCGTGACATCGTCAAAGCTTGGAGTGTAACGCATCGTCAAAGCGCCGAGCATGAAAAGGAATGTTATCGCAACCGCAACGCAAATTGCAAGGAATGCCGCAATCGCTTTTCCGATTATTATTTCGTCTCTGAAAACTGGGCGTGTCAGTAAAGTTCTCAACGTTCCGCTTTCTTTTTCTCTCGTGATCAAATCAAAGCCAAGCGCTATTCCAAAGATTCCCCCAACAAAGGCCAAAGAAGAACTCCCAAAGAACCCAATCATTGGAGCCGTCGAGATCCTCCCGCCTGC
>Ga0105162_1001350_pt1 | contig 14309 bp, 15 predicted proteins | sample JNZ201metaG_FD_81532 | JGI IMG/M metagenome (GOLD analysis project Ga0105162, IMG submission 81532) | Hot spring microbial communities from Jinze hot spring, China to study Microbial Dark Matter (Phase II) - JNZ 20120812A | ecosystem: Environmental > Aquatic > Thermal springs > Hot (42-90C) >...
GTCGGGGCGCCCGGACTCGAACCGGGGACCTCTTGCTCCCAAGGCAAGCGCGCTAACCATCTGCGCTACGCCCCGATTTTTCAAATACAAATATATCAAACTAACCTTGAAAAATCAAGTTTATGGAAATCGTCCTCAAAAAAGGGAAAGAAAAGAAAATAAAAAACTTCTACCTCTGGATTTTCAAAGACGAAGTTGAAAACTTTGAAAAGGTGAGAAAAGAACCCATCCAAATCGTTGATGTGAAAAGTTCAACTGGTGAATTTCTCGGCAAGGCGTTTTTCAACCCGAAATCGCACATTGTCGCAAGAATTTTGACAAGAGAAAATGAAAAGATAAACGCAGATTTCTTCAAAACCAGAATTAAAAATGCAATTGAGAGAAGAAAAAAACTTAAAATTAAATCCGACGCAATTCGCCTCATTCACGCAGAAGCAGACGAAATCCCCGGGCTAATCGTTGACAAATTCGCAAATTATCTTGCAATTCAAACAAGAATAGCAGGAATTGAAAATTTCAAGCACGAGATTGTAAAAATTCTAACAGACACAGCTAAAATCTCCGGAATTTACGAAAGAAACGATATGGAATCACGAAAGGAAGAAGGACTTGAAATTTCATCGGGAGAACTTTACGGACATGTTCCAAGATATGTTCAAATTGAGGAAAATGGTTTAAAGTTTATCGTTGATTTACATTATGGACAAAAGACGGGCTTTTATCTTGACCAGCGGGACAATCGCAAAAAAGTTAAAGAGTTAATTCACAAGGGGGATAGAGTTCTTGATCTTTTCTGTTATTCTGGCGCTTTTAGCATATATTGTGCAAGTGCGGGAGCAAATGTCATTGGCGTTGATTCAGATAGAAGCGCAACAGACCTTGCAAGAGAAAATGCGAAGTTAAACCAGGTAAACGATAAAGTGACATTTTTAACAGCAGATGCTTTTGAAACAGTTGAGCAAATGGCTAATTCTGGTGAAAAATTTGATTTGATCATAATTGACCCACCAGCGATGACAAAAACAAAAAAAGGAGCCGAAGGTGTTAAGTGGGCGTTTCATAAGTTAATCCTTAACTCACTTAAAATGCTTGAACCCGGTGGAAAACTTGTCGTCTCATCGTGTGCGTATCATATTTCGCTGGATATACTTCAAGAGGCGATAAGATTTGCAAGCAATGATCTTGGAAAAAGATTGAGAGTAATTGATGTGACATTTCAACCAGAAGATCACCCGTGGATTTTGCAGATGCCAGAAACATTGTATCTGAAAACAATTTATCTTGAGGTTTTGAGATGAAATCCTTTGAGATATTTCAAAAATTTTTCAAGTCAGATTTACCGCTTATAATTGCTCATCGTGGCTTTTCAGCGGTGGCTCCGGAAAATACGCTTTCTGCTTTTAGATACGCAATACGCTTGAAAGCGGATATGATTGAACTTGATGTGCGTCTTACAAAAGATGAAACGCCCGTTGTAATTCACGATACAAAAGTTGATAGAACAACGAACGGAACTGGAAAGGTTAAAAATTTTTATCTCTGGTCACTGCGTGAACTTGATGCAGGAAGTTGGTTTGATCCAAAATACAAAGGAGAGAAAATTCCAACACTTGAAGAGGTTTTAACACTTGCAAACGGGAAAATTCCAATTAATGTTGAAATAAAGAGTTCCGCAGGAAGAGAAAGGATAACAGAAAAAGTTCTCGCAAAAATTTATGAGCATGACTTCGCAGAAAATGTCTTGATAAGCTCATTTGACCCAAGAGTTTTAAGAAAAGTGAGAAAATTAACAGATAAAATTCCGACAGGATTTTTGTATCATTATCCGATTTATTTCAACCCGGTTAAAACACTTGAAAATCTCGGCGCAGTTGCCTTGATTCACAATTTCAAATTCACAAATCAAAAACTCGTTAAAAAAATTCACGACGCTGGGCTTAAAATTTTCGTCTATACCGTTAACAAACCTCAGGACATTGAAAAAATGCTTTCTATTGGCGTTGATGGGATAATAACCAATGATATAAAACTTGCCAGAAGAATTTTAAAATCATTTTACGGGGGCAAGCAAACTGACGATTGATTTAAATTTTTGATTCATTGGCAATGTCATCTCAACCTGTCCCGTTATCCCCATAGCCATTTCCATCTCCGTTTCAGTTTCGGAATGGACGACAAGCCCAGTTTTTAAATCAACCCACAGGTCACCAACACTTTTTCCCTCCCCTTCAAGTCCATAATTCATACCTTGGATCGTTCCTTGACCTGAGATAGAAAGATTTGCATCAAGATTTAATTTTGCACACTTAATGCCGTTTTTCTCTTCAATGCCATTAAAAACATATTTCCCGCTTGCTTTTACAATCGTTTTATCCTCATCTCCAGATGCTGTATCTGTATAAGCAAAGTCCCATGAATCTCCCGCTTTAATGCTTTTCTCCGGAAATACGACAGAGTGGCTGTAATTTCTTTTATCAATTCTTCTACTCATTCCGCCAGGAAGTTGAAGTTCCCTCATTTCAACAACCTCAAAAGAAACAGCTCTACCATACTTATCAAGAACTTGCTTAAACTTGAATCCAAACGGTAAAACAAACACTGTGTCAAACCCTGTAATTGAAGCCCCAACTCTTGTCTTTACTGTATCAACCGAAATGATAAGTTCAACATTTCCATCAGGAGCAACATCCTGGACGAAATAAGAATATCTTGCCTCCGTTTTTGAATTTACAACTTGTTGCATTCCCATTATTGATTGGGTTACCGTTCCCTCAGTCAAAAGAAAATATGTAAATGTTTGTCCTTTTTGAGGTTGAAACCTGAGTCTAATTTCTTGAGCGTGGAGAAACTGGAAAAGTAAAAGAGCGATAAATGCTAAGCTAATTTGGCGCATTTTGCTTCCTCACATTTGTTATGTTGAAAATTTGAGTTAATTTAAAAAATTGTTAAACCAGAAGCAACAAGCGAAGAGTTGTTTTTCTTTTTTGTTTTCTTTTTCTAAATTTTAAAAAATTTCAAAACAAAATCACCTGGTAAATGGAAAGGAAAGTCGTTTTAAGTGGAATGCGACCAACTGGGAAACTGCATCTTGGAAATCTTGTCGGAGTTCTTGAAAATTGGGTTAAACTTCAAAAAGAACACAACTGCTTTTTTCTCATTGCAGATTATCACGCTTTGACGACAAACGTTGACACATCCGATATTTATGAGAATTCAATAGAAATGCTGATTGATTGGCTTGCTTCGGGAGTTGACCCCGAGATAAGTCCTGTCTTCCGACAATCACAAGTTAAAGAACATACAGAGCTTCATTTAATTTTTTCAATGCTCATAACTGTCTCCCGACTTGAAAGAAATCCAACTTTAAAAGAACAAATTCGTGATCTTCAACTTGATAATATAACTTACGGACATTTAGGTTATCCTGTTCTTCAAGCTGCGGACATTTTGCTTTACAAGGGCGAGCTTGTTCCCGTGGGAGAAGACCAACTTCCACATGTTGAGATAACCCGAGATATTGCAAAAAGATTCAATCAAGTTTATGCACCTGTTTTCCCCGAGCCTGAGCCATTGCTTACGGAGTTTGCTCGTCTTCCTGGGCTTGACGGAAAAAGAATGAGCAAATCACTTGGAAATACAATTTTAATTTCCGATCCACCGGATGAAATAAAGAAAAAAATGAAAAAAGCATTCACAGATCCACAAAAAATTTACAAAGGTGATCCTGGAAGACCTGACATCTGTCTTGTCTTTACATACCACAAAAAGTTCAATCCAGATGAAGTCCCAGAGATAAGAAAGGGTTGTGAATCTGGTCAGCTTGGATGCGTTGAATGCAAATCAAGATGCGCTGAAAAAATAATTGAATTTTTAAAGCCAATTCATGAGAAAAGAAATTATCTTGAAGCACACAAAGACGAAGTAAAAAAGATACTTCTTTCGGGCGAGGAAAGAGCGCGCGAAGTTGCCCGAAAAACGATGGACGATGTTCATCAGGCAATGAAACTTGGATAAAAAATCAACAAAATTTAAAAATGAAATACAAAGTCAAATTACCGTATTTTGAAGGACCTCTTGACCTTCTGCTCTTTTTCGTAAAGCGTGACGAACTTAACATTTACGATATACCGATTGCAAAGATAACGAAGGATTTCCTTGAATACATTCATCTTATGCAGATGCTTGATCTTGAGATTGCAAGCGAATTTATAGTCATGGCTTCAACTCTGATGCAAATAAAAGCAAAGATGCTTCTTCCAAAACCAGAAACAGAAAGTGAAGAAGAGGAAGAAGATCCACGTGCTGAACTTGTGAGAAGATTGATTGAATATAAAAAGTTCAAAGAGATAGCCTCTGAACTCAGCAAGATGGAAGACGAAGCAAGCAAAATTTTTTACAGACAAAATTTCAAACACGACGCAAGAGATTATTATGATGAATACGAGATGTATGAGTTTTTGAAAGATGTCACGCTTTTTGACCTGATAAATGCTTTCAAAAAATCGTTTGAAAACGCACGGGATAGAGAATTCCACGAAATTGAAACGCCAAATTATAAAATTGAAGATGAAATGGAAAACATACTTGAAAAGCTGAAAATAAAGCCGAGATTTTCATTCACTGAAATTTTCAAAGATTATGGAGAAAAATTGAGAATTATAGTTGCGTTTCTTGCATTGCTTGAGCTTGCCCGTTTGAAAAAAGTAAAGATAGAGCAATCTGAAAACTTCGGGGAAATTTACATTGAGAAAGCGTTTGAAGATGAGCAAAGATTAGCAAGCGCAATTTAAAACAAATTTCTCACTCAAATGGAAAATTTAAAATCAATTGTTGAAGCAGTGATTTTCGCATCCGATGTGCCGTTAAGATTAAAACAGATAAAGGAGAAAATAAACGAGCCAAGGAATCCATTTCAATCAAAAAATGGAGAACCGATCAACGAAGAAAAGATAAAGTCAATCATAGACGAATTAAACCAAGAATATGAAGAGCGTGGTTCGGCATTTAGAATAATTGAAATTGCGGAAGGTTATCAATTTGCAACACTTCCAGAGTTTGCAAAATGGGTTGGAAAACTTTTCAAGGAAAGAAGCAAGAAAAAACTCTCACAACCAGCTCTTGAAACTCTCGCAATAATTGCATACAAGCAACCGATAAGCAAATCTGAAATTGAAGCGATACGAGGTGTAAATGTTGATTACATTGTTAAAACATTACTTGAGAAAAAATTGATAACAATAGTTGGAAGAGCTGAGACAATCGGAAGACCGCTTCTTTACGGGACAACGAAAGAATTTTTAAAGTATTTCGGCTTAAAAAGTTTATCTGATTTACCGAAACCTTCTGAGATTGAGGAAATCACGAAAGAAAGTGAAGATGAAATTAAACTTAACATTCAAAAAGAGGTGATTGAAGATGGTGGCGAAGAAAACGCAGAATAAACACGAGAAAAAAGGCGAGGAACTTATACGACTTAACAAATATCTTGCAATGTGTGGGGTTGCTTCAAGAAGAAAAGCAGATGAATTGATTAAAGAAGGTAGAGTCAGCGTAAATGGCGAAGTTATAACACAGCTTGGTGTTAAAATCAATCCGAATAAAGATAAAGTTGAGGTTGACGGTAAACCTGTAAAGCCAGAAGAAAAACTCGTTTATATCGTCCTGAACAAGCCCAAAGATTGCATCACAACCGTAAAAGATGAAAAAGGACGAAGAACAGTGCTTGACTTTGTAAAAGTAAAGCAGAGAATTTTTCCAGTTGGACGACTTGATAGAAATACGACAGGTGTTTTGCTTTTGACAAATGATGGCGAGTTAGCATATCGCTTAATGCATCCGAAATACAAAGTTGAAAAAGCGTATAAAGTTGCAATTGATAAACCGATCAAACCAGAAGATATTGAGAAATTAAAACGAGGAATAATGCTTGACGGAAGGAAAACGGAAGCTTGTGATGTTTATATTCTTCCAAACAGCGAAAATAAAGAACTTGGCATTACAATTCGTGAAGGGAGATACAGACAAATAAGAAGGATGTTTGAACGACTTGGCTACAAGGTTCGCAAGCTCCATCGGGTAAGTTTCGGTGGTATAACAGTAAGCGGAATGAAACGAGGTGAATGGAGATTTCTCACTGAAAAAGAAATAAAAAAGTTGAAACGCCTTGTAGGGCTTGAATAACTTTTTGGCTTGAAAAATAAATTTTGAAACAACTATGGGGCGATATTTAATGCTTTTGCCGTTGCTTTTTCAATTCTACTCCTGTGCAACAGCTCAAAAAGTAATTGAAGCAAAACCAGAACCACAAAAAGAATTCGTTTATTACGAAGATACGGAATTAAACCAGTTAAGATCAGAACTTGATGACATTTTTAACAATCCAAGCTTCTCAAATGCTTACTGGGGCGTTGTAATTCAATCACTTGAAACAGGTGAATATTTTTATAGATTGAACGAGCACAAAAGCTTTATCCCAGCATCAAATATGAAATTATTCACAACTGCCGTTGCTCTTTTAAAACTCGGACCTGATTTCAAATATAGGACAAATCTTTATACAGATGGAGAAATCAAAGATGGAATTTTATACGGAAACTTATTTGTAAGAGGAACGGGTGATCCGACAATATCGGGAAGATTTACAAATGGAGATGTAATAAAAACATTTAAAGATTGGGCAGATAGCTTAATAAACCTTGGGATAAAAGAAATTAACGGCGATGTTATCGGAGATGATAACTACTTTGACGACCAATATATGGGAACTGGTTGGTCATGGGATGATGAGACATACTGGTATTCAGCACATATAAGCGCTCTTTCATTTAACGACAACTGCGTTGATCTTGAAATTATTCCAGGTAAAAAAATTGGTGAGCCCGCACTTATCAAAATTACCCCCGAAACAAAATATGTAAAGATAAATAACTTTGTGACGACAGTTCATCCAGATAGCGCCACGCAGATTGACTTTTTCAGAGCACCGGGGACAAATGTGATAAATGTTTTCGGAAAAATAAGTTTGCGTTCAAAAACTTATAAAGAATCAATAAGCGTTCACAATCCAACGCTTTACACTGTAACAGTTTTAAAAGAAGTCCTTGAATCAAAAGGCATAAAAGTGAATGGAAATGCAGTTGATATTGATGATTCGCAATTGAATCCAGATTATGAGACGATGAAAGTCCTTGCTTCTTACGAATCTCCACCATTAAGCGAGATAATAAAAGTCATAAATAAGAGAAGTCAAAATTTTTACGCTGAACAGGTCTTCCGAACTCTTGGAAAAATTTTCGGAGGCGAAGGTTCAACTCAAAAATCCGTTGAAGTCATAAAGAACACACTTTCACAAATTGGTATACCGCCTGATGCGATTTCAATTTACGATGGCTCTGGTTTGTCAAGGTTAAATCTTGTGACGCCTTTTCAGATTTTAACACTCCTGAACTATATGTACAGGCATGAGTATTTTTCTTACTTTTACGAATCATTGCCAATTGCAGGCGTTGATGGGACACTTGAAACAAGAATGAGAAAAACAAAAGCACAAGGAAATGTTCGGGCTAAAACAGGTTATGTTCAATATGCAAGGTCTTTATCAGGGTATGTGAAAACAAAAGATGATGAAATGCTTGCTTTTGTGATGATGACAAATAATTACCTCGTTCCAACTTCTGTTGCAAATATAACGCAGGATATAGTTTGCAATAGATTAGCAAACTTTTCACGCAGAAAATAAAAAGGGCGGGATTAAATCCCGCCCATCCTTCAATTAACGCTGATCAATCGGAATGTAAGTTTGATCCATCGGTCCAACATATTCAGCTCTTGGTCTGTAAATTCTATTGTCCGCAAGTTGTTCAAGTATATGAGCTGTCCAACCAGTTATACGGCTGATGGCGAAAATTGGAGTGTAAAGGTCAAGTGGAATGCCCATATAGTAATAAACCGAAGCTGAATAGAAATCAACATTTGGCCATACACCTTTTTCACCAAATTCTTTAACCCAAAGTTCCTCAATTCTTGCTGACATATCATACCATTTCGTATCGCCAAGTTTTTCACCAAGCATCTTTGAATACCTCTTCAATATCAAAGCTCTCGGGTCCATTGACTTATACACCCTGTGCCCAAATCCTTCAAGTTTTCTTTTTTCCTCAATCGCCTTCTTAACGAAATCATCAACCTTTGAAAGATCTCCTATTTCAAGCAAATACTTCATTACTTCTCTATTTGCGCCACCATGCAACGGTCCCTTCAATGTTCCTATTGCTGATGTAACCGCAGAATACATATCTGTCAATGTTGAAATCGTAACCCTTGCTGAAAATGTTGATGCGTTCATCTCGTGTTCTGCGTGCAGGATAAGAGCTACATCCATAATTTTTGCATAAAGTTCATCTGGCTTCTCACCCTTGAGCATATAAAGAAAGTTTGTTGCGATGTTAAATTCTTTATTCGGCTTAACAGGTTCTTTGCCATTTCTAATCTGCTCCCACGCAGCCACGATCGTCGGGAACTTGGCTGTCAAACGAAGTGCTTTCCTCTTGTTTGCTTCAAGAGAATTGTCGTTTCTCTCTGGATCAAATAAACCAAGGAATGATACAGAAGTTCTCAAAACATCCATCGGGTCTGAATCTTTAGGCATAAGTTTCATAACCGTCACAAGTTGATCTGGAATTTCATATTCAGAGCGAATCGCCTTAACGAATTCATCATATTCATTTTTCTTCGGCAAACGATAATTCCAAAGCAAAAAAGCAACTTCCTCAAAATTTGAATGCTCAGCTAAATCCGCAATGTCATAACCAAGATATAAAAGTTTGCTTCTTTTACCATCAATGAAGCAAAGTTTGGTCTGGTTTGCGATTACATTTTCCAGACCCTTCACATAGGTTGGTTGGGTTGTTTGTGCTTGTGACATGGCTATTACCTCCTTTTAATTTGGTTTGATTTTATGTGCTTTTGATCTACCCCCCAACGAATTTAAATATGTCTCAACCGCCTCTCTCATACCTAACTCTCAAATCGCTTTTGTTGAAGCTTTTTCATTCGCTATTTAAATTATGAATAAAATTCGTCAAATTCAAATAAATTCGCTTGATGCTTTGGCAGGGCGTTTTAAACCTTGATATATTCGCAGATTTTTTTTATATTTTAAGTAGTTACAAATTACACAACTTTTCAAAATGAAAATTTCAAAACAAATAGAGCATTTTTGCGATTACTGCGGAAGCAAGCAGAAGTTTAAGTTCAGAGGAAACTTTGAAGCGGATGAAAACAAATTTTGGTATATGTGTCAAAAGTGCAAGCATGTGGTTTTACTTTCAATTGATGATCTAAATGTTCAGAAGAATGAAAATTCAAAAGAAAATTGCAGAGTTTATTCGGCTGAGGAAACTTACGAAATCGGGGAGATAATCTACCACGCAGAGTGGCAGGATTATGGCAAAGTCAAAAAGAAGGAGGTTTCTTCAAGTGGTTATAATATAATTGTTGTTGAGTTTGAAAAACTCGGTCAAAAAAAATTAGTTGAAAATTTCAAACAATAAAAAAAGCGAGGTGATAAAATTGGTAGGGATAATTGTTCAGGAAGGCGAATCCTTGGACAAAGCATTAAAAAGATTCAAGAAGAAATATGAGCAGGCAGGAATCCTGCGTGAATTCAAGCGTAGAACTTTCTACACACCGCCTTCCGTCAAGAGAAAGATGAAAAGAGCAAAAGCAATTCGCAGAGCCCAGCGAATGCTTATGGAACAGATGTAATCAAAAACAAAATTCTTCTTTGAAGTGAATAAGAAGAAAAAACAGGTGCTGAAAAAGCATCGGAAGAAGGAGAAAAAGAGAAAGGAAAAGATGAGAAAGTTAAGAGAGATGCTTGCGCAAATGAAGCAGGGTGAAGAAACACAACAACAAAATTAAACCCCGACCTCAAGGTCGGGGTTTTTAGTTCTATTTCAAATTCACAATCCAATCAAGAACCTTATCAACCTTGTCCGGATCATCCGCTTCACAATAAAATCTTAACAACGGCTCAGTCCCAGATGCCCTAACAAGAAGCCAGCCGTTGTCAAAAAAGAATTTATATCCATCTATTGTTAGAACATTGTTAACTTTATAACCTGCGATCTCTTTTAAACCTTTTTTAAGTTTTCCAAGAACTTTTTGTTTATGCGCTTCTGTTGTATGTAAATCAACTCTCTTGTAATAATGAGGTCCGATTTCCTCAAAAATTTCATCAACAATTTCAGAAAGTTTCTTCCCTCTTTTAACCATCATCTCACAAATTGTTAATCCAAGAAACAGACCATCTCTTTCTGGGATATGTGTTTTAACACCTATGCCACCGCTTTCTTCACCTCCAATCATTACATCTTTAGTAATCATAAGCGTGGCAACATGCTTAAAGCCAACGGGCAATTCATAAACTTTCAAACCATATTTCTTCGCAAGTTTATCAACCATCAACCCAACTGACACCGTCTTAACAACATCACCACGCAGTCCTTTGTCTTCATAGAAGTATTTTAAAAGAATGGCAAACACTCTTTGCGGATCAACAAAATTTCCTTTTTCATCAACTGCGCCAATTCTATCTGCATCACCATCCGTTGCAAGACCAACATCAAAACCTTTCTCAGGAACGAGTTTCATAAGTTCGCCAAGATTTTTCGCAATTGGTTCTGGATTTACACCACCGAAAGAAGGATTGAACTCATTGTGTATCACAAAAGCAGATGGAATTATTTCAGTTAAAATTTTCTGACCCGCTCCATACATTGCATCGTGAACTATCTTCAAGCCAGAATTTTTAATTGACTCAACATCAATTTTTGATTTAAGATCATCAATGTAAATTTTTTTCAAATCAACCAGCTCAATCAAACCCTTCTCTTTCAATTGCTCAAATGACTTTTTAACTTTTTCAAATTCAGATTTTGAAGTTTTATTCGCCCACTTTTCCACAATTTCTATGTTCTCAACTTCTTCTGGACCACCGAAATCTGCTTTCAACTTGTATCCATTATACTTGTACGGGTTATGGCTTGCGGTGATCACAACTCCACCAGCGCAGTTAAATTTTGGAATTGCAAGCGAAACCGCAGGCGTTGGACAATATCCATCGGAAAGCAAAACTTTTATCCCAAAGTTTGCGATAACAGTTGCAACATGCTCTGCAAATTCCTTTGACAAAAACCTTGTATCATAACCTATGACAAGACCATTTTTTATCTTTTTATGCTTTTTATAATGTTTTGCGGTTGCAATTGCAACCTTTGTTAAATTTTCAAATGTAAAGTCCTGAGCTATTATTCCTCTCCAACCATCAGTCCCAAATTTTATTCTCGCCATGTTCTTTTGAATTTTGTTTTGAAATTTTTTAATTTTTTTATAGCCGAACCATAAAGAATTACTCTATCGTTCAAATCTCTATTTAATTTGATTTTTTCTTTTAGCAAGGAAAAAGTTAGTCTCTTCGCCATCCAAAATTTGACTTCTCTGTAATGGATATCGCTATCATTTCGCATTTCAATTTCACCTATGGTTTTCTCCTTATACTTGAAAACTACTTTCTGTGCATCAAACTCGCCCTTTCTTCTTGCTTTTGAATTTTCAACTTGAATGTTATCAGACAGTATTTTTACAACATCTTTACCCCAAAATACATGGAAAAGATCTTCATCTTTAATCACCAGAAAATCAACCTCACCACTATTAAAAATTGCCTTATCTAAAAATGCTCTTAAAATTTTTTTATCCTTTAATTTTTCACATAATTTACGCATCCATTTTTGTAGTTCTTGCTTATAAATCATTTTATTTTTCAGATATTCATCCCTGTCCTCAGGAAAAGAATTTATACATCCTAAGAAAATTTCGCCTAATCCATCCATAGCTTGAAATGTAAAATCTTCTTTAAATCGTGATTCACCATAGAGAAACATTTGCCATTTTTTTTCTCCACTTTTTACTGAGTATGAATAACCTTGTAAATCTATAACATCCTTTTTAGCTTTTGGATCGCTTCTAAATTCTTTACCAATTCCGAGTGCCTCAGCGAATTCTCTTGCATCCTCATGCCCTTTTCTTTTTACATAACTTGCCTTTTCAGAACTCATTGCTTTTTTCTTTGCCATAAACTTAAACCCTTTTTATAATAAGAAGTTCAATCGTTTTCTTTATATGATTAGCGTTTTTCTCTTTTCTATTTATTCCTATCCTCGTTTCTCCCTGACCCATCGTATAATGAACAGGAAGTTCAATAATCTCAAAATCCTTATACCATTCTCTTATCGTTGGGCTATCATTGTAAGACAATATAAAACCGCCTTTATGATTGTGCAACATATCACGCAAAAGCTCATGATTAAAGTTATTATGATGAATTGGGAAATTACGCTGAGGATAAAGCCCTCTGAATAAAGTGCTATCTTCACCAAGATAATACGGCGGGTCACAATAAAGGAAATCGTTTTTAAATTCCGGTATAATATCCTTAAAATCAGCACATTCAACGGATAGATTTTTAACATTAAAATTCCTTACTCGTTCAATCATCTTTTGATAGGTTTTTTCATTTGCATAAACCGAAGACATCCATCCAAGAAAACCAGGTCCATAAGAAAGATTATGATTAAAATAATAATATGCTGCAAGCGTGAGAGGGTCTAATTCAATTTCCCTTTTCCAGTGTTGTTTTAGTTTTTCTTTAACAAAAGCGTAGGTTTCTTTATCTGGTTTGAGTTTTTTTAACTCTCTGTAAAGTTCAATTGGTTTAGAAACTTGAACTTGCCAGTAATTTACGAGAATGTCAAAAATATCAAAACCAATCACGGGTATGCCAAGTTCTTTAGCGGTAGCTATTTCTATTGAGCCACCGCCGAAGAATGGCGAGATAAGTCGTGCAATATTTTCCGGGAGGTGTTCTATTACATAGCCAACCGCCCATGATTTTCCGCCCGCATACCGTAAGGGCGAGCCAAGATAACGTTTATATCTATTCCTGCTTTTGCCTTTTAATGACTTTAAAAAGATTTTCTTCCATTCTTCCCTCCGTCTCAATACATGCGTTGAATAAAAAAGTTCAAGCTGTAAACTCAACTTTTCCATTAACTTTGTTTTTATAAATTTACAAACTAAAAATTTTAAACTCAAGCAAGACCCTGCCTTGCAACCTTCTTCCGGTTCTTTATCAAAAAGTCAATCATAACATCAACATACTCAAGGACATCTGGACATTCAATATACCCACGGCTTAAAATTGAAACCGCTTTTTTAGAATCATAATGAACCTGATGATCAAAGTAATCTATTAACTGCACAGGCATTCCAACAATTTTCTGAACAAACTTTGGAGACATCAACCTTTTTAATTTCTCGGGCGAGATATGGAAATAATTAAACTTCTTCCCAAGTCGCTCTGCAAAAATTTGAACAAGTTCAAAAACTTTATGCGGTCTCGGATCTGTCAGATGAAAAACTCCACCCCTGATCTCATCTGGAAATCTACTCAGATAACAAATTGAATCAACTATAAAATCAACCGGAACTATGTTAACTTCGGCTTCCCCTGAACCAACTTTTGGAAATGGAAAACCACTTGGAATTTTCATCATAAGCAAAATAACATAATAAGGTCCGTCAAACTTCGCCGTTTTACCGTTTTTTGAATCTCCAACAACTATCCCGGGTCTATAAATTGCTGTCGGAAGATCTTTCATATTTCGGCGAACAACTTTTTCAGCGAGAAACTTCGTCTCCTCATAATAATTTTTAAATCCCTGCCCAAGATCAAAATCATCCTCAGTGAAAACTCCCGTCGCAAGACCAGAAACATAAGCAGTGCTGACATAATGAAACATTTTCAAATTTGGGCATTGTAAAAGAAAATTTACAACATTTTCAGTCCCTTGAACATTAACACGATATCCAAGTTCAAAACTTACTGCAAGATCATAAACCGCAGCAAGATGAAAACATTCTGTGATTTCATTTTTAATTTTCTCCGGATTTTCAATTCCAAGTTCCCGAACAGTTATATCCCCTTTTACAATTTCAAGCATTTCGGAAGGTTGCGGAAATTCAATTTTAATTTCGGCAAGGCGCTTTTTAGCAAGGTCAAGATATTTTTCCTGAACAAGAAGATAAAATTTCTCAATGTCTGGTCTGTAAATGAATAACTTTTTAATCAAATTTGTCCCGATAAACCCCGGGAAACCAGTTATCAATGCGACCGACATTTTCAAACTTATTTTTGTTTGTAAGCCCAATTTTATTTTGCTAAATTATAACAAAAATTTACACAAAAC
>Ga0105162_1001356_pt1 | contig 14230 bp, 16 predicted proteins | sample JNZ201metaG_FD_81532 | JGI IMG/M metagenome (GOLD analysis project Ga0105162, IMG submission 81532) | Hot spring microbial communities from Jinze hot spring, China to study Microbial Dark Matter (Phase II) - JNZ 20120812A | ecosystem: Environmental > Aquatic > Thermal springs > Hot (42-90C) >...
AAGGACGCTCTACTGGAACGTCTACAACACGACCCTAGTTAATCTGGCGTATAGAGTCGGCTTCGCCGATACTCCGCTGAATGTTGCCACGAAGCTGGCTACCTGGCTCGTCTCCATCAGGTACCAGATAAACCTCGGCAGAGCTGGTAGCGACCACGCGGTCCGCTACGGCTATGGAGGCTACTTCGTGCAGGGAGATTGCGTCGAGGTAGCTGACGTCTACGTGACGATGGCCCGCTCGCTTGGACTACCCGCTAGGACGGCTTACGGTTTCCTGCTCAGCAGCTACTCGCAGGTAATGTGGCTCAACATGTCTACGGTTCAGGAGGAGGGGGAGGCTATCCTGAGGCACTGGGGTGGTCACATGTGGCCTCAGGTCTACATCCCGCCCTTCGGCTGGGTAGATGTGGACATGCTGGACGGCATGCAGCCTAACGTCGGTCTGTTCAGTGCTCGGCACATAGTCTTCGGCTTCGAGGAGACGAAGTACTACGGCTCTGCGCTCACGAGCAGCTGCATACCGAGCTACCTAACTCTCGAGTACGTCGAGTACATTTTCGAGGGTAGGCGGGTATGACCAGGGGGCGCTCGCTCGCTCTTCTAGCGGTGCTCCTCTTCGCGCTCGCGGCGGTTTCTAGAGAAGCGGCAGCTCAACCGAGCTACTGGCTTGCGCTCAACTTCAGGCTCACGTTCTACGGCAACGGGACCGTTCTCGTGGAGGAGCTCATCCACCCCTTCACACCGGAGGGGAAGAGCTTGCTGGAAGACAGGGAGGTGGAGAGCGATTTAAGGAACTCGACAGCCGATCTGCTGCGCTACGTGCTTCTAATGTTCTCGGATCGCCCTGAAACTATCCTCTACCGCGTGGGACCTGTGCTCGATAAGCGGTATGGAGAGAGCGTTTACTGCGATATCACGGGTACAGGGAGCATGTCGAGGTTCTTGGGAGCTTACACGCTGACGGTTTACGTGTACCTTAACAGGAGCACCTTCGTTGAGGACCTCGGCGGTGGAGTCTACCGCGTTAGTATCCGGGATAGCTTCACGAGCATGGATCCTCGCAGCTGGATAGACGTTATAGCTTTCAGCTTCAGAGAGGGGGCGGCTCTGCTGGAGGTTGAATGGGCTCCAGAGTACGCTCGAGGGCCCGTCGAGAGGGGCGAGGGAGCTCTGCTCTGGATGAACACTAACGAGCTTGAAGCTCCCGACTTCTACATATTTACAGTAAAGCTGCCTGGCTTCAAGTACGCGGGAATACCGCCTGAAGTTGAAGCTTTCATAATGAGCGCGCGCTTAGAGGGCAGCAAAGCCACCGTAGTAGTGGTTAACAGGGGGGTTTCGAGCGGTTACGTGATCGTCTGGCTCAAAGGCGAGCAGGTTGACCAGGCTAGAAGAGTTTTCCTGAACCCGAAGGATAGAGTGGAAGTTACTTTCTCGGATGTGCCTCCTGGCAACCACACTGTGGTGCTGATATCTGGGACGAGCGCGATCGACAGAAAGCTTCTCAGCACCGCAGCTGACGAGCTGAGGGCAGAGTTTCCGAGCCCCGAGGAGTGGTGGCGTTTAATCGTGCTTGCTGCTGCTCTCGGACTGGTTGCGGTGCTAGCAGTACTCCTCTTCAGAGCCCGCTCGCGGGCTAGCCCCACCCACACTCCGGAAGCTTCTCTCTCATCAGATTATTCGGCTCCGAGCGGCCCTTCTGTAAGGGCTCCTCAGGGTGCCCGCTTTTCCTTTGGAGGAGGAGAGCTGGAGTGAAGAGCGCAGCGTAGCGACTCATGCAGCACGTGTAAAGAAGAAAGCAGATTAGCGGTTCCCTAAGCCGTGTGCTTCGAGGTGTTTACTTCCCTGAAGAGGATGTAGGGGGTTCTTGTGGGGATGTCGACCTCCCACCAGTGTATATCGTAGACTTCTTTACCGATGGCGGCGATGTTGGTGATCATGCGAGGCAGGGCGTCCGCTATCCTCATCTTCCTTGCTGCGCCGACCACCTCGCCGTTCCTCACGATGAGTGTGGCGTCTCTAGTTATCGTCGAGAAGATTCCCTCCACGTAGTTCTGGAGCCGGGTGTACCAGTTGTTCGTAACTATAAGGCCGTTTTTCACCTCACGCAGCATTTCTTCGAGAGAGTGCTCTCCGGGTGCTACTTCAATCGTCCAAACCCGCGGTAGGATTAAGCCGGCGTTTCCTGTGCTGCTTGCACCGAACTTGGAAGCTGTTTTCGAGTTGTGGAGTATGTTCCTTAGGACTCCTTTCTCGATTATGGGCTTCGTGTACGTAGGTACACCTTCATCGTCGAAGGCCGTGGAGCCCGGTAGCTCAGCATTTCTTGGCGCGTCAATGATCGTTAACGCGTCAGAGGCAACTTTGTCTCCAACATCCTTGTTGATGAACATTGAAGCTCCCATGAGTATTGACGACGCGCTCGCCATCTCGGCCACAATGTTGAAGAGGTTTCCAACAACCATGGGTGAGAGAATGATATCGTACTTGCCGGGTGGCACTTCCTCCTGGCTTCTGCTCTTCACCGCCAGGTCTGCCGCGGTAGCTGCAACCTCTTCGATCCTCTTGATGTCGTACCTCCTGCTTCCTAACGCCCACTGCCCAGAGCCCTCGCCGGCGAACGCCCTAATGTACATCTTCAGGCTCGTACCCTCTTCCTCAAGCTCAACCCCCTTGCTAGTGGCCAGAGCTTTCCTCTCGAGCGCCACCTGAAACATTCCCGCAAAGTGGTCGATCGGATGCCTCCTCGCAGTCTCGACTATAGCCTCGCTTACGCCGGAGGGGTCGTGCAGGACCTCGAGGAGCTTTTTGTCCACAAGTCCCTCCAGGGGCTGAGGCTTAGGAGGCTCCGGCAGCGGTGCGTAGAGCATGGAGGGAGGAACTTTCGTGTGAAGTGCGTGGAGCTCCGCTATGATGCGCGCCGCCTCATCGGGTGAGGATAAGGGCACGCTTGTTCCGAGTATGCGCTGCTGCTTAGCCAGGTAGACGTGCGCTGTCCGCGTGGACCACCTCTGAATCACGCTAGGCTCGCTGTTGGCGAACTTCACCATGATGCTCTCTACGGACTCTGCGAGAACAGCCGCTTCTTCGAAGCCGGCTCTCAGAGCGCTATCCCTCAGCTTGATTGCCGCCTCGATGAGCTGGGTCATTACGCGATCACCCTCAGCTGGATGTTTCTCAATCTAACGTTAGGTCCGCCGAACCACACGGGGACACCCTGCATCGGCTCACCCTTGCCACACGTACCTGCGTAGAACGCGAGGTTCCTATCGGCGGCGTCCACGCTGCTGTAGAACGTCTTCGTAGTTATCTCGAGAACGGGGTTCTTCACCAGCCCCTTCAGCTCCCCGTTCTCAATTAGGTACGCCTCTAGGCCACCGTACCTCTGGCTCCACCGCTCGTCATCGATGTTCCACTCCATGTAGCTCTTTATATAAACGCCGTACCTTACCCCCTCGATGAGCTCCTCGAGCGTGTGGTCTCCAGGCTTAAAGTACGTGTTCGCCATCCGTATTATCGGCTCGCTCGCGTAGTCCATCGCGCGCGCAGCAGCGTTGCTGCGAGTCTTGAAGACGCGCGCCGTCCACCTGTTGTGCAGAAACTCGTTTATCAACCCCTCCTTGTAGAGGTAGCGGGGGCGCGCCGGTACCCCCTCGTCGTCGTAAAGGTAGAAGCCGTTACTGCCTGGAATAGTGGGGTCGTCTATCACAGTGGCGTTCTCATTCCCGATCCTCTGCCCGAGCATGCTAGGCTTGATGAAGCTTTTACCTGCTTGAGCGGCTTCTCTTCCCAGAATTCTGTCAGCCTCACTCGGGTGACCGCAGCTCTCGTGAACCATCAAACCCACGATCTCACTCCCCACGACGACGTCCACCGGTCTATCTGTGGGTGGTGCTTTAGCTTCTAGGATTATTTTTTCGAAGGTTTTCACATCCTCGGGAAGGTAGCCGAGAACGTTCCACTTTTCAAACCACTCGTAACCTCCGGAAGCAGCGTGGGAGAAGAACCTCTGAACAGTCCCTTTCGAGGGTAGAGTGACCACCACGTTGTACCAAACGGAGACGCGGGGAACGCGGCTCCGTATGAAAGCCCCATCGCTGTTTGCGATAACCTTCTCCTCAACGCTCTCCCCGATCGAAGTAGTGAGTGTTGCTACACGCGCCGTTTTAATCGCCGCGCTAGCGTGTTTCCAGAGGTCGGAGCAGTAACTGACCTTCTCCTCGATGCCGACGTCCTCAGGCCTCTTCTTCTCGATAACCTCGTACGAGGCGCGACCTACTTTCTCCTCGCTGAGCTCTATCGGGCTGCGCATAAGCCTGCCGTGGCTCCTAGCCTTGCTAAACGCTTCCTCGACTGCCTTCTTCACGGAATCCCACTCGAGCACGTTTGTGGAGGAGAAGCCCATAGCCCCGTCGGCTAGGACTCTGACTCCGATTCCTTCACTGAAGCTCTTCTCAGCACCTATGACCTCACCGTTCCTGGAAGCGAGACTGCTCCTGGAGGTCCGGTGGTACCTAGCTTCGGCATACTTAGCTCCAAGACTCAGAGCGTAGTCCACTGCTTTCAAAACTATGTCTTCGTGCTGCCAAGGCATGCACCCCTGCCACGCTTTCCGAGTAAATATTCTTTGCTCAAAACGAACCTTTTTAGGCGTTAGGAGAGCTGATGCGCGATGCGGCTCGTACTCATAGGTCCTCCTGGCGTCGGCAAAGGCACGTACGCGCAGGCGATTTCGCACCAGTACAGGATACCGCACATCTCTACCGGGGATATCTTCAGAGAGGAGGTGAAGCGGGGCAGCGAGCTCGGTAGAGCGGTTAAGGTCTACCTTGAGCGCGGCCTCCTGGTGCCCGACGATATCGTCATAGAAGTCGTTAAGGCGCGCCTATCGCGGGAGGACTGCAGGGAGGGTTTCATACTGGACGGCTTTCCCAGAACTGTGCAGCAGGCGGAAGCGCTTGAGGCCTTTGCTCCTCCCGACTTGGCGATTAACTTCACAGCGGACGATAACGTGATCGTTGAACGGCTAAGTGGAAGGAGAGTCTGCTCGCGGTGCGGCGCCATATTCCACGTCAAGTACATGCCGCCACGCTTCCCAGGCCTCTGCGACAAGTGCGGAGCACCTCTGATCGTCAGGCACGATGACAAACCCGAAGTTATAACGGAGCGGTTAAGAGTCTACCGAGAACAGTTCACCCCCATAATCGAGTTTTACGAAAAGCGGCGGCGCCTCGTAACGGTAGTCGCGAACGAGCAAGCCCCTCAGGTGATCCCCAAAGTAATCGCACTCATCGAGGAATGGAGGAGGAGTAGGAATCCCTCCTGAGCGCCTCTGCGACGGTGAAGAGGTAAGTAAGCAGGGCTGCTACCGCTACTAGGGCAACGATGGGGGAGAGGGCTCTCGGAAGCATCTCCCTTACTAGCAGAGAGGGCGCTGCGATCATCAGCGCAGCCGCGTACACTAGAGTTACCCTGTGCAGCAGGGGGCCCGACGCTTTTCCGCTCGAGTACAACCATAGCGCGTCGCGAAGGGCGAGTAGAGCGACTGAGCAAACGTAGGCAGCCAGGAAGGCACTCTCGCTTAAGGCAGCTACCGTCACTAAAAGCGTGAAGCTTACTGCGACGATAGCATCTCCCAGCGCCGCGTTTCTCGATCGAAGGGAAGCGAGGGAGCCGACCAGTCCAAGCACCGTGACGATTAGAAGCGCGTAGAGCGCAGTCTCCCCGCCGGCAGAGCCCGCTGCCAGGCTTGCGTAGTGTGCACCACTAAGCAATCTGCCTCACCACCGCTATTCCTCTACGTCCTCGGGCTCCCGTCCAAAGCCAGATGCTCCGCCCAGCGAGCCTCCTCAAGACACCCTTCATCCACACCTCTGTTAGCCTTTCAGCAACCTCTTCGTCTCTCAGGCTCGAGAACGGATTAACGGCTACGTAGATGGTGCGGAAGCCTAGCCTTTCCAGCTCTCCGGCCACTGCGGTTCCCTGACGTTCCACGAAGGGTGAGACGAGGATCACCAGGGAGCCGGTGGGAGAGAGGAAGGGAACAACCTTAGCGACAATATCTCTGGGGTCGGCGACCTGCCTGTGGGGGAGAACGCGCACGCTCGCTAGAGATGATAGTAACCTGAGGAAGTGGCCTTTACCGAAGCCCGGCTGCACCCAGTCCCGGTACCAGCCCACGACGAGCAGCGAGACCCTGTGACCCCTCTTGTGGAGGTAGGCTGTGATCGAGGCTGCGGCAGCTACGAGATCCTCGAGTAGGTTTTCTGTCAACGCTCCCAGCAGCCGTCTCCCCGGCACCTCTAAAACTACGAGAACACTCGCAGAGCGCTCTTCAGCATAAAGGTTCACCATCAGCTTCTCGAACTTCGCGGTGGCTTTCCAGTTAACACGCCTGAGGCTACTACTCCTAGCCTCGCTGAGCTCTATGAACTCAAACCCTTCACCGCCCCTCTTTGAGGGAAAGTCCCCGAAGCCCGGCAGTGTTACGGACTGCCTCAGGGGTAGCCAGAGGAGCCGCTGAACCGGGGGGAGAACTACCACGCTTTCAGCTTCGGGTACATCCCTGCTGGCTGGGAGCGTCAGGAACTCGTCCCATGCTCTCACGGTTAGGGGTCCAAAGTCAAACCTACCTCTCCTCGCGGCGTAGACCCGGTAGGAGAGCTGTTTCACTTCACCGGGCCTGAGCACGACCAACTGCCTTGGCGATCCAGCGGAGACGGGCAAGCTCTGAGGCACTCTGTCCTCTACTTCCGCGAGCACAGTGCGAGAAGAAACATTCTCGACTACTAGAGTTACCGGAAGCTCATGGCCCAGGTGGACTCTTCGAGAAGGTAAAACCCTCTTCACTCTCAGTGCATCAGCGATTCCCTCACGTGAAGCAAGCCCCGCTAAGAGGGGCAGAAGCAGGGGGGCAGCGAACAGCGACAAGTACCACTTCTGGGTTAACGCAGAGAGCAGTAGAACTCCCGAAGCTAGCGGGAAAGAAACCCTCGCGCGCATTACGCCCTCTCACTCGATCTGTACTCTCTCGGAACTTCCACCTTGCTTACAACCTCTCGCACTAGGTCTTCAGCGCTGAGCCCCCAAGCAAGTCCTTCAGCCCGGAGAACCAGCCTGTGGGCGAGAACCTCAACAGCGAGCTCTTTCACATCGTCAGGTAGCACGTAGTCGCGTCCCCTGATCAGCGCGAGCGCTCGAGCAGCTTTCATCAGCGTCTCGGAACCCCTCGGGCTGGCGCCCACCGCAACCTCCCTCAGCTCTCTGGTTTTCCTGGCTATTGAAACAATGTACTCGAGAATCGAGCTGTCGACGTAGACTTCCTCTACTCGCCGCTGCAGCTCCAGGACCTCTTCCCTGGAGAGAACGCTCTTCACCTGCGGTGAATCCTGCCTCCTCAGTATTCGCCTCTTAAGTATCTCGACTTCCTCCTCGAAGCTAGGGTACCCTATGCTCACCTTCAGCATGAACCTGTCAAGCTGAGCTTCTGGGAGAGGGTAGGTTCCCTCGTACTCGATCGGGTTCAGCGTCGCTATAACCATGAAAGGCTCATCCACCTTGAAGGTCTGGCCATCGACGGTAACTTGCCTCTCCATCATGACCTCGAGCAGGGCGGCCTGCGTCTTCGGCGGCGCGCGGTTGATCTCGTCGGCAAGCACAACGTTCGCGAATACCGGTCCTCTCCGAAACTTGAATTCCCTCGCCGTGGGATCGTAGATGAAACTCCCCGTGATGTCAGCGGGAAGGAGGTCTGGCGTGAACTGTATTCTCTTAAAGGCGAGGTCGGTGGCTCTGGAGAAGGTCAGCGCTAGCAGGGTTTTCGCCATGCCGGGATAATCCTCTATCAACACGTGACCTCTGGCTAGCAGTGCAACGCAAAGTCTCTCAATAACTCGCTGCTTCCCGACGATGACCTGACCGACTTCCTCGAAAAGCTTCTCGAAAGTTTTACCGTAGTCTCTCACGTTTCACCGCCGGGCTTATGCGCTATTCAAATATCATTTTTTCCAGCTCTACATCGTCCTTAGCTTCCTTCACCGCCTTCACCAGCTCGTCGAGAGCGCACTCACCCTCCTCTTCCACGCTCAAACTCACCGCTCTCGCTCCAAGTGGACGCGCGCTTTCCGCAAGCAAGAGAGCGGCAAGCAGTGCTAAAGTGATCCAGGCCGCGGAGATTAGCTGAGGCACCTGCAGGGAGAGCAGGGACATCGCTACCGTTAAAGCGCAGAGCGTGGCAGCGATGATCCGAGGGCGCAGCATATTTACACCACTTGCTCGCGAGAGAGTGCCCCGGAGATTTCAGATAAGGCTTCCTCCGCGGCGAGCTTATCCTCCGAGGTTACTGCGTGGTCGCTGTACCTGGCTTTCTCGAACAAGTTGGTAAGGGTGGTTAGAGCTTCCTTAGGCAGCCACGGGAAAGCGGTGTTGGCGCCCGCCATTATCTCCCTCGCGGTCATGTAACGCGTCACGGTAAAGCCCCTCTTCTCGAGGATTCTGCAAAAATCTTCGTATAGAGAGCATATCACCGCCCTAAGGTCCTCGCCCGCCCTTAAGCGCTCTAGCGCTACGGCTGCCACCTCTTTAACCTCTGCCGGACTCTCTGCGCGGCTGTAAACCTCCTCTTTGTACCTCAGCATGGCGACCGCAATCGCAACGATAGGGATCACGACCAAAACTGCAGCCAACGCTGTGAGAGGATGCTCGATAGTCCCGGCGCCCGCTGCTGAAGACACTAGCATAGCGGAGGTGGCGTTGGACAGCTGCTCTGTCATGTTCTGCTGCACTGCGCCGGGAAGACCTCCCACTTCCTCCACGCCAGCTGTCTCAGCTTCTCTTCTGAGCAGAAGCGCCAGGGCTATGAGGATCAGGAAGAGCACCTGAGTTAGCAGAGCGCTCCTCACGCGCCCCCAATCCTCAGCTTCTCGAGAGTAGGGCCGCCTTCTGAAGAGCTCGCGTAAAACGCTCGCTATGTAGCTGCTGTTGAGAGTAACACCTATGGAAAACATCGCGAGAAGAGCCACTCCAAGAATCTGCAGAGCCGTTGAGACATCCACCTCTCCCTCTATGCGCGCAGCGGAGGCTCCCGACGCCAGCGCTAAAGCTGCAGAAACGAAGGTCATCGCCAAGACGGTTGATCTACGCATTAACAGTCACCGAGCTTCGAGGCTTTTACAACTTCGCAAACCACCTCCTCTTTGAGAAGCCCCCTCAACTCCTCAACACCGCGTGGTGAGCTCTCAAACAGGGGGATTCTGAAGAGAGGCGAGGAGACCGGTATTGATCCTCTCAGCTTCCTCTCTATCTCGCGGCTCTCCTCCCTTCTCTCGTCAAACATGTTCAGGAATACCCCTTTGAGCTCGATGCCGGCTACCGAAAGCTCTCGAATAACTTTCACCGCTACCGCGTAGTCCACGGGCATGGGTCTAGTCACGAGGAACGCTACATGGTTCTCGGACTTCAGAAACTCCAGCACGTCGTGGGCAAGCTTCCTCCATGACTCGATCAGCTCCAGCGGTTCCGCGGCCCCGCTTCGAATCCTCTCGATAACGCCCTTCACCTTCAAGTACATCTTCGCCGCCTCGCCTAGGTGATCGTAGAACTCTTTCTCGATCTTCACCATACGCAGTCCTCCCCCTGTCGCCATCGTATCCCACACGAGAGCGTCGTAGCCACCTGCTCTAGCTTTCTCGTAAACGTAGTAGAGCGTAAACTCTTCCACGATACCTGGCGCACCCGCAACGTAGTCGATTACCTCCCTTCCCACGGGAAAGATGCTGGACGCTACACGGTAAACCTCGTCACCGAACCTCTGCTTCCACAGCTCTATTATGCTATCCTCAGTCAGCTGCTCAGCGTAAAGGTTCTCGGCGACTTTCACGGGGGCTGAAGGCACGTCTACGGCCAGCACGTCGGGGAGGGAGGGGACGAAATCCGTGGAGAGCAAAAGGACTCTATACCCTTTCTCCGCGAGCCTAACAGCCACCGCGCTTGAAACCGTGGTCTTTCCAACACCCCCCTTCCCCCAGAAACTTAAAACCCTCACCAAGGATACCCCACTCTTACAGCTGCTTTCACAGGGTTCTATTAAATCTTGTAAGAGCGCCTTCTATCATAAGGAGGAGTCTTTTTCTCTCAGCGCCGAGAGCGTAGCCGCCCAGGCTACGCGAACCAACAACTCTGTGGCAGGGTATCAGCACTAGGACGGGGTTTCTCCCGAGAATCTGCCCCACTGCTCGCGGAACTAGACCAGTTCTCCTCGCTAGCTGCCCGTACGTGGATGTTTCGCCGTAAGGTATCCTAAGAACTTCTCTGAAAACTCTCGAAGAAACCCCTTCCTCGGGTAGCCTGGGCCGGTAAGAGAATACGCGTCTTTCACCGCGCAGGTACTCCTGAAGTTCCTCCAGAAGGCTAGCCGCTAAATCTCCTCCCGCTGCGGGCTCCGCTATGCCGGGTAAGGGTGTGCGCGCGAGGAAATCTTCGGTGTGGAGAAGGAGCACTTCGCGCTCGCGAACGGCTGCGCACAGCTTACCTAAGCTTGTTTGCGCGCAAGCGACCTCAACGCTCACTTAAGAACACCTTTATGTAGTCTCCCACGACGGAAACCCTGTACCTTCTTTCAATGACTTTTAGGGCCTCTGTTACTTCTTCGCGCGAGTAACCCTTGGCGATCAAGTCCTCGATGAGAACCCTGCCAACGTTATTTACCGCATCCCTGGCTGCGAGCTCAACTATGATCTCGGCGAGCTCTAAAACGCGGTGCTCCACGCTCCAGCACTACCAACGTGTCTGCTAAAAGTTTTTAGGGGCCCGTATTTTCTCGTGGCGTGTCTGCTGAGAGCCTGGCTGTAGTTACTCACGCTGCCCAGGTGCCTCGCGTCTCGATCATTATCCCTGCTTACCGCGGCGATAGCAGGCTGATAGAACTGGCTAAAAGGGTTCTAGCCGACCCGTACCCGGCGAAAGAGCTCGTAATCGTGCTGGACGAGCCCCTGGCTAGCGTGGCTCAGCAGCTGGCTGAGCTGCAGGGCTGCAAGCTCTTGATAAGCCCGGTGAGGATGGGGAAAGTTAGAGCGCTCAACAGAGCTCTTAAGGAGTCTAAGGGGGATATCCTCATCCTCCTCGACGATGATGTTCTCATCGAGGATGAGGGCTTTATCTCGAAGATCGCCAACTCGATGAAGCGCTACGATCTAGCAGATATAAAGAAAGTTATTGTTGGTGACTCTCTTCTAGCTAAGCTCGTCTACATCGAGTACGTGGCGGTGAACTTCGCGAGCAAGCTCATGGCGAAGTACGCTGGCAGGACTTTAGCAATCAACGGCGCAGCTTTCGCGATAAAGAGAGAGGTTCTCGAGAAGCTGGGAGGTTTCCCCGCTACTCTCACGGAGGACTTCGACCTCGGCTTAAAGTGCTTTATAAGCGGCTGCAGCTTCACTTATATCGAGGAAACACACGTTTTGAACTTTCCTCCAGATAGCTGGGGGGAATGGCTCAAGCAGCGGAAGCGGTGGGCTGTCGGCGTTGCCGACTGGCTGAGAAGGAACTTCCACGCCATCCTTACGGCGGTGGTGGCTGCGCCGCACATCATCATCCCTAGCCTGCTCCTACTCGTTCCCTCTATAGCTACTTTCGCACTCACACTGGCTCTCTACAACTTCAGCGTGTACAAGGCTCTCTTGCTCGCACTCCTCTTGCTTGCTTCAGCTGTCTCCCAGGTGATCCCAGTAGCCACGGCCCTGACTGTTAACGTTCAGCTCCTGTACCTCGTGACGACAACACCCCTACTTGTAGCTCTCGCAGTCTTCGCGCTATGGCACGCAGCAGCTTCCAGAAGCCTTGGCCTCCGCTCAAGAGTGCTCTACTACCCGCTGTACCTCTTCGTCTACCAAACGCTGTGGCTGGTAATCCTGCTGGCAGGCTTCTTCAGAGTTATCGTTTTCCGAAAAACTAGCGTAGACGACTGGGTAGTGTAGACGGTTTCTCGACTAGAGTCGAAGACAACCTCGACAACGCTTAAATACCACACAGGCGCAGCACCCTGCAGCACCTGTATGACGCTCGTAGTACGCTCAGCAAGCAAAGCCTTCATCGTGCCTAATCCCCTGCTCTCAGCAGATAAGTACCTTCACTCCGCAGCTAACGTGCTTTGCCTCAATCCGATCATGGCTCCCGCGATAGAGGTGGGGGGCGGGGACCTTTTCCTCGAAACCGACACACCGGTGCTTGCAGCTGTAGCGGGAGAGGCTGATGTGAGCGCCGATGGCCGGAGAGCATCTTCGTGGGCGGCTGTCCGCTTCACTCGAAGCCTGGAGGTTCACGCAGAGAAGAAAGCTTACGTGTCTATTAAGGGGCTTCGCAGCGAGGCGGAGGGTAGAGCCCCCCTGCACAGCGGCCACTCTCCAGCTCTCAACTCGACCGAGCTGGACGGTGTCGAGCCGCGCTTGCTTGCGGCGCTCAAGGCTCCCCCCTCCCTTAGGGGCGACGGAGGGGATTGGCTGCAGGCAGCTTCGAGGCTGCAGAGGTACCTTCAGTTCCTAGCGGATATCGTCCAGAGAGGTGCCGAGCTGGTGCGCGTAAACCTGGGAGGAGTTGAGTACGAAGCTTGGGTTCTCGAGCTCTAACAGGGACCGCTTATGAGCGATAAGCTAGCGCGTCTACTTGAGCTCAGGAAGAGAGCTGAGGTTGCCGACCCAGCCGCTGCGCAGAAGCTGCGAGAGCAGGGTAAGCTCACGGCGTGGGAAAGGCTCAACCTGCTTCTCGATAGGGACTCCTTCGTTCCGATAGGGCGCTTCGTCCTGCACAGGGCTACGGCATTCGGCATGGAGTCTAGGAAAGCTTACGGGGACGGCGTGCTAGCTGGTCTTGGGACGGTTGACGGCAGAAAAGTGGCCGTGTACGCCCAGGATTTCACGTTCATGGGAGGTAGCGTAGGCGAAATGCACGCCTCTAAGATAGCTAGAGTGATCGAGCTCTCGCTGAAGATGGGCATCCCGCTGATTGGCCTCAATGAGTCGGGCGGTGCGAGGATACAGGAGGGTGTAGACTCCCTCAAGGGCTACGGCGAGATATTCTACAGGAACGTGCTCGCGAGCGGAGTGGTTCCTCAGATCGTCGCCATTCTCGGGCCCTGCGCCGGCGGCGCGGTTTACTCTCCGGCGCTGGCCGACTTCATAATCATGACTAGAGGCAGCTACATGTACATCACAGGCCCTAAGGTGGTGAAAGCCGCTGTCGGCGAGGACGTTACTCATGAGAGTCTCGGAGGAGCCGAGGTTCACGCCTCGAAGAGCGGGGTGGCGCACTTCGTCGTCGAGAGGGACGAGGATGCTATCCGCCTGATCAAGAAGCTTTTGAGCTACCTGCCCAGCAACAACGCTGAAGACCCGCCCTTCCTTGACACCGGCGATGACCCGCTCCGGGAGGACGCGCAGCTGGACAGCGTGGTCCCCGACGACCCGGTGAAGCCTTACGACGTCCGTGAGGTCATCTCTAGAGTATTCGACGCGGGCTCTTTCCTCGAAGTGCACGCCCACTTCGCTCCCAGTGCGGTTGTAGGGTTCGCGCGGCTCGGAGGTTTCCCGGTCTGTGTAGTGGCTAACCAGCCGGCTTACATGGCTGGAAGCCTCGACATCGACTCGTCCGACAAGATTTCCAGGTTCGTGACCTTCTGCGACGCGTTCAACTTCCCAGTGATAACGTTCGTGGACGTACCTGGTTTCTTGCCGGGCACTGTCCAGGAGCACGGCGGAGTGATACGCCACGGTGCCAAGATCATATACGCCTACTCCGACGCCACCGTCCCCAAGCTCACCGTGATTCTGAGGAAAGCTTACGGCGGCGCTTACATCGCGATGGGCAGCAAGCACCTTGGCGCTGACTACGTCGTCGCGTGGCCCTCCGCCGAGATCGCGGTAATGGGACCGGAAGCAGCGATCGAGATAATCTACAGGAGGGAGCTCGAGAAGGCGCCTAACCCAGAAGAGTTGGTGAAGCAGTTCGCCGAGAAGTACAGAGCCGATATTGCGAGCCCGTACTACGCGGCTTCGAGGGGCTACGTCGACGACGTTATACAGCCTCGCGAGACTAGGCCCTGCCTCTACAGGGCTCTGCTGCACTTGCTTGACAAGAGGGAGAAGCTCCCGCGCCCCCCGAGAAAGCACGGCGTCCCTCCGGCATAGTGGTCACCATGCTGACTGGCAAGAGAGTGGTTATCCTCGCCGCGGTGATAGCT
>Ga0105162_1001357_pt1 | contig 14229 bp, 12 predicted proteins | sample JNZ201metaG_FD_81532 | JGI IMG/M metagenome (GOLD analysis project Ga0105162, IMG submission 81532) | Hot spring microbial communities from Jinze hot spring, China to study Microbial Dark Matter (Phase II) - JNZ 20120812A | ecosystem: Environmental > Aquatic > Thermal springs > Hot (42-90C) >...
ACCGCGCGAAGAGCTAAACCGAAAGCAGCTGTAGTTTTACCTCTACCCTCACCAGTATAAACCTCAATCAAACCAATCCTACAGGGTTTTTTAATAGATTGCATAAACATCACTAATAGGCAAAGAATTTATAGAAAATAATACTACAAAAATAAAATCAGGCATATTCATATTGGGGTTTAAATATATAAAAATTAGTGATGTGTTTCTTTTAGTGGCGTAGAAACTTCTTTTTTAACTACTACTTCTGGTATAGGTATTTCTACAGTTGGATATATTGGGAATAGCTTTACTGCTGCTGTATAGAATAGTAGAGTTAGTGCTATTAGACCTATGGTTATACCAGCTTCAATCCAAGTTGGATAGTAAATGCTTGAAGTAACCATGGAAGTTACTACTAGGTTCCATCTACTTATCACAGCTCCACCCATTAATGAAATGGAAGCTACAAATAATCCGATAACATTCCTCCTAATTTTAGGTACTGCAAGTAGGAAAATAGGTATTAAACTACATAGCAATATCTCCATTAATACGAACTGGTTAACTAGTATTTGCTCAATACCTACTTTAAATGCTAATACGGACACTCTGAAGTATAGGTATAGTATGGAGAAGAATAGGATCATTTTCACTAATATATTTATTGCATTTTTCTCTAGTGGTATTCTAAGAATTTTTGAGCTTATAATTGACTCAAAAATAACCATTCCTAATCCTCCTGCAACTGCTGATGTCCAGAATAGTACTGGTATAAACTCTGTCCACCATAGTGTATTGATCCTTACAGGTGTTACCAAGTATACTCCCCCTAAACCTGATTGATGCATTGTTGAAAGTATAGCTCCAGCAATTACTGCTATAACCACTAGATTTTTAGGTATTCTCGGTATCAGCTTAAACTCTACATAATTACTTTCTCTCGCAATTGTACTAAACTCCACTAATAGACACATTAAATATATTGTTATGCAGATAACATTCTCCCACATTATTGAATGATGATTAGGTGAAATTAGGGTAATCCAGAACCTATCTGGTCGACCTATATCTATTATTAATGCTACGGTTCCAATAATGTATGCTATTAAGGCACTTAGAACTGAGGGTCTAACCAACGACTCCAATTCATGAATTCCAAAACAGTAAACCGAAGCAGCAATTACAAAAGCTCCTGCTCCTAAAGCTATTGTTGCTAGAACATCTATACTAATCCATAAACCCCAAGGATATTCATTGCTTAGAGCAGTGATTAAAAGCCCTCTTGTAAATCTTAGATAAACTCCATATGCACCAATTCCAATAAATATTGAAAGTACAGTTAGCCATGCTATGAGTCGCTTATTAGCTACTTTAATCTTTAGTTCTGGAGCAAGTATTTCCTCTAGAGTTTCAGGTTTGGCTTTACTCATAAATCACCCTCCTTTTCTTATTCAATCTTTCATTGTATAGATAAGCTCCTCCTAGAAGTAGGATTCCAATAGTAATTATTGATGGAACAGCATACTTAAACCAGTTCTCAGTAATTGAGGGTAAGCTGTATTCAGGCAGTTTAGGAAAGCCTAATAGTTCAAAGGGCACATCGGATATATATAGTATAGAAGTTCCTCCAACCTCTGATTCGCCATATACATGTTTAACGTATTTTTCATTATTATTTATTCTTCTCCATGCCTCCTCAATTAGTTCCTTACGTTTACCGAACTTTATGGCATTTGTTGGACATACTGATGCACATGCTGGCTGAATACCCTTCTCTAATCTATTAAGGCATAAAGTACACTTAGCTACAATTGCTAATTGTTTATCCCATTGAAATCTCGGTATTTTAAATGGGCATGCAACCATGCAATATCTACAACCAACACATTTAGATTCATCAACAACTACAGCTCCAGTCTCTGTTTTCCTCATCGCGCCAACAGTACATGCAGCTACGCATGCTGGATCAATACAATGCATACACTGTATTTTAACAAATCTGTATTTATCACCTATCCTTCTTGTGAATACGTTTGTAAATCTTGTTGAGCTTAAATCTAAGCTTGCTCTAGGTATGTTTTCACTTTCAACTGGTAGATTGTTTGCTATCTTACATGCAACGTAGCATGACCCGCACCCAATACATTTTGTAACATCAATAAGCATCCCATAGCTATCTAATTCCTCCACTCTAGTAGGGTAAGTTTTATTTATACTATTGAACATAGATAGAACCGCTATACTTGATGAAAAAAATAATGATGATTTAAGGAATTCTCTTCTATTCATTTAGATCACCTAGTTATCTTGCTTCTTTTCACTCGGAACAGGTAATACTTCTTCTGTTAGTATTATTGGAGGACTTATCCTAATCATTGCGGTCTTTTCCTTATAGAACATATAGGATAATTCAAATGCTGTATAGCATGATATTATTAGGAAGACCACTATGAAAACTGCTACTAACTGTGGAATTCCTACACCTAAAGCTAACATTAAGAATCCAGAAATAGCTAAAGCTGTTAAGCGTAATTTTATATTTGTACTATAATCTGTAGTTATGAATTTCTCTTTATTTTTACTAGTATTTATCTCCACAGTTCCCACCTCAATAGTATTTACAAAAGGTAAAAAATATATATTATGTTTATTTTTTATATATTAATCTTTACAATAAATATTTAATCATTTAAATACATGTTTTCAGACTTTATGAGATTTAGAGTAGTTAATAAGCTGAGTGGAGTGTTTAGAATAACATTCAGCTTTAAGTAGTTTAGCAAGCAATTACATTACTAAATATTAGAGACTTTAACTCTTACAGTATTCTTGTACTCATAATCACTTGTCAATACTCATAAGAAAGACTGTTAGAAATATTTAAATTTAAAAGGTTGTAGGAGTTAATTCATGATGATTTTCTTTTACCTTTATTTAAGTCATTTAGGGCTTTCTCTCTCCATTTAAGCCATTCAAGAACAATTACATTATATACAAACTGATTTACAGTTATTCCCCTCTCGTCAGCTAGCCTCTTAAGTACTTCATATACACTTCTACTTATGGATATTGTTTCCCTTTTTTGATCGTTGTTTCCATTATAATATTTTTCTTTAGAGTTTTCAAGCCTAACTATTACTGCACCAGGATATGGCTGAATATAAGTTAATGCTTGATAAAAACTACATAAGCTAAGTAGAAACATAAATAATGATATGAATATTAAAAATAATTTTAAACTATAGTATACATGATCACCTAAAGGTATTTCCTTAGTTATAAAGCTTAGTATTGCTACGGAAAGTAGAATAGGAGGAATGAGGAAAAGCCTTTTCCATGCTTTTTCAAATGGTGTCCTCTTAAAAAATCTTACAAATAAAACAGCTAATACTATGATGGATATAGATAAAGGTATAGACATTAAAGTTAATACTATATCTATGGAATTTATAATAAATTCAAACATATCAATATTATTTTCTGAAAAATAATTATAAAATTTTATAATATACAACTTTTACTTTTTTTAAAAAATAAAAATAGTATATACTTTTCTTCTTTTATAAATACTAGTATATAATTTCATTCATGCAAAGAACTTTTTTACTGCCGACTCATTCTCTTACATAGCTTAACATTGTAAATGTGGGTTCCTACTACTTCTAGAATTCACGGAACTTTATCTCTATACCTAATTAACGATAGCTTACTCCCTGTCTACTCCATATGTAACATCCCATAGGGCTTCCTAGGTTTATTAAGCATATCCAAAGTTATTAAATCTTCAGAAGCGTACTCGTTGCCTGACTAACATTACTCTTAAGGGCATAGAGTCACACTTACAACAACATGCATCTATGAATTCTCACAGCTTATTAATTCCTCTTTTAGTTTCTATTACTATGGATATAGGTTTAATGCTAGATTTTACCTTCTAATCCATGAATGGCCCGTGGAACTATATCGTTAAGTTAAGCCTAAACTCTATGGGCTACTATATGCTGACTTGATAGTATCAAATTATTAAACCAGACTGTCTTCACTTATTTAAGCTTCATCAATTCCCCTAAACTTAAAAGCTATGGCTTTGTTAACTTAAGTATGTTTTATCACCTCTATTTTTGGTATTATGTTTTCTATGAATTCCTTAGCTTTTATTTTCCTGTTAATCCATGTTTCTTCAGTATGTATGCTATTGATTTTATAAGCATTAATGCATGCTCATTATCGCATTTATCCTTCATGCATGGTATGTAGTTATCGAATAGCTTAGTTCTATCCTATATACTATATTATTCTCTCCATTAGATTCTTAACCTCTAAACTATACAATTCATGTTTTAATTTTAATATTCTACTGCTTTATAATAATGAGCTCCATCACTTAATACAGCTATATTTGAACCATAAATAGCTCTAATCTTTTAAGGAATGTTAGAGATGTAAGCATGTTGCAACATCACAAACCCATATGTAGAGAATTCTCCTCAATAATGGCTCGAATGCAACATAAACAACCTTACTCTTAGAACCTACACTAATAATAGTATCATCAACATAAATTCTAACATCCCTCCTATCAAATTCAAATAGGAAGCTTAAGATAAACCATAATATGGATACATAACCTAAAACAATAAACTAAATATCTGAAGCCATCCTAGAAGAACGAAAATATATATAAGCACCATAAACAATTAAAGTAAATGGAGTTCTCTCCCTAACAAATCTAACAACTTTAGACATACTAACACCATAAATAAGGGAGAGAACTCCCAAATAAATCTAAAGTTAACAAAGCCAAAGCTATAGTAGAAGTATTTATGAATAAGTTAGACATACTTAATTAAACCATAAAGCTTATAAAATTATTATAGTTAAGATAATGTATGAGAGGTATAATAGTATTAATGTTGATGTTAGTATTCATTATTTCCTTAAGCCCTAAACAGCTAAAAGCTGAAACATATAGTTTAACTATATATGCTCCTCAGGGAGTAAATATATTTATTTCAGGAGTAGGCTCAAAAACTGTAGGTACCTCAGGCTATGTAAGGTTTGAAGGGTTACTACGTGGAGAGGTATATGTTGTTTCAGCATCTTCAAGTATAGTTATAGATGGTATTACATATTACTTCTCATATTGGAGCATGGATATTACATCAAGAAGTAATCCTATAGAGATAACTATCTGGCATGATATGGAGATAAAAGCAAACTATGGAAGGTATAAGTTAACAGTTAAGCTATTAAAGATTGGGGATAAAAGCCTACCTACAGATACTAAAAATCAGGCATATATAGAAATTGATGGGTGGAAAGCTACTGGGGTTTATGAAGACTACTTATATGTTGATAAGGGAACATATACTATCAAAGTTGCAGAAACACTCTATATAAATCCTCAAAGCAGATACTTAATACAGGAGTGGAGTGATGGGAAGTATGGTTCAAGTAGAACTGTTAGCGTGAGTGGAGATAAAACTCTTAAAGCATATTATAAGCTACAATATTATCTTAATGTTTCATCTCCATACGGTATTCCAAGCGGTGGTGGATGGCATGATGAGGGAGTTAAAGTATCCTTTAGTATATCTTCACCAGTATACGGTGGATGGGGGGTAAGATATGTTTGTATAGGATATAGTATTGGTAATGTATTGTATAGCGGATCAAGTGGAACTGTAACTATGAATTCTCCATATACAGTATATTTTCAATGGAAGACACAATACATACTCAATATAGTTTCAAATCCACCAGGTGTTATAGCAGGATTAGAATCTAAGTGGTATGATTCAGGAAGTATAGCTTCAGTTTCAGTACCAAGTACTATCTATGCAAATCCAAGTACTAAATATGTCTTTACAGGTTGGAGTGGAGATCTTACTGCTACATCTCCAGAAGAAAATGTAGTAATGGATAAGGCAAAGACAATAATTGCCAACTATAAAACCCAGTATGCTGTAGATATTAAAGTCGTTGGACGTGAAGCCCCTGCCTCACTAAATTTAGTGGTTAACGGGGAAAGCATTACAGCTAGCATCGGACATCACTACGTTAAATGGATTGATGCGGACCAAACACTCACAATATCAGTTCCAGTAACCATTGATGTAAAGCCAGATACAAGATATAGGTTTAAGCAATGGATTGGAGGCTACATAGGGGAAAATTCTACAATTAATGTTAAAGTTGATAGCCCAATAATTATTGCTGCCTTATACGAGTTAGAGTTTAAGGTTACAGTAGAATCACAATATGGAGTAGCTAATGGTAGTGGATGGTATAGTAGAGGGACAGCAGCTAGTATAAGTATAGACCCGATAGTTACAGTAGCTAAGGGAGTTAGAGAAGTTTTCAAGGGATGGAGTATAGATGTTAATACACCCAGGACCAGTATAACTGTTAATCAACCATTAATCATTAAGGCTCAATGGAGTGAACAGTATAGCGTAAGATTTAAGTTCAAAGACTTCCAGGAGAGAATCATAATACCTAAGTACATAATTATTCAAGCATCTAATAACTCAAAAGTTATCTTATCAAACTATGATGGAGTATGGCTTGACAAAGGCGTACATAAACTTGAATCTGTAGTTCTAGACGGAGTTAACATATTAGCAGAGACAGTAATTCTTAATATTTCATCACCGTTAGAAGTTATTGTTAAGTGTAAAGTATATGATGTTGAAGTAAACGTTAAGGATATTTTAGGACTTCCAATCTCGAACTGTTCAATATCAATAATATTTATAAATGGAACAAGAATAAGTAAGACTGCAGACTATAATGGAGTAACTAGATTTCTAGGATTACCAGAGGGATTCTACACATTAATAGCCTCCCATCTAGAGGAGAAGATAGTGGTGTTTAATGCAGCTGATAGAAGAGTTAATGTAGTAATGACGTTTAGCTGGCCATTAATTACAATCATAACAATCATAGCTACAGCTATAATTATAGCTGTAGTAGTTACATTGAGGAGAAGGAGTAAACGCTAAATTACAGTATTACTAAAACTAAGTTTAGAAACAGTTAAAAATCTTAAAACTAAACTTTCAGAGAGCTATGAGAAGTAAGGCTAGTGAATTTGGAAAACTAATATTTGAAGCACTAAACACCTATAACTCAATAGATAGCATAATAAGAGAAACACATAGAAACATTAAATATCTAGGAGAAATAACAGGTAGGAATAGTATAAGTGATAAATTCATAAAGGCAGGTGTTTTCTGCATGGCTGGCATACCTGAACCAGTTATGAGCAACATCATAGGAGCTACATTAATAGCTACTGGAGCATACATAAGGAGAAAAGAAATAAATCTAGGAGAATTACCTAAAACACTAAGCAAACACAATATTGAATTGGAGAAAATTAGAAAAACATTACATGAATTGAAAGTATAGTAATAAGCTATTACTATTTGATCTCCTATAAGTGTCTCTACAGCAGGCTTTACCGTCTTCCTACGTATATTATAATAGTATTTAAATAATGAGAATGGAAAGAAGTAATTTTATGAATTAAAAAATAAAATAACCGTAAGCAGATTAACTTGGAAAATAATTAAACACTTCTTTTAGAGCCTTTTTTAAACTGTTTACTTTTAACTACTTCCTCCTCTTCAGTTACTAATTCAGGAGCTTCAATTTCAATGGTTTTAGGCCTGTATTTAGTAAGTAATGTAAGTTTTAATGATTTAATCCATGACTTATCTACAAGAACCCTCATTCCAGGCTTAAAACCTCCTTCAAGCATTTTATCACGTGAAATTCTAATAATTCCTAAGCCTTCATCCTCCGGATTGGCTTTCTCAACTTTAGCCCTTATCTGTGATGGGGAGAAGCTAGGGCTAAAAACATCAACTTCATCACCAGGCTTAACTCCAAGATATTTCATAGTGGCCTCATCAAGTCTAACACATTTTAAATCACCATTAATAGGCTCTGCAACTATAAGTTCAACCCTACCTCCCACTCACTCACCTATATATAATATAGGTGATGCTTTATAAATATGTAGTGTTAGTATTGTAAAAATAAATATATTCGATAAAGACTAAAAACTATGTGTTTCTTCATATACTTCACAGAGCTTACTTGATTTTTCAAGGGCACGATTTATTGCTACCTCAGCTATTTCTTTACAGATATCAGCAACCCTTCCCATATTCCATACTACATCGCTTAAAAAAACTGCAATACAGGAGTCAGGTATTTTGGTTATGACTTCACCTATAAGTGTCTCTACAGCAGGCTTTACCGTCTTCCTACGTATATTTATAACTGAAGTCGCAAGCTTAATATCCCCTGTGAGAAGTGCTTCAATAGCTTTATGAGTTAAATCATAAATCTGCTCATTAAGACTAGATATTTTATCAATTAATACCTTATCGTCCACTTTACCTTTTGTCGAGCATTCCCTCATCTTTATACAGTCCTCAGCAATATTGCAGGCCAGGTCAGCCATATGCTCAAGCCTTTGAGCTACAGCTCTATTACCAGCAATATGTCTAAGATCTCTTATACCGATTTTATCAGCAATGCTTCTATCATATATTGATGAAAGTAGAAGCCTTACTGTAAGCCAATACATCATATCAGCTTCATCTTCTCTCTTCATAACCTCAGTAGCTAAGTCATAGTCGGAATCAATAAGTGCTTGTACAGCCTCCTTATACATTATAGATGAAATAACATAAAGTCTCCTCATAACAGTATTTATTGGGAATTTTGAGGGATCTATAGCACATTGTAGAATAATTTGTGTAGGTGTTTCCTCAACAATTCCAATACCGATAAGTCTTTTTACAATTCTACGAATTTCCTCAACATGTGAGGGTTTAATTCTTCCAGAAGCAATAATTCTAATAACATCCCTACCTAAAACATAGTTTCCAACAATAACTCTCTCTAACATTCCAGGTTCATCACATGCTATAGCATTAATTATAGCCTCCTTAACTCCCTCCTCTCTTTTAGCTAGCTTACTAGGTATGATTCTAAGGCTTCCATCTTCACCTCTAATGAAAACTATTTCATCTCCCTTCTTAAGCCCTACCTCCTCAATCCAACTGTGAGGAAGAGAAACTGCTAATGATGAGTATCCTACCTTTTGGATTTTTCGGCTCTCCATAATAATATACTGTAAATACAGATATTTAAATATATATTTAGATAATTCTATATTCTTTATTATTAAAGTAAATTTAAAGTAGAACATTACTTATGATTCTAAAATATATAGATTATATAAATCTATAAAGCATCACTACATAAATTGCTAGAATTACATGTTGTATTACAACGATATAAAAGTTGCAATTACTATACTGATAGCGTTTACAAATATTATTGAGGTTTGGTAAAAAGCATTTTAAGCCCATAGAGTTATTTAGAGGAATCCGATATGGGCATATGAGATAATGGTAAGGATCTAAATAGTTAAAAATCGTTATTGATTAAATTACTTTTATTGAGGACTAACAGATATGTTTTCTGCTACTAATTCTGTTATATCGTATACCTTTATGTTCTTATTAATTTTATTTGCAGCATTTGTAAATGTTATTTTACATATAGGGCAAGCCGATACTAATATTTCTGCTTCAACCTTACTAGCCTGGTTTAATCTATGTTCAGCAATTTTTAATGTAAGTTCAGGATGTATGAATTCGAGGAAAGCCCCACCACCACAACAGTATGTATTCATTTTGTTTTCAGGCATTTCTACTAAGTAATGGAATTCAGCTTCCCTAGGAATAATCTGTCTTAACACATTTCTAGGCTCATTTATAATTCCTCCTAAACGCGATAGAGAGCATGGATCATGATAGGTTATTTTTTTAATAATTCTTTTATTTATTTTTAGTTTGCCCTCATTTAGATACTTATTAATTAGCTCTGATATATGTAGTACTTCAAAGTTATAGTTAACGTTTAACTCTGGATATTCCCACTTAAACATTCTATAACATTCTGCACAGCTTACAACTACTTTCTCAATATTTAGAGACTCTATTTCCTTAACGTTACGTTCAGCAAAGTTTTTTGCAGCATCCATGTTTCCAAGAGATATCCATGTACTACCACAACACCATTCATTATTCATTATAGTCCAGTTTTCACCTACACTTCTTAGAATATGTACTGTCGACTTAGCTATATTAGGTTCTCTTATTGCTGAAGTACATCCAACAAAATAGAGAATATCTGATCCCTTAACATTTACAGGTACTTGAAAGTCTAGTTTTTTAAGCCATTCAAGCCTTTCATTGGATCCGTAAGGGTTTTTATATTTCATTAATAGTTCATCAATGTTTTTCAGTGGTTCAGGGATATATCCAGCCTTATAAATCATTGATCTTAAAACCTCTCTTAGCTCCCTATTACGTATACCTATAATACATCCAATCCAGCATCTACCACATAGAGTACATAGGTATGCTGCTTCAGCTGCTTTACGTAGCTCTTTAAGATTAACTTTACTTGTTGAGCTTATCAGGCCCATTATGCTTACGTCTTTACCAATGATCTTTCTTAGCTCTTGAAGCTTTAACGCTGGAACCGCAATTATACTTTTATCCTGCTCATATACTGGACATACCTCACTACATGCACCACATCTTACACATGTTTCAAGCTCAACTATCTGCGATGCTTTAAGCTCTCTCAATAAGTTTTCAGCAACCATTAATCTCCACCTAAAGCTGCTTTTTTCAATCCTGATAACATCATAACTATTATTGAAGTAATTCCATGGAAGAACTTACTAAATGGAGTATACATTATAAATACTTGAACAACTACTAGATGAAATGCTATTATGTATAGTCTATAATCTGGAAATAACTGACTAGATAATGCTGCAGCAAATCCTGTAACTCCAACAATCAATAACAATGGTACAGCTATAAAGTCCCCAATACTTGAAATTACTTTTAGAGCTTTATTTGTAGCGTATTGGTATAGTCTTCTAATAAACATCAATGTAAGGCATGAAATGAATATTATTGACAGTATATGGGTAAAGGGCTTTGGAATATAAAGTATTATAGGTATTGCTATATATTGTTTAAGTAGAGCAAGTATTGTATCTATATGTGCTTTTGTTAGTAGTAATGTTATGAATATTATATGCATACCTACCCCGATAATGTAGAAAGCCATATCCCTTTTAGCAGCTAGAGAATAGCTTGGTAGATGGTCTAGAACGAATGAGTTGAAAATTCCTTTTAATTTACTTCCTCTATAGCTTTTTAAGCCTCCTAATACTGGAGATACTTTCCATATCATAAACCATCTTAGAGAACGTAGAGCTACACCATAAATAAAAATGAATATTGTAATTAATGGAAGCATTGTACTTGTAAACGCAATTACTTGTCCTTCAAACATTTCACAACACCTACTAGCATTTATTTCTCTTTTTTAACCGGTGTTTTAGCTTCTTCCTCAACTGCAATAGGGGGAAACTCAACTTCAACCATTGCTACTTTTCTCTTATGGAATGTATATGCTAGATCTATAGTAATACAGCAGGAAAATGCAATAAGTGTTGCTACATAGATCCATATAATCTGCATTATATTTGACCCTGTAAGGAGCATTGCACCTCCAAAAATAGCTAATACCAGTGATACTATGAACATGATAGCATAAGCAGTAGCTACATAAGTTCCACCATCTCTACCAGTCTTCACATAATTGATCATGTTTTTACCACCTCCAATCTAATCTTTATAAGGAATAAATATAATGCTTATGTATTTACTTTTTAAACTAGTATTTACAGTATATACATATTATGTTAACTTTACTTCTTTCTATCAGTTTATATTCTAGAAAATAATTCACTTTTACTCAAGTATTTTATTTGTTCACCATCACATTTATTCTTCATAAAGCTAAAGTAACTGAAGCTCTCTCCCTAAAAGCCTAATAACTTTAGCCATAAGCTCACCGTAAATAAGAGGGAAGAACTCCAAAATAAAGCTAAAGCTCACAAAGCCCTAATTTAGTAGAAAAATATTTATATAAGTGGACTTAATGGATTAGTTAAGGGAGTTTCATGACTGAATTAGTATCTCGTAGAAGCTTTTTTAAAGCATGCTCTTTAGCTACTTTAGCACTATTTTCCTCATCTAATCTAGATTTTTATTCCAGAGTAAATATTAAGCAGAATATACAGCAAGCTTCAATACTTTATGACTCTACTAAATGTAGAGCTTGCGGTCTATGTTTCTTTGCGTGTAAAAATAAAAATAATCTTCCAATTGATGGAAATCCAAGTTGGATTAATCAAAGCCTCTCAGAGAAGACATGGGTTACTGTAAATATAGTTCGTTCAAGTAGTGGATTTGTTTCCTATCTTAGAAGGGCTTGTATGCATTGTTTAGATCCTCCCTGTCTTCCTGTTTGCCCTGTTAAAGCAATATATAAGAATGAGTATGGTATTGTTTTAACTGATTATAATAAGTGCTTTGGATGTGGTTATTGTGTTGTAGCATGCCCATATGATGCGAGACATATAGACAAGAAAGGAGTAGTATATAAAGGTGTATCGGTTAAATGTACTATGTGTGAGGATAGAGTTAAGCAAGGTTTAGAACCTGCATGTGTTGCAGCATGTCCATTTAACGCGCTGGAATTTGGTGAACGTAATGAAATCATCAGGAGAGCTAGAGAGAGAGTTGCGTACTTAAGAGGAAGAGGAATTGAAAGTTATGTTTTCGGTGATGAGGAGGATATTGGAAACTCTGTGATTTATGTTCTTCCAGTAGAGCCCGAAAAGTTAGGTTTACCTATACGTGAAATGAGGATTCCGCCGCCAGTAGCTCTTCAAGAGCTTTTAATACAACGAGGAGGATTAGCAATATTCGGTGCAGCAGCACTAGCATTCCTAAGCTTCATACTATGGAGAAGAGAAATGATACTTAGAGCAAGAATAAAGGAAAAATCTAAAACATAAATTATTTTATATACATATCCTGGTTTTCATCAAATTTAAGTTTTACCTTCTATATTTCTAGCATAGATGTGAGTTATTGTTTATGATGGCTTTAGCTAGGAGAATAGTATTACCTGTTGTTAATGAGTGCTCACGACATTATAGTCTTTGATGTTATGGCTTACATAATTTTCAATAAAATATGAGGAAGACTTATAGATTCTTCTGAATGAGTTGAAGCTCCAAACGTAAGATAAATTGTTGAAAGGATTAAAGATATAGGAAACATAAAGTGCTTAATCTATTAAGCTTAAGGGTAATGTAGCTCTCGTTGATACTAAGCCATTCTTCTAGCAACATCTAAACTATTAGATCCAGATACTGCTATAGGTCTCCTCTCATCATTACTAATCACCTCATTAACTATATTGTTTACAGCCTCATCCTAATCATAGCTAACCATAGAAATGAGAATTATAAGGTTTAAGAGATATAGGGAAAATCATCAATCATTAAGAGGGGAAAGTATAGACTATGACCCTATAAAGAGTATAGATTATAGGGCTAAACGCTCTACGGATGAGATATATAAACTCCTATACTAGGAAGTTTAATATATCTGAGAAATTAGAAGAATTTGAATAAATATACAAACAATATTAATCAATACAAATGTAGTTCCCTAATCAACTTTAATTTTGGTGTTTTGTAAATTCACATTAGAGTGTATATGATTAGTATAGAAACTTATCTGGAAACTTTAGTAGTATTGTTATGCTATTTATATGATATAGAACGTTAATTTTTGTTTCTTTATTTTATTGTTATTTTCTGAATGGCATTATCATGCGAAGAACCTTTCAGAAGTGTCTTTCATACTCTTATACGTCTCTTTGAACATGTTTCCAAACTATTTAAATAGATGATTGAAGTGGATGGAACTCTGCACCTCTAATCCTTAAGACTAGTGATAAGCATGATTCTAAGTGATTTGATGAATTTATAGGACTAGAAAGCTTCAAAGAACTTACGTAGATTTAGCATGTGATAGTGAAGCTATAGGAAATGGGCTAGCATCAATATCATAATAGTAAACATACCTGTAAAACCTAGAATGAAAGAAGCCTAAGCCATAAGATGTTAAGATTTGCAATAGAGTGAAGATAGCCATTGAGGGATTCTATATAGGTACTAAAAGCTTAAGAAGAATAATCGTAAGATATGAGAGACTAACAATAACCTATAAAGTCCTTATAACCATAGCATATACAGTAATACATATAGGATAAGGT
>Ga0105162_1001358_pt1 | contig 14228 bp, 12 predicted proteins | sample JNZ201metaG_FD_81532 | JGI IMG/M metagenome (GOLD analysis project Ga0105162, IMG submission 81532) | Hot spring microbial communities from Jinze hot spring, China to study Microbial Dark Matter (Phase II) - JNZ 20120812A | ecosystem: Environmental > Aquatic > Thermal springs > Hot (42-90C) >...
CTTAATAACTATACATGAAGTAGCTCTAAGACCTCTAAAAGACTTCGGCTTAAAGACCTGGCAAGCAGCTACGATAACCGGAATCCTCGCGTTCTTCTGCGGCATCCCCACAGCTCTCAGTGGTGACTGGCTAGACTACTACGACACCGTCTGGGGCGTCGTCGGCTTGTCGTTAGGTCTCGTATTCATAGCACTCATAACATCGTACTTTACCGACGCAGCTAAAATAAGAAAGGGGTTAGCAGACATGGATATAAAGCCCTTCATAAAGCTCGGGAGTTGGTGGGACGTAATGCTCAAGGTAAACATAGTAATTCCGATACTGTTCTTCGCATGGTGGATAGTCTATGGAGAGTGGATTAGAGGTTGGGGAGCAGGTTTACACACGTACTACACGTTCCCAGGAATGATCATATTGATAATAGGTGGCTTTATAATGTACTTCATAGTCGCTAAGTCTATAGAGAAGCAGGTTGGAAAGACAGGGTGAGATGCATGGCCTGGGTGGTGTTCTTCATAATTGCTTGGCTCTTCGTCATAGCCTCGTTCTATACATGGTATAAAGCAGTAGAAAACGAGAAAAAGATAAGAGAAATAGAGAAGGGGTGAGATAATGCCCTCCTTCCCCTTCGATCCTGTGCTCGTAACCGTAATTTCACTAGCGACAACTGTAGCCTGGCTTCTTTCAGTATACTGGGCATCATCTAAAGGAGCAAAGTCTTGAGATAGAGTGTGGATATTCTTTTTAAGTACAACTAAAGCCTAATTCATCTTTTAAACATCGAGGACTTCACTAACTTTTTTGTTTTTAGCTACATATTAATTGGCGTAAACATGAGGTCTTTGAGTTTTATTGAGGTACACAACTCCGGAATGCCTGTTAGGATAGTGTTTGCTCCAGGTGTTCCAGGTAGCAACATGAAGGAGAAAAAGGCTTACTGCGAGAAAAACTTAGACTGGATCCGCAAGCTACTAACGTATGAACCGAGAGCTTCGAGCAGTTCATACGGAGTTCTCGTAACCAACCCTAACAGTAGCGAGGCTCACATTGGTGCCCTCTTTTTTGACTCAAGCGGTTGGCACGATATGTGCGGACACGCCTCCATGGGTTTAGCCTGCTACTTAGTTAGAAGTGGACTTGTCAGCCGCGCTCAGGGGGCTACGGAAATCCGCTTGGAGACACCGGCTGGTATAGTAAAGCTGTCCGTCGACCCCTCCGGTAAGGTCACTCTAGTTAACGTACCATCATTTGTTGTAGGAGACGCTAGAGTTAAATCATCAAAGTTCGGCGACCTCACCGTTCACCTAGCATACGGTGGTAATCTATACGGCATCGTAGACCTTGACGAACTCGGAATTAACTGGGATTCTATAACCATAAAGGAGCTGGCCGAGCTATCTGGAGAACTCTGGATTAGAGTATCAGAGAGTGCTAAAAGCCTGTGTCCCTACGAGCTCTATGGATTTCGTTTCTCTAAGAATATCTCTCTCAAACCACTAAGGTATTACGGGATACTCGTCTTCGGAAGCCCGCAGAGACCCCTCCTAGATAGGTCACCCTCTGGAACGGGTTCTTCAGCCCACCTAGCATACCTCTACAGCAGAGGCTTCGTGAAAAAGATGGAGTTTGTAGAGTTCGTTAGCGCTATAGGTACAACGTTCTTGGGGAGGGTTGTAGGTGAGACAGCTTTCGAAAAGTGGAACGCTGTAGTACCTGAAATATCTACAGCAACCAGAGCTTGCTATATAACTGCGTACACCACGGTTGTCCTGGAGCCAGATGACCCACTAGGAGAGGGCTTTACACCGCTCCCCATATAGTTGACATAGGTAAGCAGCAACTTAAGCCATAGCTGTTAATAGCTTTCCTATACCTCCGCTTTCCCCACTACATTACTCTCCCGTTTCTCTCCGCAAGCCCGATGTAACTTTAGTTTTTCTAAACTCGCGAATTCGCATCATCCGTAGCCTCGTTACTGTCACTTAGCCGCGAATAGCGAGCGTATAGTGACTTTCTCCTTCTGCGAGCATTTAATGGAATATACGAATCTTTGAAACCAATTCTCACTATTTTATTATTATTATGTCCTTATTAAAATACTTAAATACTCAATGCCGCTTTATAGTGGTGGTGGCGCCTTTGAAGCACACCGTATCAAGTCTAGAGAGGGCTCTAACCGTACTTATAGCAGTCTTAATCATTGGTTCGGCTATAGCCTATGTGTACGCCGGGGAAAGCGCTAGGGCTCTCAGAATAACGGCTGAAACTTATGATAGATGGTTAAAGCCCTGTACATGCTACGGGGGTACGCTTAGGGTAGCGCTCCCAAGCGATATAACAACTCTTAATTGGTGGGTTGCGGGAGCTTCATGGGATCTGCTGACTCTAGACCTTATCTACGATAGACCCCTCAGGATAGTTAACGGGACTTTAACGTGGGAGGTTGCTGAATGGCTTGAGTATAGCTCTGACTACCTTGTTCTAACTATGGGCATTAAGAAGGGGATCAAGTTCCACGATGGAGTAGAGCTGACGGCTGAAGACGTAGCTTTCACGATTAACGTATTAGCTAACAAGACGTGGACTTACTACCACGGCTACTTTACCTCCGTAGACAGAGCTGAAGTTGTCGATAAGTACACTCTAAGGATAGTCTTCAAGCAACCAGACTCTCAGTTCGTACTTAACTCACTAACAGTCATTAGAATAATGCCTAAACACATCTGGGAACCGCTCCTAAGCTCGATGGGTGATGAGCTCTCTAAATACTCACCAAAGCCAACAGAGTTAATAGGTAGCGGTCCCTTTAAGTTCGTTGAGAGAGTAGCTGGACAGTACATAAAGTTCACTGTCAATAAGGATTACTGGATGGGTAGACCATGTATAGACGAAATACTGCTCATACCGATTACTGACGTAAGCATAGTCATACTAGGAATTCAAAGAGGTGACTTAGACGTATACGCTTGGGGTGTAGATGCTGCTGTCGTTCCTACACTTCTCGCAAACCCGAACGTTGGAATACATGTTTACACTTCAGAGTTCTTCTACCACTGGGGTCTAAACAACCTCGTTTGGCCGCTCAATATATCTAAGTTTAGACTAGCTCTCTCATACGCAGTCAACCGAGAGGCTATAGTTAGAGACATACTACTAGGCTACGGCATCCCCGGCAGTCCAGGCGTTGTAGCTCCCGTAGGATCGTGCGCTCCCTGGTATAACCCGAACGTTGAAAAACTAGTCTACTACGACCCAAAGAAAGCGAACGAAATACTCGATGAGATAGGCTTTACAGACAAAGACGGCGATGGGTGGCGCGATGGACCTAACGGTGAACAAGTAGTCATAGAAATATACTCTCCAACGGCAGGTTACGACCCGATAAGAGCGCGAGCTGCCGAGTTCATTAAGTCAGATCTAGAGAAGATCAAGGTCAAAGCAGTAGTTTACTACTACGAGTGGGCAGCTCTCTGGCCACTCATCAGAGAGGGAAAGGTTATGTCCTGGCTCCTGGGCAGCGGCTGGTCTCCAGATATAGGCTGGCTCAACTTCAGGTTTAGGAGTAGACCGGAGGGTGCTGGAAACTGGGCTAGGTACTCTAACCCGGAAGTAGACGCCCTAATAGTAGAGCTACTCAGCACGTTCGACTTCGAGAAGCGAAAGGAGCTTGCTTGGAAGATACAGGAAAAAATAGCTCTCGACGCCCCTATCATAAATCTTTACTACAGGTCCTATCCGAACCCGTATAGAACGGATAAGTTCGAAGGCTGGTTCTACGATACAGCAGACAGCGTCTTCAATAGAATAACTGTGCTCAGGCTTGGTCTAAAGACGGCCCTGTGTCCAACACCAGTTACTCCCACTCCTACTCCCACACCAACACCTACTCCCACATTACCTACTCCAACTGTAGCTACAGTAACAGTAACTAGAAGCTTAACTGTAACAGTAACGCTAACACCTACCGCTGACTACACTTGGATTGCTATACCAGTCGTACTTATCGTTGTAGTAGCTATTGCTATTGCCCTACTATTGACGAGAAAGAAGTAGCTCGCTCTAAGCGGGGTATAAACTTGAAGGCCTTTTTAGTTAGGAGAGCTTTTTCCTCTGTTATAACCTTCATAGCGATTATAACGATAGTGTTTCTTCTAGCTAGAATGACTGGTGACCCACTCGCAGAGCTAGAGAACGATCCGAGGATCTCTCCAGCGACTATAGCCGCAATCAGAGCGTCCTTCGGGTTGGATAAACCTCTCTACCATCAATACTTAAGCTACTTACTGAACCTGTTTAAAGGTGACTTCGGTTATTCTTTTCACTATAAAGAGCCTGTTATGAGCGTGATAATTCAAAAACTGCCTTATACATTAGCTCTGCTAATTCCCTCAATAACACTATCCAACTATCTAGCTTACTTAGTTGGAATTGAAATTGGGTGGCGAAGAGGGAGTAAGCTAGACTCGGTGTTCATGAGCATCTCAATGTTCATTAGGTCTACTCCCTACTTCTGGCTAGCGATAGTGTTTCTCTACGTATTCTCTGTGGTACTAGGAGTTACACCACTCTTTGGTGCTGTAACCCCGGGTAAGAGGTTTGAGTGGTCTCTGGATTGGCTGGTAGACTATTTATGGCACTACATCTTACCATTTACTGTCCTGACCTTGAGAGGGTTTTTAGCGGAGCTAATATATGTTAGAAACGTTACTGTAGATGTCCTAGCTGAAGACTTCGTCGTAACGGCCGTAGCTAAAGGTCTCCCGGATAAGTATGTAAAGAGAAGGTATGTAGCTAGAAATGCCATGCTACCCATAGTGACAGTACTAGGAATGAGGTATGCGTTTATCATAGATGGAGCTATACTAACTGAGACCGTGTTCTCGTATCCGGGCACTGGTAGGCTAGTTTATGAAGCGATATTCAATAGAGACTTCTGGCTACTCCAGGGAGCCGTAGTGATAATAGCTGCTAGCGTTATCATCGTAAACTTCATTATAGACGTACTATACTCGTACTTAGACCCTAGGGTGAGGTATAGATGAAGTCTGCCCGAGTTCTGAGCTTAAAGAGCAAGCTGAGGGAGTTTTGGTCTGTATATAAGAGAGATAAAGCTGCCGTTGTAGGACTAGCCATCTTCCTGATTATACTAGCTGTCGCCGTATTCGCAGACTACATAGCACCATACAATCCCTACCAGAGAGTAGGACTTCCGTACCAAAGACCGAGCTGGAAACATCTTCTCGGAACGAACGACATCGGGCAGGACATCTTCAGTGAAGTAATATACGGCACTAGGGCATCCCTCTTTATAGGCTTTTTAGCTGCTATTAGTGGGACTGTGCTAGGTACTTTAGTAGGTCTGTTTGCTGGCTATTACGGGGGGAAGATCGACGAGATATTGATGAGGATCACGGATATATGGTTATCCATACCAACTCTGCTGTTCTCAGTATTCCTAGTAGCAGTTATCATTAGAACCGGTGGAATCCCGATGTTCTACTCGGTTATACTGGCAATAGCGCTGACTTCCTGGCCTCCGGTAGCTAGACTAGTTAGATCCGCTACTCTATCCATTAAGGAGAGGCCGTACATTGAGTCGGCAGTAGCTCTCGGTTCTTCGGCCACGAGGATAATGTTTCGACACATTATACCTAACGTAGCGCCAATCATCCTCGTAGAGGTAGTCGTTAGAACAGCTATGGCTATGCTCACGGAGGCCTCACTCAGCTTCCTAGGACTAGGGGACCCCACTATCAAGAGTTGGGGAACAGTGCTCCACTTCGCCATGATCAAGAATGCCCTAATACTAGGTCTATGGTGGTGGTTCTTACCTCCTGGGATCATGATAGCAGTAACAGTCATGTCGGTGATGATGATCGGTAGGGGGTTGGAGATATACTTTAACCCGCGATTAAGGAAGTATTAAAGTCCTTCGCAACAGATTTCGGTTTTTGTCTAGCTTAAATCTTAATCTTCTTCGTTAATTATCTGGGTGTCTAGGTGTGAGCATACTCGTTGTTGGAAGCACGCACATGGACTTCTATATTGTGGCGCCTAGGCTACCGCAACCGGGCGAGACGATCAAGGGTGGAGCTTTTTTCGTGAGACCAGGTGGTAAGGGGGCTAATCAGGCAGTAGGGTGCGCTAGGCTGGGCGCTACAGTCTATCTGGTTAGTGCCGTCGGTAAAGACCACTTAGGTCTTTCAGCCATCGAGGCTCTTAAGTCTGCCGGAGTCGTAGTAGACTACGTCTACGTAGATGAGTCTAGACACACTGGAACGGCTTTCATAATATTGAGTAAAGAAACTGGTGAAAACATGATAGTTGTAGCTCCAGGAGCTGATGAGTCGGTCAGACCTACGCATGTCGATAGAGCTTTAGCCGACATCTCGCATAGCGTGAAGATAGTTCTAGTCCAACTGGAGATACCTATGGAGACAGTTTACTACACTCTCAGAGCAGGAAAGAAGCTGGGCGCTACTACTATCCTGAACCCGGCTCCAGCACAACACATAGACGAAACTGCTCTAAAGTACGTTGACGTTATAACACCGAATAGGGTTGAAGCTTCACAGCTATCGGGTGTGGAAGTTAGGGATGTTGATAGCGCATTTAAGGCTGGAGAGGAGATCATCCGTAAGGGGCCTAAGATAGCTGCCGTAACTCTTGGTGCTCTAGGAGTTGCTGTAGTTACACATAACCGAAGGTTTCACGTTCCAGCCTATAGAGTTAATGTAGTAGACAGCGTTGGAGCTGGTGACGCATTTAACTCGGCATTAGCTGTAGCCCTCTTAGAAGGAAGAGACATATTCGAAGCAACGAGGTTCGCTACCGCTGCGGCAGCCCTCAAGACAACAAGAGTTGGTGCACAAAGTGTACCTACTAGGCAAGAGGTCGAGGATTTAATGAGGTATGGTGGTGTTTAAACTGAGCTCAGAGATCGTACTAAGTACTAAAGGGATCGTTAAGGAGTTTCCCGGTGTTGTAGCTTTAAAGGGGGTGGACTTCGATCTAAGGCAGTCGGAAATACACTCGATAGTTGGACAGAACGGTGCTGGGAAGTCGACTTTAGTGAAGATACTTTCCGGGGTTTACACTCCTACTAGAGGAGAGATCTTCGTTAGAGGAGTGAGGGTGAGGATACGGAATGTCAGAGATGCCAAAAAGCTTGGCATAACGCTGGTACACCAAGAGGCTACTCTAGTACCAAACCTGAGCGTTGCTGAAAACATAGCTTTAGCACTCTACGGTGTACGTGGAACGGTTTTCGCAAGAGCTAAAGAGAAAGAGCTTCTAGAGCTAGCTAGGAATTACCTAGAGTTAGTAAAGCTCAGGATAGACCCTAGGTCGAAGGTAAGAGACCTCGGTGTTGGAGAGAGACAGCTTGTGCAGATAGCTAGAGCTATAGCGGAAAACGCAGACATAATATGTTTAGATGAGCCAACTAGCCCTCTCACAAGTATGGAAGCTAAAGTTCTTTTCGAAGTGATGGAAGAACTACGTAAGAAAGGTAAGTCTATGGTATTTATAACCCATAGAGTAGAAGAAGTATTCCAAATAGCTAATAGGGTAACCGTGCTGAGAGATGGCGTTAAAGTCTTTACCGAAGACGTTTCAAAGACGAGCCCATACGAAGTAATCAAGCACATGCTAGGTAAAGAACTCGAAGAATTCTATCCTCCAAGAGTAGAGGCGAAGTCCCTCAGTAGAGTATCACCTAGACTACGAGTAGTCTCTCTTACTACGGCTTCCAACGGTAAGGGTGTTAAGCTGGAGGGCGTATCCTTCGATGTATATCCCGGAGAAATTCTAGGGGTTGTGGGGTTGCTGGGATCCGGTAAGACGGAGCTTGGAAAAGCTCTCGTAGGTGCGCAGAGAGTAGTATCAGGAGAGATCTACGTAAACGGAGTAAAAGCGACTATAAAGAGCCCCGTGGACGCCCTAAAGCTAGGTATATTCTACATCCCGGAGGATAGAAGGCGGGAAGGACTGGTTACTCAGCTCACGATATCCGATAACATAGTGTTGCCGAAAGTTTTCAAGACATCATCTATGAGCTTGATTAGGCAGGCGCAAGTCGAGAGGAGTATTGCAGGTAGGTGGATTAAGTCGCTCAGGATAGTTCCATCGGATCCTAGCTTTAAAGTCGCTAACTTGAGTGGAGGTAATCAGCAAAAAGTTGTAATAGCTAAATCGCTTGAGACTGGGGCTAAGATACTTATTCTCGATGAACCTACTTTCGGAATTGATATAGGGACAAAAGTTGAGATAAGAAAGCTTATAAGGAGTCTAGCTAGTGAGGGTTACTCTATAGTCCTACTTACTAGCGACGTCGATGAAGCACTAGCTTTATCAGATAGAATCCTTGTTATAGCATCTGGAAGAGTTACTAATGTAATGGAGAACAGAAATCTAAGTAGAGAGATATTGATAAGTATGCTCGGTGGTCAGGTTGGTTAGCACCCCACGTAACCTAAGGGAGATACTTGGAGCAGTGACTAAGTACGAGTTGGGAGGACCTCTACTAGCTCTCGCACTACTAGTAGCAGCCTCTAGCGCTCTTTCTCCGAGGTTTCTCGAACCTTACAACCAGAGGATACTCCTGCTACAGACAGCTCCACTCGCATTGATAGCTTTGGGGGAGTCGATGATAATCCTTATGGGCTCTATAGACCTCTCACCGGGGTCAACGATGGCTTTAGCTGGAGTAGTCTCAGCAGCAGCATTTAGAGTTTACGGATTTCAACTACACGCGTCTCTCGCTATCGGAGCTCTAGTAGGGTTAGCTGTGGGGGCGGTTAATGGGTTGCTGGTAACCAAAGCACGAATTCCGTCTTTCGTTGCCACACTCGCTTCTTTGGTAGCGGGTAGAGGACTCGTTTTAGTGTTAACAGAAGGACAACCCATCGTAGGACTCTCACAGTATAGAGTGCTCACCATAGAGCTTGTCGGGGTACCGGTCATGGTGTGGTTGTTCATATTGTTTGGAGCTATAAACTACGTACTACTTAAAAGAACTTCTGTAGGTTTGCTGACGTATGCGATCGGAGGTAACGAAGAAGCCGTTAGATACTCTGGTGTTAGAGTCGATATAGTTAAGCTAGTAAACTTCTCACTAGCCGGAGGTTACTACGCTATTGCCGGGCTAATGATGAACGCTAGACTAGAGGTAGCCTATCCGTGGACCGGGTGGGGTTACGAACTCGATGCGATAGCTTCATGTGTTCTAGGGGGTATAATGCTGTCAGGAGGTGTTGGTAACCCCCTCGGACCAGTCGTTGGAGCATACATGCTGACGCTATTAACTAACGTCTTAATCCTCCTAGGTGTAAACCCCTACCTTCAGTGGGTTGTCAAAGGGGTTGTCTTAGTAACGGCTGCCGTGGCTTTAACTAGGGGAGTAAGATACGTCAAGTAAGCGCTCGATTCATCCTAGAAGTGTTTGCTAGAGTTTACTTTAGCTAGACCTGGAGTGCCTCGTGTAACTGTTTCGGTTTCATATCTGTTCGCATTGGTTGGTATATGAATAGAAACGCTTACAAGTACCACGTGCGTAGTGATACGTGGAAGCGGTCTCGATAAGGGGTAGAGATCCGCTGCGATGCCCTAGACAACGGCTTTCCTCGAGACATCTAAGATGTGGGAACTGGGGGTAGCCCCGAACACCCCCGAGCCCGATGAGGTCCCGAGCGGAATGCGGAGGTACAGAGATGAGGCAATGAAATCAACCAATATAAACTATAAACCTATATAAGAGCTGGACTCCTACTTCAGGAGTCTCTCTATCTTAATACCCTTAGACCTCAATCCATCTACTATAGACTCGAATACTCTACGGTCAACCCCCAAAAGCTCTGGAGGTACTAGACCACTCGGTATACTGCCTTTCACTAATAGCTTAGTGACTTCGACTGCTGTGAAGCCGGTTACTCTAGCCATCGAGGTATGCCCTTCCGATGCTTCGTCGTAGAGAACATACCTAATCACCTCACCCCCGGTCTCCCCGAGTACTTCCATTATCGACATATCAGCAACTTCGTAGGTCATGTGAGGTGCTATGATCTCGAGGGTCCGTCCTAGGTGCTTGCTGTCGAAGAACCCGAGCTCTTTAAGCACTTTCATTCTCATCAAATGACCAGGCCATCGCAAAGTATATTCTACCATGTTTTTCGCCCTAATTGTGTGTAGCATTGTCCTAAGTCCGTCCGTCGGAAACCTCTCCAAGTCGAAACCGAGGATGCGCACTCTCTCAATAACACTGAGTGGGTCTATGGATACTAAAGCACCGTCCTTAACTATTCTAGCAGGTCTTAGGTATTCGTCTATTAAGTCAGTCAGAGAGAAAAGAACGGCGTGATATAGGGGTGGTTTAGGCTCTTTAGGTAAACCCCCTACGTTTACTTCAACATTATCGAGGTCTCCTAGCTCACTCTGTATCCTACCAACAACCATGTTACTAAACCCTGGAGCAAAGCCTGCGTCAACAACTATCGTGACTCCAGCTTTTTCTACAGCCTCCCTCAGTGGGATCGGGTCTTCCGGCATAAACGATATGTCGACTAGGTCCTTCCGCATCTTGATACACGCCTGCAACACGTTATACCCTAAGCTACCGGGGAGAGCGTTGACTACGATGTCAAACCTCTTAACAGCTTCTAATATGTTGTCTTGGCGACTTAAATCCACGTTGAGAACTGACGCCACCTGCTTAAGAGGTTCGAGACTTTTCTCACTTTTGTCTGCTACACTAACATCGTAGAGCTTACTTAACTCAAGAGCCACTAGCGACCCAACCCTCCCAGCACCAAGAACGATAATGCGCACCAGTAATCACCAAGCAGGTTTAGCATCCATATTAAATAAGTACGTGAGTCGAGCAAGTTTCTTTACCTAGAATGTGGGGGAGCAGAAATACTTAATTTCTAACTCTGAAGACCCCTATCTCTAAGGTATTGTGTTGACAGCGAGAACTTGCTTACACTAGTTTTACCATTAAGACAGACTAGAGGTAAACAGATATCCATATGTTGCTCAATGATATGGTGTAACAATTCGTGTTTAAATCACGGACCAGGTCTTTAATTGAGTGAGGCTAGCCGCAGTGCTTAAACCACTACGGATGTGGCATCCTGAAGAGTACTACGCACACCTAGATGCGTTCTCGAGCTAGTAAAAATAAGATACCCGACTACTAACCTGACATTAAAGAGGTTGCCAGTGCTTTTAGGTTATGGTCTAAGCAGGTTCTATTGCCGAGCACACGCTGCGATTCTCTTTACTCGTACTCTATGGTTGCTGGAGGCTTTGGTGTTATATCAAACCCTACTGCTTTGACTCCCTCTATCTCAAGTATGGTTGAAGCTAGCTCCCGTAAGGTTTTCTCTGGTGGTTTAACTACACTCGCCGTCATATAGTCTAAAGTGCTTACAGCCCTTATGGACACGAAGTACCTACCGCTACTGCTTTCATTTAGCAGTAGAACAAACCTCGAGACTCCGGCCTTATCTACGAGCTCTAGCAATTCGTTCTCACGGAGCTCTAAGTCTTCACTTAAGAGGCCTATTGCTGCGTATACCCTCTTTCCCTCCTTTACTCCAGTAGCCAGAGTCTTGAATTTGCTGAACTCAACACATTTACCCGAACTCAAGCACAACCTCTCAAGGGGACCTAAGTCAAAGTCCCATGCTGCCGCAAAGTACTGACTTGCTCCTGCGTCTCTCAAGAACTTCTCGACCTTGTCTGTAGCTCTTCGAACTACGTCGAGCTTCTCTAGAGTAAACCGCCCGACGGTTCTAACTAGTAGACCCGGACCCGGAAATGGTTGTCTATTCACTATGGTCTCAGGAATACCGAGGTATCTAGCAACCTCTCGCACCTCGTGCTTGTAGAGGTCCTTCAGAGGCTCTATTACCTTAACGCCGTACTTCACCTGAAGCTCTTCACTAAGTACGTTGTGCTGCGTCTTAACACCTCCAACAGTCTCTACTATGTCGGCCTTAATAGTCCCCTGCACTAAATGGTCGCATCCATACTCACTAACGAGCTCGGACAGAACAGCATAAAAAGTGTCTCTAAACACTACTCTCTTATGTTCAGCGTCCTCTAAGCCTAGCAAGTTATCGTAGAACCTACTTGACCTATCTATAACCTCTACGTCGATCAACTCCTTCAAGCTATCTCTAACGAAGTGACCTTCGTTTAACCTCATAAAGCCCGTATCTATGTATACAGCTTTAACTACGCTGCCTAAGGCCTTTCTAACTAAGACTGCGGATGTTACACTATCAACTCCACCACTTACAGCTGCTAAAATCTTTTTGGCGCTACCGTACGTCCTCCTCAGCTCACCTACCGTTCTTTCTACGAATTTCACAGGGTCGAACATGTTCTCCCTAGTAAGTTTAACTCAGATAAAATAAGAACGATAGTTAACTCCAACTTAGTCGATTACTTAAATTTAATTCGATAAAGTGATATCTACTACAGGGGATATGCTATGGTGGAAGTAGTCTACATAACGTGGAAAAAAGTCATACGGCTGTGTTACAGGCTGGCGAGAAAAATAGCTAACTCTGGATACCGCCCCGAAGTCGTTGTATCAATTATGCGCGGAGGAGTTGTTCCAGCACTCATAGTTAGCGATATTCTTAACGTGGACTCGTTCTATGCCCTCAGAGTTAAGCATTGGGGAATTGCTGAAGAAGCTTACCCAGTACCTGTTATTGAACAGCTACCGCAGGGTAGAGTAGAAGGTAAAAGAGTTCTGTTAGTTGACGAAGTTGCTGATACGGGAAAAACTTTAGAGGCATCTATTAACGAGTTAGCGAAGCTCCACCCGAAAGAGATAAGGACGGCCGTACTTCATTTAAAGCCTACGTCAGTGGTAGTACCAAACTACTACGCAGAAAAACTTGATAAGTGGGTATGGCTGTTCTATCCGTGGTCACTTGTTGAGACAGTTGTCGCGCTAGCTATTAAAGAAATAGGGGAGAGCAAGGTTACCGAGATGCAGCTACTGGAAACAGCACTTAGTTTAGCTAGAAGCTTAGGGATCAAAGGACCTATATCAAGCATTCTTAAAACGTCGATAAAGTACTACATACCAGAGGCTAATACTTCAAGTGGCAACACTAACTAAACGTCTCCCTAGCTACAGCTAGAGACATGCTTATTACGACCTTAGTAAGATGCTTAAATACCTAAAAGCAGAGTCGGGAGCTATAGTCACTACGTTACTCCCGGCAGGAAGGGAGCTAGCGATAAGTAGTGATGCGTAAACGTTGGCTCCAGCAGATACTCCAGCCATAATTCCCTCCTCTCTCACCAGCCTCTTGGCTACATCGATGGCTTCCGACCGTGTGACCTCGATTACAGCATCGACTACGCTCCTATCGAAATTTCGGTATACGTTCTTTGAGGCAAGCCCATCGATGTACTCATCACCTGAACCACCCACTAGCTTAGACCCCCTCGGTGTGACAGCAATAACTCTAACCTCGGGTAACCTCTCCTTAAGGAACCTCCCAACGCCGGTTATAGTGCCACCAGTTCCAACCCCCATAACGAAAGCGGAGATCCTCCCACTTAGTGCCTGCCATATCTCTCTAGCTGTCGTCTCGTAGTGTGCTCTCACGTTAGCTTGGTTCTCGTATTGGTTCAAGAAGACTCCTCCGTACTCTTTGGCTAGTGCTTCAGCGACTCTAACGTAGTAACGTGGAGAGCTAGGGTCGCTACTACCGTATACTACTTCTGCTCCCAGAAGTTTCAACATTGAAACCTTCTCAGGGCTTGTCTCTTCTTCAACGACGATGACTGGTCTAAGCCCGTAAAACTTAGATACAAATGCGACAGATATAGCAGTGTTGCCACTAGATGCTTCTACTACGACGTCCCCGGCTTTAAGCCCATATCTCTCTACGGCATCTTTAATCATGTAAAGAGCTATCCTATCTTTATGACTGCCCGTCGGGTTCATGTACTCCAGTTTAACGAAAACGTTAACATTAGCTGGAGAGAGCTTTCCAAGCTTAACAATAGGAGTGTTTCCTATAAGGTCAATTAGCTTCAAAGAGGGTATAAACTTCCCAGAGTAACTCATCAGATCACCGTTTGTCCCTGGATATTCGTTTTTGTTTGTTTATGTTCTTTCGTATCCAGGGACTTCCACCTCGCCCATACAGATACCGGTATCTGTATGGGTTCATGGGTGGCTGTCGAGCCCAACGGC
>Ga0105162_1001359_pt1 | contig 14219 bp, 11 predicted proteins | sample JNZ201metaG_FD_81532 | JGI IMG/M metagenome (GOLD analysis project Ga0105162, IMG submission 81532) | Hot spring microbial communities from Jinze hot spring, China to study Microbial Dark Matter (Phase II) - JNZ 20120812A | ecosystem: Environmental > Aquatic > Thermal springs > Hot (42-90C) >...
CACAAAATAACAAAGAACTAAAAGGTATGTATCCTTGAAGCTATTGTAGAATGGTCTAACTCACAAAATAACAAAGAACTAAAAGGGGTATAGGCTTCCGTTAATGTAGAATAGTGTTTCACACAAAATAACAAAGAACTAAAAGTAGTATTGCATTGTTGTTGTGTTCAACGTTGAACTACACAAAATAACAAAGAACTAAAAGAATAGTCTCTCAATATCCCTCTTACAATCGCGCTTACACAAAATAACAAAGAACTAAAAGATACTCGGATGTGTCGGGCAGAACGATCTCGACGTCACAAAATAACAAAGAACTAAAAGCTTTCACTTTCACCGTGGTCTCTAGGAAAGAAGTATTCACAAAATAACAAAGAACTAAAAGGTAGCTCTGCTAGTTTCTCTCGTATTTTTTCTAATTCACAAAATAACAAAGAACTAAAAGAAGTTCAGATTGCTGTGATGCGTTATCTTGCCTATCACAAAATAACAAAGAACTAAAAGCTTAATGGTGATGCCGTTAACTCAAATACATAGTTTTCACAAAATAACAAAGAACTAAAAGACTTATACCAAGATACTATTTCTCTCAATGCGTTTCTCAAAAAGTCTCTCAAACTAAAAGACTTATACCAAGATACGATCAAGCTTTGGAGTGGACACAAAATAACAAAGAACTAAAAGCTATATAATGGTTATCTACTACATCGAGTTTAACGACACAAAATAACAAAGAACTAAAAGACCTCTTGTCTAGTTCAGCGGGGATCTTTGCACATCACAAAATAACAAAGAACTAAGAGGGTTGAAAACAAGAGTTTTTATCTCATCTATTACTATAAGTAATGTTAGAGGTGGAGTGTGGCGGCTAAGTTATGGTAGTGACTGGTTATAGAGATCTCGCACTCCTCAAAATCAATGTATTACTCCACGATCCTTTAAATAAATCGTTTCTAATAGAACAACTTGGTTCACAGTTTCGGGATAAACATAGGGAGATAGCTAAGATATTTTTACATAATGTACTCGGGGAAACGTCTTTACATGCTGCTGGTTTAAGAGAAGAGCTTGAAAAAATTGTTGTTGAAGCAGATAGTATTGCTTCATCTTTTGATAGATGGGTTTTAAAGACTACTAGAACTACTAGATGGACTACTAGATGGCCTGAAGGTTCATACATATACTATGAGTATTTCCACAACATATTTGAACCACATCTTCGTGTAAAACTTGGAAAATCACCTAGTGATAGCGATATAAATAATGTTGTTAAAGAATTAAACGAGATATTAATCAATGTTGATAAACTTATTAAAGTGGAGACTTTTCCCGAGAGTGAGCTACTCATATATAATACATTATATACGTTACTAGAACCTGTATGGTATTCGAAAGGACTTTCACCATCACTAGCTGATACAAGAACACCAACACACACAATATTCGACCACCTATACGCATCAGTATCAGTATCGAATATGCTATTGAACGGAAAATCCGGGATCGATGGATTCTACGTTATAATAGATTTTCCAGGTATACAGAGATTCGTAAATGCTGGTAGAAAAGCTGGAGATATATGGGCTTCAAGCTGGCTACTCTCTAACCTAATATGGAGCATAAACGAGTATTTCATGAACATATATGGTTACGATGTAGTCGTATCACCAACACCGAGGCTAAACCCCTACACTTTAAGAACACTTCTATCAAGACTACTCAATCTAGAAGACCAAGGATACTATTTGATCACAGACCTTGATAATAAAATTAAGGAGAGTAAGGATCTGAAAGATACTATACAGAAGATCATAGAGTTCTTTGAAAAAATCTATGGTATTGAGAAAGGTGGTAGAACAGGTATACAAAGAATGTGGCTTCAACCACTAATACCAGCTACAACAACTCTCCTAATACCGAGGATTAAGCTCAATGGAGTTCAATCTCTAGAGACAGAGGATGATGTGGCTAGAAAGATAGATGAATGCTTCGTAGAAGCATGGAAAAAGATAGTGGAATTCGTTGAATCTAAGCTAACCAGTGGAAAAAGTGTTCTACATCAAATTATGGGTGGATTATTAAAATCCGTGAAAAACATACTCGATATACCATTCCAAGGTATAAACATAGCTGTTGTAAGGATAGCGGATGTATATGAAGCAATTAAGAAATGTATTATCTATGGCGAAAAGGATATCTGTGAGGAGCTCGGTTTAAAGATCAATCTACAGTCTCCGCAACAAATCGGAATAGAACTTGAAAAGTTAGCAAAATCCCTAATATGGCATGTTTTAATGACGAGATCCACGTCTCTAGCTAGGATTGATAAATACGGTAAGTTCTACAACTATATGCTTAGGCCTTTCTGGACATATAGTGGAGGACAATTGAATCCTGTAGATGAGAGGCTAATGGGATTTAGCGGGGATTGGATACCGTGCTCACTGTGTGGGCAAGAACCTGCATATATAGTTCTTAGAAAAGATGTTAAGATTCCGAACCAGGTGGCATTTAGAATAGAAACATTTAGAATAGAAGATGTTGAAAAACTTCTCACCATAACCGGTGTCGAGGATAGAGTAAGTGCACAGAGCTTAATACCCTACGTATTCAAGCCTGGCGAAGCTCTAGGTCCTTACTGCATACTGAAGAGATCCCTCTACATAAGTCTCAGAGACCATCTAGAGATATTGTCAACGGACGATGTAGCTTTATCAGCGATATCGGAATTCCTGAAGAAATTGAATTGGTTGGAAAACTTAAAGGTAAAAGCGGATATGAAAGGTTTGAAGGGTGAAGATATAGAGTATTTGTTCACAGCTCCATCTGATGTTTCGAGAATTATTAAGAAGCCTTTTAAGGACATATATGCTTTAGCTGTACATAGTAATATAAACTACGAGGATTTCGTAAAGAAGATTACGGAATATCTCGTGGAGACATGTAGAGAGAGTGGAGTAAAACCTGAAGACCTTTTGAATAACATAGTTAGCGTCATCGGTGTTTCCAAAAATAGCAGTATCTATAGTCTTATAAAGACTCTTGCAGAAAATAGAGAGATAAACTTGAACAATCTATGTCAATTCCTAAGTCTTAGAACACAATATGCTATAGTTAAAGGAGATGCCGACAATATAGGTAAGATAATGATGGGGGAAATGTTTGGTAAAATTGATGAGTATAAAGAAATTATTGTTGAATCAATTAAGAATAATGGTAAACCTGTAGGTTCTGAGGAAGTCTACAAGTATCTAGATGAGGGGTATGGAAACGCTGCAAAAATTATAAAAGCATTAGGGTTAAAGAGTTTACCTCTTTCACCAGCTATGCATCAAGCGTTATCTCTATCATTAATGCTTACAGCTATATCTGACTATAGAATCGTTAGAGAAGGTAATGGTTTTCTAATCTATAGTGGTGGTGATGACGTACTAGCTTTTCTACCGGTTGAAACAGCTATAAACACTGTTATTAAGCTTAGAGAAGAGTTTTACAGTGATGGTTTTAAAAAGATTAATAATATACCAGTAGCTTCATCTATACTTACAGGGAGGAGCTTCAGCATTCGATTCGCAAATATATTAGATGTAATGAGTACGGAAATATTTAATACTATTGAGTATCTAGAGAAGAGAGCTAAGAAAGCTCGATGGAGTATTAGTGGAAAGAGTTCGCAGAGTGGGAAGTTTGTATGTGAGAAGGATACGTTAGTTGTAACAAGTAGTAGAAGTGGTGTAGGAGCGCTTTTCCCGCTGAAGATAAGTATTGACCTTAAACAGGACGATAACGTGAAGGAAATTCTCGACCTCATTCGAGAAATTCTTCGAGAAACACCGCTTCTTCTACTAACGGTTCTTTCCAGTAATATACCTGAAGATTACTATAAACTAGTGAAGGACTATGAGAACTACATGGATTCTAATACCCTATATAGTTTCTTCGAGTATGTGTTGAAGAGAAACGTTAAATTGAAATCTACAGCTTTGAGTGAAAGTGTTTTAGCGAAGCTTTATGGAATTTTCAGTAATATTAAGGATTTAAATGTATGTATAAGGGGAGATAAATCAACAGCTATACAGGAATATGTAAAGTTTATATTAGTTTTGAGGGGAGTATTATGAAGGTATTGGAGATTATACCTCTAGAACCCCTATCTCTAACGCTATCCCCTATAAGCGGTATCGATATTTTCACAGTTACGCACTCAACTCCAATACCATTGCCGACAAGTATAGCTGGTGCACTTGGTTCATCTATGAACGTGGTATTATCATCAAACGATCCCATGGGATCTCTAATCGAGTTGATCAGTAGATTGAAGGAATTATGTGGAAATACAGAGGAACCTATTGTTCAAGGTCCATTAACTTGTTTTGAAGAATGGATTACGGATCCTAGTAAATGTTATGCATATATACACGGTAATAGACTACTATCGCTCTCGTTCTCTGGAATTGAAGTGAGAAAAAAGATGGTTTATTTGAGAGAGGAATGTAAAGATCATGTTGATTGTATCGTAGATTTCTCTCCAATAACGATGATTGGCGTATCGCTTCAGAGAACTAAACCTGGAGAAGATAAAAACGTTAGATACGGATACATGTATAGATACCCGCTAGTTATTTTTAGAACATCCAGTAGAGGGGTTGTTAATCCAATATATGTCTATAGATTCAATTGTAGGAAGGATCTCAATTTAATTAATAGATTTGGAGGAGAAAGTAGAGTAGCTAAATTTGTGACGAGAAATGTTGAAGCCGATTTTCTCAATAATATTAAAACACCGTTGAAGAAGCTAGAAAGAGGTCTATACATATCCTTAAGTCCAATACCTATGATACCGTTGAAAGATAATATATTGAGACTAGAGTCAAATGCTGTCGAGATCCCAATACCATTGTTTAGCGTAATGGGAGTTCCTCAGGAGAAATCCCAGCCTAAGATAAGAGTCGTTAGACTAGGATTAGGTTTTTCAGAAGTGGTGAGAAAGAGGAGGCCGGAAATACTTGCATTACCTCCAGGAACAGTAATTAGAGTTGAAAACGATGTGAATCCTCCTACATTCAGCGGCGATGACCTTATGAAAGAGTTATTATACATAGGATTCGCAACGCTCTATAAACTGAGTGATAGGATTGAAAATTAACGCTCTATCCATTCAGTCAACCGGCCTTGCTAGAAATATTTATATCAAATGCGTGAATAAATTATATATGAGGTTACAACCTCATGTATTCTGATGCTAGACTTTTATATATAAGAGCCTACACACCCCTACACGTAGGTGTTGGACGCGGAGAGGAAGCTTACGTCGATTTACCTATTCAGCGCGATGAGTATGGATACCCAGTTATATGGAGCAGTAGCCTCAAAGGCGCAATTAAAGCTAACTTAGATTCGAATGTAAAACGACACTTAGGGTCGGAACCAGGAGAGTTACCATCGAAACCATCAGCTGCTGTATTTCTAGATGCGAGACTACTACTGATACCTGTAAGAGTTATTAATAAAGTGTGGGCATATGCAACATCGATAAATCTGCTAAATATATTTAACAAATATGTTGAAGTCGTAAACAATATGAATAAGCAGGAACAAAATAAATTGAATCAACTAAATCTCTCCGCAATCTCGAGTGAAAAAGCTGTAGTTAGTAAAAAAGATTTGGTATATAATGGTAAAGTAATGGTTAACGAAATAGAGTTAGAAGTTGATATCTCCGAAAACATTCTTGAGACAACAGGCTTAGCTAATCTACTGGATCAAGAGATTAAAAAATATGTCGAGGAAAGAGGTTTAATAATTCTTCCAAATAAGGAGAACATCGATATACGAATTATTAATAGAAGTATTATAATACAGTATCGTGTTAGATTAGGAAAAGAAAAAGTAGCTGAAGCAGGTGCTCTTTGGAACGAGGAATATGTGCCCATGGAATCCGTTTTCGCATCAGTAATACTCTGCCGAAACACTAAGTATGATAACGCTGAAAAAGAAGCTCAGCAAGTCTGTAATGAAATAGTATCAGAACTAAACAAGAGAAGATTCATTTACGTAGGAGGTAAGGAATCTATAGGTAAAGGACTTATTAAACTATACGCTTTTAAAAAATGAATCGATGTGTTCGTTATGAACGAAGAGCTTTTACATTCGATCCTGGAATGCATTAATCAAATCACTTCGAAGTATGGTTCTTCAACTGATATTGCTAGAAAAATAAGAAGTAGAGCAAGGTCAATACCAGCGTATTCCTTTACTAAGGGATTAGTTTACTCGTTGGTATATATAGCTTCTAGGAGTAGTAAAGATCTTGTGGAAATAGGCTTGAAAGCACAGAAATGCGAGGAAATTATCGTTAAAATCATGGAGGACAAAATGAGTAATGAAGAAAAGTCTTATGCGATATACGGCGCTATTTTGCTATATATAGCTAAAAAACTGAACATTGTGAAAGGAGAAGGGTTTGATGAAATTATATGCGATATTACGAGGTCACCAGTAGCGGAAATTAAGATGTGGAGTGTATTAGATTGGTTTAAGAGATTTACTGAGGCATACATACATGAACGCGAGTAAATCTCTGTTAAAACTTAAACTTAGAAACACGACTCCACTTCTAGTTGGATGGTATGATTCGCGTATACAAGATCCAATGGGTATAAGAATCACGGAGATAAAAGGTATCTGGAGATGGTGGTGTAGAGCATTCATAGCCGGCGCCATGTATGACATGAATATGTTGAGTGGCAAGCATGATGAAAATATATATTTAATCCCGACTGATGAGGAAGCAGAAGCAATATCATACTTTGTTGGAAAAATACTTGGACTCGGCTACGCTGGAAAGAAAAGTGCTGAATCCTCGAGATTCAAACTCTTTATCCAAACCGATTCCAGTTTAAAGCATAAAGAATTTCAAAAAGAAGATACAAAGTATCAAAGAATAAAACTTCTTGCTTTGAAAAATCCAGTTGAAGGAATAGATCACGGTCATACATTTACTTTAAGTGTAGAGAAAGTGAGAGAAAAATATAGGGATGCAGAAGACCTAGCTCTTAAGATACTAGTAGTTTCATTGCAGTTAAACGGATTAGGCAAGGGCGGTAGAAGAGGATTAGGATCACTAGATATTATAGAACCTCGTGATATAATAGATTGTAATAATATTGAATGCTTCATTAAGCATATATATGATGAAAGTATCAATATTGTTAAAAAATACCAAGAAATATGTGAAGCTAAGAACATTAAAAAGGATCCTAGTAAGCGATTACCTCCTCTACCGGTAGTATCAAAAAATGTAATCAACAAATTAAATATATTTAAATTATATAGAGTGAACGTTACGAATATCCGGAGTTTCATAGATATTCACCAGTTCTTCGTTAGAACAGAGCGATGTCGGGTGTTGTATAGTAAGAAAGTATGTTATGATGAGTTAAGAAAAACATATAATGCCTGGTTTTTAGGTCTTCCAAGAGAGCAGAAAGGTACAGGCTATATTATATCAGTTGAACGTGTTGTTAGAAGACCATCGCCAATATTCATAACTTATCATGAAAGTAATAATATCTTTGGATCTGGTGTATTTATATCTATTTTTCTCTCTGGTGATTGGCCTAAGAATCTCGAATGGAAGGGTGTTCTAAGGAAAACGGAACAAAACAAGGAAAAGGAGATTAAAAAACTCGAAGAGAGGGAAGGTAAAGAACAACCAATTGAGACGATCAATATTGATGAGAAGAAAATTATAGAAGCGTATGAGACGTTTATTAAAGAATTCAAAGAATACTTGAATCGAAAAAGGCTTACATTGCAGGAAATAAAATGGTATTGATTAGGTGTTGTATGTGAATTGCGGAAGTAGAGAAGGTGTTGTGAGAAAGATGGATAGGGATTGTAGTTGTCTCAAAGATTGTTTTGAGAAATTACATATGTCTATTGAGAGAAACATCGTGTCCGTACTTAATAAATCCTTCGTAGAGTGTTTTCTAAAGTGTTCGGAGTGTTGTAAGGATATTAATTACATATCAGAGTTCTCTAAGTTAGCGTCAATGCGTTTAATGGAGACTTATAAATGTAATGATGGTGTTAAGAAATTACTTAGTGAGGTTACGAAGTATATTAATGACTTGGAGGAGGCTGCTAAGAAGGTGTTTAACAATGTTTTCCGCTATGAGGTTGTGTTGGTATCTAGACTTACTGTACACGGCTCTTCTCATCACTTACCACTAGATATTTCCTTAGCGTGGGATTCATTATTTAACGTGCCGTATATACCTTCGTCATCCATTAGAGGTGTTGTTAGAGCTTTTTTCGAAGAAAACAATATAGTTGTAGACGGTGAGAACCTTGCTAGGTTATTCGGAGAAACAGAGTATTCTAGTAGTGTTATATTTTTCGACGCATATCCAGTTGATTGTAAAGGAGAGAATCTAGTTGAAGCGGATGTAATCACTCCTCACTACAGTGAGGTAACAGGTAGAATAGATGAAGCAAGATCTTCTCCAACTCCACTAGTATTCCCAGTTCTAGCACCTGGAACAGTATTGCATGTACTAGTAGCTTTAAAGAAATCTCTAAACGCGAAAGCACAAAAGAAATTTCTGGAGAGTATTCCTGAAGCGTTGAAAAGGGGTTTGGGAGCGAAAACGCTTGTCGGCTACGGCTATGTAAATGTAGAATTATTGAGTAGTAAGGTTGAAAAATATGAGAGTAAGAGTTGATACATGAAACTCAATTACACTTAGAGTTTTTCAACTATAATGATTGAAATATTGCTTATCTAGATTAAACACATAGTGTTTATCAGATCTTTCCCTTCGGCTTTACGAATTCTCCGTGTTCAAGTATTTTGAAAAGAATATCCTTGTCATACACGATTTTCACAACATCTTTCTTGTCTACGTCAATCACTACTTTCCTAATAGATGTATATTCTAATCCTGCGTGAGCACACATATTTCTTAAAAATCTATCTAGGTAAGAGTCTCTACTGCTAGCGGTGATCTTTTGACGCTCTTTATCTAAATCTGTTTTATTCTTGTTTATTTCTAGCAGTTCGTCTAATTCTTTGTAACTAATCTCTTCACTCCTGATCCTTCTGGTTATATCGTTGAGGATATTCAATGATTTGAAGCTTATTGCTCTATATAAAACATCATTGATTTCGATTTCAGCACCTTTAACTGAGATTAAACCTTGAGAGCTGAAGTATTTCTCCAGAGAATCCTTGTTATCAACTACAAATTTAATAACCTTACCTAAATCCTCCTTCGTTTCTTCAACGATAAGACTATTGTGTATAGATTCACTCACATTCCTATAGTATTTGCCAACGTTACTAAGGTATTTAATTAAGTATTTATCTCCCTCATTAGCTACTAGTTCTTTACATACATCTCTAATTATCTTACTTAAAGCTATAGGTATGACTTTGAAGATACTTGTAGAATCATATTCAACTATTTTCGAACAATCATTTTTCTCCGGAGTAAACTCATCTTCTACATTATTATCTAAAAGTTTTTCATACTCTCTACAGATAGCTGTGCTTAATGGTTCTTCTTTACCGCTACTATCCAAGGTATAGCTGTTGATGAACGTTGGACCAACTATTGTGTTGCTTAATAGTGTGAAGAATGATAGGACTTTCTCTATTTTTTCAAGTTCTTGTTCTTTTTGAGAACAACTCTCTTTCAACTCTTTTAGTATTATCCCTAGCTGAAGGGGTTGAAAATACTTTAGCGCCAATAGACTTCTTATCAAGCTCACCACTACTTGTAATCTAGACACGTCCAGTATACTCAGCACGTCCAGTGTATTCGGAGATTTTTCTTTCTCCATCTGTATATCCCTTATCTCTATACATCTATTACCACCCGCTCTAGCTGGTTCAGAATTCACTATTATTAGCCTACTTTCCATGTCAAATAATATAGCATTAGCTACGGTAGCGTAGAGTACTACTACAAGTAGATAGTTAAGTCCATGTGTTAAATCTAGAAAGATCCACTTATAGCTTCTATTCGTCAACTCATTAAATATCTTGTTGAAAGCCTGTACAAACACGTTATCTATGGATGCCTCAAAATGCCATCCATAGTAATGCCCTATACCTGGTAAAACAGATATTTCTATTATAGAAGATTTTTCTTTCATGGAATCACAGCAGTTGCAGTTACTTGGTTTTAATAATTCTTCTAACCACTTATTGTACTGCAATAGAGCTTCACGCCTAATATCATTTGTTTTAGAAGGGTTTACAACAGTATCTGCACCGAAAACTATAGTTTTTACATCGTATCCTTTCAATAAGTGATTAGTTAAAGCAAGTGTTGTACAACAGGATACGCACTCGCTTTTCTCAAGATTTCTATGTACCCGATGATCAATATGTACTATATATTTATATTTAGCCCACTGTGGTGGATATCCCCATACAGATACTATTAACACGTTATCCTTCAATAACCTACACCTATTTTATAAGTTATCGGCGAGGATATTTATCCGTAATTCGAAATACGTATACTTATGCTTCACCATAACCACCCCTCTCTATAGTCGAAATAACTAATACTGTTTACAGCTGATGTAAATGAGTTTACACCGATATTACCCTTCTTGCTGAAAATGTTTAGATAAAGTTTCAACTCCTTCACATCTATCAATAAAATTATGTAAGAGAGTAGTGTTGGCTAGCGGAAATCGTCATAGTTATAAATAGCATCGTTGAAACCTAGAAGTGGAGAGACTAATGCTATAAAAGATGTCTTAACCTTAGATCCTGAAGTGAGATAAACATTATTCAGTATCTATCCTTATAAGAGTTAATAATGTTTATAGCTTTATCCAAAGTCTTAATTCTACTAAATTCATCAATATGAATACAAGTTGTACCATTATAATTCAATAATGAAAACTTTATAGAAGTTTAGTAGGTTAATCACTTTCATTAACACATGATCTTTAACACTATTACGTATATTTTCATGTAAAACATGTAAAGAAAGATATCCTCAGGCTCATGGAGGGAGATCTTATGAATTCGAGAATACTGTTAACTCAACCATAATTCTTCTCTAGATTCTAAAGCAGTAATCCACAAAAGCATAAACGAGATAATTACTCTAAAATACGACACATACTCTCATCGTAATAATCATTCATAGTATCATCAAGTGAAAGCTCAGACCATTCATTTAAATCTTTGTACCATTAAGTAAACCCTTGGTTGCTACGTTATCCGTCACCATCACTACTCGCGTATACTCAGTATCCTTAACTACGTTATCTGTTTTAGCTTCAATCTCTCTACTCTTCTCTCTCCAGGAGTTTAGGAGAAGTCTTATGAGGTCATCGTATGTCTTAAGCTCACCATCTCTAGCAGTAAGTTCACCTAGAACTTTAGTTTCTTCTAATTCTTTTTCATAGATTCTCTCCGTTCTTTTTCTTCTCTCCATTCTTTTAAAACTTGTTTTAATGGTTTATACGGTATTCCATATTTTTCTAGGAATTTCCTAGCTTTTTCTCCTTCTCTAATCATATGCATATAGTATGCTTTCTGTTCTGGTGTTAATCTATCTCCCTCTTCTCTCAATATTTCTTCAGCTGCTTCAGCATTCCTGAGGATTGAACTATACAGTCCAGCTATGAATGGTCCAACTCCTCCCTCACCTCCAACTCCTCCCTCATCTTTAGTAGCTACGTTATCCGTCGGTATTCTTAATTCTACCTTTTTCCCAGACTTCAGCCAGATGTCTATGAGGATTCTTATAACCTCGTCGAATGTTAAACGCTTACCATATTTAGCACTCATTTCATCAAGAACCATGATGAGTGATTCATACGTTCCATCCTCCACTTCTATAGTTTTAACCATTCAACCACCACCTCCACTATTTACAAAATATATATAGTATGTTAAATAATGGTGTATTAAACCTTACGTTATCGGATTTTAGCATTCAATAATCTCTTCAGATTGCTTGATTTTATCGTCTCGGTTCTAATGAAAAGGTGATTAATCTTAGTTTCTGAGAATCTACATATACCTAGTGGAGCTGGTGTATAGTCTCGGGTTTATTCCCAGATACTCGGTGAATACTCTGAATTCATTTATATTCTGTGAGATAGGTTCTCACCGAATGTCAAGGAATATCCTCTGATCTACTCGTTCCTCGGTAAAACAGTGTTCTTACCGTATATACTGAACCTCTCCTCGGAATAGCATAGAAAATGAAACTTCGTTTGATGAACTATGGATTTCAGAATAATGTTCTTAAAACATGAAGAATTAAAAACTAATGTATCTGAGCTATTGATTGCGATTCTGTAGTGTGATCGAAACAATTAGAGGCTCGGAGTAGTAAAGAAATAGCATAGTGGTGGGATTAAGTTGAGTGTACTGTCTCGATGTTACTCAGCGTTTCTTTTAAGATGCTGACTGTATTCTTCAAATTCTTTACCGCTTTCTCTATAAACTCTTTTACATATGTTTCTTCAGCTACTACGTCTCTGTGACCGATTATTTCTCTGCTACATATGTTCTCTAATTCCTTGATTTTCACAAAGGCTTTCTCTTCACATATGTAGAATTTTTCGGGTGAAATTGGATATCTGATATAATTATAGAGAAGTGATGTTAAGTAGAATAACATAAGAGCAACGGATAGTGATCTGGATACTATAATAATACATTCCAATGTTGACTCAGTCTTCTTTTTAACCACACGTACCACCTCTCTGGAGGCGATTGGTTCAACTCTTTTCACTACCTCCTCTACTAATTTGTTACCGAAGCTGTGAAGCTTCTGAAGCTTATCATCGTATTTAATCTCGAGAAGTATCTCTATACCTACTTGATTCCATAAATTTTTGACAAGCAAAACTGCGATAACAATCTTAAAACATCAGTTATACTATCTACAAGGCTTAAGCATTCATCCTTGTTCCCGGTTTCTTCACATTTCTTAATTCCTTCTTCCAATCTCTTCATATCAGATTCACATAACTTAGAGCTTTTCAAAATATTCGATGAACATGCCTTACATAAAGTAGATTCAATAATCCTTCTTTTTATTCTTATATTCTCTCGATAATATGTGTAACATGTTTGCTACACTAAATACTATAGTTAAATATAGTAACGTGTTAACTAGAGGTAATATATTTAATTTTAACTCACTATACTCACTCGTTAATCTAAATTCTTGTTCTGAAATACTAGTTAATATTATGTATGTATACATTATAATGAATAGTTTTGAAAAAGCTCTACCATATGGAACGTGTTTATTCAATAATTCTGAAAAAACTGAAAATAGTATAAAGAATAGTAAAATACTATAATCAATACTGATAGAGTTACCGAAATCCATACCATACTTTCCAATCATTAATGGTATTAAATAACTCGTGATCAACCATTTCACAATTATAAAAACCAGGATGAAATACAGTAAACCTTTTAAAATACCAATAATCAGAGATTTAATTAATGCTATCTTACTTAATGTTCTAGCCATATAAACACCCCTTGGGAAAATCATTGCTTTTTCAAACAAATAATCATAGTTCCATATGATTCAATACAAATATTCTTTGTTTCAATAAAAACATCTTTATCTATTTGTATCTCTAACTCACTATACTTTGTTGTATTAAAATCCTCAAAATTAGAACTGAATAATTCATTCGAGTTTTCATTTAACAAAATTACTCTTATAGGCATTTCTATGTAATACTCACTATTAACAGGTATTTTCAATAAAACACTATTATCACGATACTCATATGTAAAAACATCTCTAAACAATAGACTACCGAGTATGTTAGCTATACTCGTTAAGAAAAACTTATACTCAATGTAAACTACCGGTATATTAATTTCAACAATTAAGTATATAGATTCGTTAAGTTCATCCCCATCAATTATATAATTAACGATAACCGATCTATTTATATTAGTTGAATTCAGATAATCAATAGTGAATCTACTTATTTCTTTTTCACCAAGTAAAAGTCTAAAACAGGGTCCCTCAGCATCAGTAGTCTTATTTAAAACTATATTAAATACTATTTCTCCGTAGAAATGAATTTTCTCTTCATAAGATTTCACGGTTAATTCTCTAATATATTGTTTAAAACTAATTGTTGAGATTGATTCTAAAATATTTTTTGTATAAATAATTTTACAATAAAAATCGTAAACTAAG
>Ga0105162_1001361_pt1 | contig 14189 bp, 11 predicted proteins | sample JNZ201metaG_FD_81532 | JGI IMG/M metagenome (GOLD analysis project Ga0105162, IMG submission 81532) | Hot spring microbial communities from Jinze hot spring, China to study Microbial Dark Matter (Phase II) - JNZ 20120812A | ecosystem: Environmental > Aquatic > Thermal springs > Hot (42-90C) >...
GGAGCGCCCGCGGAAGCAGGGCCGCTGCAACGGCATCCGCTTCGCTGGCTACACCGAGGCCGGCGGCACCGCCCCCGCGCAGGTCGTCGGGTCCCTGGGCGCCCAGGGAGCTCGCGACCTGCGAGGGGGCGATGCCGCAGGCCTCGATGTAGCAGGAGAAGCCGATGCCGATGTAGCGGCCCTGCTTCCGCAGCTCCTCCTGTTGCTGGCGCAGCTCTTTGTAACGGATAACTTCCAGCGCCTTGTTCAGGGCGCCTTCATAATTGCCGCTGTCGTACTGGAGGGCCACCGGCGTCTGGTAAGGGAATTTATCCGGCGGGATGAAGTTCTTTCGCCGGAACTCCGCCGGGTCCTCCCCCAGCTCCCGGGCCATCACATCCATCAACCGCTCCACCACATACGTGGCCTCCGGCCGCCCGGCCCCCCGGTAGGCGTCCACCGGCGTGGTGTGGGTGAAGACCCCCGTCACCTCGCAGTAGATGGTCGGGATCTCATACTGGCCGGAGAGCAGGGTGCCGTAGAGGTAGGTGGGGATCGCCGGAGCGAAGGTGGAAAGGTAAGCGCCCAGGTTGGCGATGGTCTTCACCCGCATCCCCAGGATCTTCCCTTTCTCATCCACTGCCAGCTCGGCCTCGGTGATGTGATCGCGGCCGTGGGCGTCGCTCACAAAGCTCTCCCGCCGCCGCGCCGTCCACTTCACCGGCCGGCCCACCTGCTTGGTCGCCCAGGTGACGATGGTTTCCTCCGGGTAAACGAAGATCTTGCTGCCGAAGCCTCCGCCCACATCCGGGGAGATCACCCGCAGCTTGTGCTCCGGGATCCCCAGGACGAAGGCGGCCAGGAGCAGCCGGTGGACATGGGGGTTCTGGCTGGTGACCCAGAGGGTGTATTCGTCGGTGGCGGGGTTATACTGGGCCATCGCCGCCCGGGGCTCGATGGCGTTGGGGATCAGCCGCTGGTTGACCAGCTCCACCTTCACCGTCCGATGGGCCCGGCGGAAGGCCTCGTCGGTCTTTTCTCGATCGCCGATGGACCACCGGAAGCAAACGTTGTCCGGGGCCTCATCGTGGACAGCGGGGGCGCCGGGCTGGAGGGCCTTCGCCCCGTCGGCCACCGCCGGTAGCGGCTCGTATTCCACCTCGACCAGCTCCGCCGCATCCTCCGCCGTGTAGCGATCCTGCGCGATCACCACCGCCACGATCTCCCCCACGTGGCGGACCTTATCCACAGCCATCGGGTAATGAGGCGGAAGTTTCATCCCGGGGAGCAACCAGCCGCATGGGAGGGACTTCACGCCGCTGTCCACCATATCCTTCCCGGTGAACACCGCGATCACCCCGGGATGTTGCAGCGCTTTCTCCTTATGGATGGCCTTAATCCGGGCGTGGGCGTGGGGACTGCGCACCATCGCCGCGTAGACCAGGCCGGGCAGGGTCAGGTCATCCACATACGTGCCGCGCCCGGTGATGAAGCGCGGATCCTCCCGCCGTTTCATCGCCACACCGAAATAGCGCGTCGCCATCGCCGCCCTCCTTTTCCGGATGGAAAGTGCTACACGAATTCGTGCGGCACCTTAATAAGTCAGGAAACCGATGCGAATCGAATGGGTGGGGCTCAGGCCTGCACGCGGAGCTTCTCCGCCGCGTAGCGCACGGCCCGGACGATGTTGTGGTAGCCGGTGCAGCGGCAATAGTTGCCCTCCAGCGCGTGACGGATCTCTTCATCGGTCGGGTTGGGGTTCCGCTGCAGGAGGTCGTACGCCGCGAGGATCATGCCGGGGGTGCAGAAGCCGCACTGGAGGCCGTGCATCTCCCAGAAGCCTTCCTGAAGCGGATGAAGCTGCCCATTCCGCGCCAGGCCCTCAATGGTGGTGATCTGCGCGCCATCGGCCTGGACCGCGAAGACCGTGCACGACTTCACGGCCTTCCCATCCATCAGGACCACGCAGGCGCCACACTGGCTGGTGTCACATCCCACGTGGGTCCCGGTCAGCCCCAGGACCTCCCGGATGAAATGCACCAGGAGCAGCCGGGGCTCCACCTCCCGCTGATAGACCTGGCCGTTCACCGTGACCGTCACCGGAACTTTCATGGGCCCCTCCTCAACTGAGAATAGCAGGACAACTGCGAGCAGCTGTCCTACTTTTTCACAAGGAAGTGAGCTGGGCTTCCAGGTTCTTCAGGCCCTGGTTCACCAGCATCTGGGCGGTGGGCTCCAGAAGCCGGGCCCCCATGCTCATCAGCAGCCCGGTCACCACGGCCTCGCCCTCATAATGCATCACAGTTTCTCCATCATCCGCCGTGAGGTCAATCGTGCCACGGGCATCCACCGTCCCCTGCGGGCCCTGAGCCTGGATGCGGATGCGGTAATGGTTGGGAGGATCGATCTCGGAGAGAGTGATGCGGGCTTTATAGCGACCGCTGATCGGCCCGATGCCCAGGCGCATCTCCGCCTCATACACATCGTTGCCGATGGGCTCCAGGCGCTCCACTCCGGGGAGGAGGCGGGCGATCACCTGAGGATTCATCAGGGCCCCCCAGACCCGGTCAATGGTTGTCTGAAACCGATAGGATCCCTTTAGCCGCATCGAGGCGCTCACAGGAGAGGATGTCTTCGGAAGGTATTTACGATTATACTGAAGACAATAATCCCTGTCAAGACAATGAGAGCTTACGTGCGGAAAGAGTCCTTATGCGGACCAATTTGGGAAATATATAACAAAATCGCGACATCTTGCGCAAATACTGGATAGGGGGGCAGCAGGATGGAGCCCCGGTTTTTCGATGGTACGGGCCGCTGAAGGCACCGGACCAGCCCAAAAGGAACGGGGTCCTTCTCCCTGTGCTCCAAAGGGCCGCAGGGAGAGGGCCCATGGATCGGGGTCGGGTGGGGCGATCCGGCGCGAATCGACGGAGCGACGAACTTGTGCTATAACACCGGGATGCCCGAGAAAGCTCGCTGATGGGAGGTTCTGAAATGCAGATTGAGATCCGGATCGGCGCGATTCAGGAGGTGGAAGCGGATGCGATAGTGGTGAACCTGATGGAGGGCGTCACGACCCCCGGGGGAGCGACGGCGGCAGTCGATCGGGCGCTGGAGGGGCGGATCTCCCGGGTGCTGGCCGCCGGCGATTTCCGCGGCCGCCTGGGGGAGACCCTTGTTCTTTACACCGATGATCGGATCCCGGCGCCCCGTGTGATCCTGGTCGGGCTCGGGCCGGAAGCCTCCTTCAATGCGGAGAAGGTCCGTCACGCCGCGGCCGCCGCCGCCCAGCGTGCCCGGGAGCTGAAGGTGCGACGGCTCGCCACCGTGGTCCACGGAGCCGGCCGCGGTGGCCTGTCGCCGGAGGAAGCGGCCCAGGCCACCGTGGAGGGCACGCTGCTGGGCCTTTACACCTATCAGCGAAAGAAGGAGAACGCCGAGCGACAGGGACCGGAGGTGCTCCGGCTGGTGGAGTTCGACGCAACGAAGGAAGCGGCGATCGCGGCCGGGGCCCGTCGCGCGGAGATCCTCGCCCGCTTCGTGAACCGGGTTCGGGATTGGGTGAACGAACCCGGGTCGGATATGACCCCCCGACGTCTGGCGGAAGAGGTCCTGGGGCTGGCTCACGAGGTCGGCATACGGGCGCAGGTCCTGAACGAGCAGCAGATCGCCGCGCTGGGGATGGGCGCCCTGACCGCGGTCTCCCGGGGCAGCGAGGAGCCGCCCCGATTCATTATCCTGGAATACGCTCCAGATGGCCGCCTGGAGCGGCCGGTGGTCCTGGTGGGGAAGGGGATCACCTTCGATAGCGGGGGCCTGAATCTGAAAAGCGAGGAAGGGATGGCGACGATGAAAGGGGATATGGCCGGTGCCGCAGCGGTGCTGGGTGCCACCCTGGCCGCCGCCGCCCTCCAGCTCCCGGTCCCGGTGGTCGCCCTGGCGCCAGCCTGTGAGAACATGCCCTCCGGCAAGGCCTATAAGCCTGGAGACATCCTGCGCGCTCTCAACGGCAAGACCATTGAGATCGTGAACACCGACGCGGAGGGCCGTTTGATCCTGGCCGATGCCCTCTCCTACGCAGCCCGCTACAATCCCCGGGCAGTCATCAATGTAGCGACCCTGACCGGGGCCGCGATCATCGCCCTGGGGCAGGATGTGGCGGCCGCCCTCTTCTCGGACAACGAGGAGCTGGCCACGGCGCTGCTGCGGGCCGCAGAGGCGACCGGCGAACGCCTGTGGCGCATGCCGCTGTGGGAAGATTACCTGGAGCGGATCAGGAGCGATGTGGCGGATGTGAAGAACAGCGGTGGCCGCTATGGTGGGCTGGGGACCTCCGCCATGTTCCTCAAGCAGTTCGCCCCGGAGGGTGTCCCCTGGGCCCATCTGGATATCGCGCCGATGGATATGGCGGAGAAGGCACGGGGATACGTGCCGAAGGGAGGAACCGGATACGGCGTGCGCCTGCTGGTGCGCTATCTGGAGGACCCGAAACCATAGGTTAAGGCTCGGCTGCCTTCAGCGATGCCCTGATCCCCGAAACAATGTTCTCTTCCTCCCCGTCGCCCAGAAGGCGGCGGGGAGGAAGGTGTCTCCCATCCGCAAAGGACCTGCCCCGGAAGACGCGTTGCCGCAGCTGTGAGAGAGTGTCCGAACATTTGCTTAATGCGGCGGAGCGGAGTCTTTCCTGTTCGTAGTAGGGCACGTCAGTGCCCGTTCTCTTTTTGTAAGCGCCCGTGACGGGCACTCCGCTTCGCTTCGTGCCCTACTACGAACAAAGGGCTTTTCCTGTTCGTAGTAGGGCACGTCAGTGCTCGTCCTCTTTTTGTGGAACGCCCATAACGGGCACTCCGCTTCGCTTCGTGCCCTACTACGAACAAAGGGCTTTTCCTGTTCGTAGTAGGGCACGCAAGTGCCCGTCCTCTTTGTGAGCGCTTATAACGGGCACTCCGCTTCGCTCCGTGCCCTACTACGAACAAAGGGCTTTTCCTGTTCGTAGTAGGGCACGCAAGTGCCCGTTCTCTTTTTGTGAACGCCTGGATGGGCACTCCGCTTCGTGCCCGACGATGAACAGGTGGTCAGACGTCTGGCACGCATCCATCCTCATCGCCCATCATCGAATCGATGGTGTTAACAATGATCCGATCTCCGGCCTCTCCTCACAACCCTGAGGCGCGAGAACGAAGGAGGTGATGGGTCTGGGAGCGCGTCGAAGGCGCGCCTTCAGACCCATCACCCCTGAATGAGGCTTGTTCCTCGGATTGCGTCCGGTTTCTCTTGACAGATCCCCCATTTCGCTTTAATCTCTACCAGGTAAAGCGCTTTATCAAACCGCTTGAGGGAAATACGTATGGGAAAGATTTATCTGGCGCTGGCCTTCCACAATCACCAGCCTGTGGGGAATTTTGATTGGGTCTTTGAGGAAGCGTATCGCCGCGCTTATGAGCCGATGATCGCGGCCCTGGAGCGCCATCCAGGGGTCCGGGTGGCTCTCCATTACACCGGGCCGCTGCGGGACTGGTTGCGGGAGCACCGGCCGGAGTTCTTCCCACGGATCCGTCGCCTGGTGGAGCGAGGCCAGGTGGAGATCATGGCCGGGGCCTATTATGAGCCGATCCTGGCGGTGATCCCCGATGAGGATAAAGAGGGTCAGATCCACAAACATATGGAGGCGGTCCGCGAGGATTTCGGGACATCGCCGGTGGGTTTCTGGCTGGCGGAGCGGGTGTGGGAGCCGCATCTGCCCCGCACCCTGGCACGCATGGGCCTTCAATACACCATCGTAGATGACACCCACTTTAAGTGGGTCGGGTTGACCGATGAGGATCTCTTCGGCTATTACGTGACCGAGGAGCTGGGATATCCTCTGAGGATCTTTGGCACCTCCAAGCATCTGCGATACACGATCCCCTGGGCCTCTGTCCCCGAGGTGATCGACTGGCTGCGGGAGCAGGCGGAGCGGCCGCTCCCGCCCGGCGCCCCGCCCCGGGTGGCGGTGATGGGAGACGATGGGGAGAAGTTCGGCCTGTGGCCGGGGACGGATCTCCATTGCTGGGATCGGGGGTGGATCGAGGACTTCTTCACGGCTATTGAGGAGAACGCCGACTGGCTGATCTCGATCCCCCCCGGCGAATACGCGATGCGCTTTCCCCCGCTCGGCCGGGTTTACCTCCCCACAGCCTCCTACGATGAGATGAGCGAGTGGGCTCTGCCCCCTGAGGCCTCGGCGGAGCTCACGGATCTCAAACATCGGCTGCAGGCGGAGGGCCGATGGGATCTCCTCCGGTTCATCCGGGGAGGGTTCTGGCGGGTCTTCCTGGCCAAATACCCGGAGGTCAACCAGATGCACAAAAAGATGCTCTGGGTCAGTCGGAAGGTTCACGCTCTCCCGGATCCGGCGCGGCGGGCGGAGGCCCTCGATCACGTGTGGGCGGGCCAGTGCAATTGCCCTTACTGGCATGGGGTGTTCGGTGGCATCTATCTGTTCCACATCCGCGAGGCGAATTACCAGCACCTGATCACCGCCGAAGCCATCGCCGATGAAGCCCGCTATGGGGAAGGGCCCTGGGCTTACGTGGAGCGCCTGGATTTCGATGGGGATACGCAGGAGGAGATCGTGATCGGGACGCCGGATCAGTGGCTCCTGATCAGCCCTCATCTGGGCGGTCAGATCCTGGAATGGGATCGTCGGGACGCGGCGCTGAACATGTTGAACGGGATGACCCGACACCGGGAGGGCTACCATCGAGTGCTCCAGGAGGCGGCGGCCCGGGGGGAGATCGTGCTGGCCGGCCAGGAAGGTCGCGTGGAGAGCATTCATACGCATCGGGTGCGGGTGAAGGAGATGGGCCTGGAAGAGCGGCTGATTGTGGACTGGTATCGGCGGACCGGGCTGATCGATCATCTCATGGCGCCAGACACCTCGCTGGATGCGTTCTACCGGGCCCAGTATGTCGAATGGGGGGATTTCATTAATCAGCCTTACACGCTGGAGGCCTGCCAGGAGGAGCCCCATCCCTGGCTGGTCCTCCGCCGCGATGGGCATATATGGGATCCGGAGGGCCCAAAGCCTATACGCATCGAAAAGACCCTGGAGGTCCTTCTGGACCGGCCGATCCTCCGGGTCTCTTATCGTCTGATCCCCATGGGGCTTTCTCCCATTCACGTTCGGTTCGGCGTCGAGGTGAACTGGGGTATGTCCGGGGGCGACAGCGAGAAAGCATACACGGTGTGGCCGGATGGGGAATTGCGCCCTTTCGCAACACTGGAGGAGCTTCCGGAATCCGACGAGCTGGCCATCGTCCATGAGTGGTGGGGGCGGGTGGTGATCCGCCTGAGCCGGCCAGCCGCCTGGTGGCAATTCCCGGTGGAGGCGATTTCAAACTCGGAGGCCGGTTTCGAGCGGATCTACGAAGGGACCAGCCTGACGGCCCACTGGCCCCTCCATCTGGATCCAGGTGAAGCATGGGAGGTAAGGATGGAATTCGAGTTGGGATAGGGAATATCCGTTCGCTCGAGGAGGGTGTCCGCGAATTTGGATAATGGCGGCGCAGGATTTTTCCTGTTCGTGGTCGGGCACGTCAGTGTCCGTTCTTTTTGTAAACGTTTAGACGGGCACTCCGCTTCGCTTCGTGCCTGCTACAAACGTAGATGCTCGGCACGCCTCTATACCCATCGCCTGTCACTCCAGGATCTTTTGGGAGGCCGGGGCGGGGCCAAAGGCCTCCGCAAAGCTCCCAGTCCAGCTCTCTAGAGCCCTCCGGAATCGAAGCTCTCCCCTATTGAGCCGCCCCGTGGTGGGATCCACAGGCCCTAAAGTTGACCATGGTTACTTAATTTAAAAACCATCTTGAAAATTTTCCGATTAATCCATTTCTATTGACATGGCCCCCCATGGTGGCTACAGTGATCTGTGTCACATTTCGTCCTGGAGGGATCCAATGCGTCTTCCCTTCCATCGGTTGCTCCTGATCGGAGCATTGCTCGGGCTTGGCGCGGCCTGTGTTTCCCAGCGCGCATCGCCCACGCGGCTGGTGATCGCCGTGCAGCCTACGCTCACGGCCGCGGAGGTTCAGCAGAAAGCCCGGCCGCTGGAGCAGTATCTGGAGCAGCGTCTGGGGCCGGGTGTGGATGTGGAGATTTATGTTCCCCTCAGCCAGGCCGGGGTGGTGGAGGCGCTGCGCTTCGGCCAGGCCCATGTGGCCTTCATGGGTCCCTTCGCAGGGCTCCTGGCGGTAGAGCGGGCGAACGCCGAGGTGGTCCTGGCGGAAGTGCGGGAGGTTATCCATGATTCCCAGAAGACGGAGGCCACGTATTATTACTCCTACTGGGTGGTCCCGAAGGACAGCCCGTATACTTCCATAACGGATCTCAAGGGCAAACGGGCCTGCTTCCCCAGCACGATCTCGACCTCCGGCTACATCGGGCCGATGGCCCGGTTGATCGAGCTGGGGTTGCTGCCGGAGCCTCCGGAGGGACGGGAGGTCGATCCCAGGGCCTTCTTCGGCCAGGTGCTCTTCGCCGGCGGCTACAGCCAGTGCTGGGAGGCTTTGAAGGCCGGGCAGGTGGATGTCACGGTGATCGCCGGGGATGTGCCGGAGAAGCTGTATCAGGAGGTCCTGGCGAACACGCGGGTGCTGGAGCGACAGGGGCCGCTGCCCTCCCACGTGGTCGTGGTGAGCCCGGCCCTTCCGGAGCCCCTGCGTTCGAAGGTGATCGATGCCCTCATGCGCCTGAGCGCACCGGAATACCGGAGCCTGATGCGCCAGTTCATCTCCGGGATCTTCGTGGGGTTCCAGCGGACGGATGCCCAGACCCATCTGGGGACTCTTCGCGAGTATGTGAAGCGCACCCATATCGCGTTCTCGGAGCGGATCGCACCATAATTCGGCCGAGTGTTCGGGCGGCGGGGCGGGCATCTTCGTCGCCCATCCCGCCACCTCCTTTGCAAACGCCTGCTGTGAATGCCATGGGATTTCTGCAGTCCGGGTTTGCAACCAGGCATGGCGGTTTCTGGAATCTCGAAACTGATATCGAGGGATCTCGAATGACACAACCCTGGATCACTCTGCGCTCCGAAGAGACGCTGACCCTCTCCGCACCTGCGGTGGTGGTCAAGGACCTCTGGTTCGCTTACCGGGAGGGGGAATGGATCCTGCGAGGGGTGGATCTTCAGATCCCCGCTGGAGGATTCTGGGCCATCATGGGGCCGTCCGGCGCGGGCAAGACCACCCTCATGCGGATTCTGGCTGGACTGCTGCCGTTCTCGCGAGGCCAGGTTCTCCTCCTGGGGCATCCGTTGCGAGGGAAGCCGGAGCCGGCGCTGCGTCGGCTCATCGGCTATATCCCGCAGCAGCTGGGGCTGGTGCGGGGCCTGACGGCGCTGGAGAACGTGCTCCTGGGATCCCTGGCCCGTCATGATGGATGGCGGACTGCCCTGGGGTTTTTCCCCCGTGCAGAGATCGAGCGGGCCATGGCGTTGCTGGAGATGCTGGATCTGGCGGACAGGGCCCATGAGAAAGTGTTCCGTCTCAGTGGAGGAGAGCGCCAGCGCGTCGCCATCGCCCGCACGCTGATGCAGGATCCTCAGCTGATCCTGGCGGATGAATTCGTCTCCGACCTGGATCTCCCTCGAGCCGCCCAGGTTCTGGCCCTCGTCCATCGTCTGGTCCGGGAAAGGGGCCTGTCCGTTATCCTGAACCTCCATGAACTCCAGCTGGTTCAGGAGTTCACGGATCATGTGGTGATCCTGAAAGAGGGCCGGGTGGTTTTCGAAAGCCCGGCTCCGGATCTAACCTGGCCGTTGTTCCGGGAGATTATGGAGGGGGAGCATGAGATTTCATCAGAAATCACCCAGGAGTTGCGCCGTTGATCTTCTCCCCGGGCCTTTGGGGGAAGGGTCCTGGATCCCCTTCGGATAGAGGTTAACGGCGTAAGTCCTGCTCGATTCCCATGAGGGCGATCGAAATGAGCGCGAAGCGTTTGGCTGTTCGTGGAACATGGCAAAGCCTGGAATGGCGCCGGTGGCGGGAGCTATGGTTCAGCCTGGGGCTGGTGGCCCTGCTGGCCTGGCTGTTGAACGGGATGGGGTTTTTCGAAGCGGGACGTTTGATTCAGGGGACTTCCAATCTGGCCCGCTTCGTTCAGGAGATGTTCCCACCCGATGTCCGGATCCTGCCCACGATCGCCGGCGCCCTCCTGGAAACCCTGCAGATGGCGTTCGCCGGGACCCTGCTGGGGTTCCTTCTCTCCTTTCCTCTCGGCGTGCTGGGGTCCCGCACGCTGTTCCCGGCAGGCGTGGTGGTCATCGTTCGCTTCCTGATCGCAGCCATTCGAACCGTGCCCTCACTGCTGTGGGCGGTGCTGATGGTCATTGTGGTGGGCCTGGGGCCTCTGGCGGGAACCCTGGCGCTGGCCTTATACACTGTGGGCTATCTGGCCAAGCTCTACGCGGAGCTTTTCGAAGCGATCGATCCGGAGATCCTGGAGGCGATGCGAGGGGTGGGCGCCAGGCGCCGCCATCTGATCCGCTTCGTCCTCTGGCCGGAGAGCGCCAATGCGATCCTCAGCCAGCTGCTCTTCATGCTGGAATATAACGTGCGGGCCTCTACCGTCCTGGGCCTGGTGGGCGCCGGGGGGATTGGGTTTTATATGCAGGCTTACCTGGGCATGATGGCCTATTCCCGTCTGACGACGGTACTCCTGGCGGTGCTTCTTCTGGTGATCAGCATGGATGTGCTGAGCGCCTGGCTTCGACGGCGTTATCTGCTCCATCCATAGGGTTTGCCCGGCTTGCTTCGCTGGTGCCCGGCCAGATCAAACTCGGGGCGAGTCACCACCTTTTCGTGGGTCGGGCTGCCTTGAACGGCCCGCATCTCACAAAAAAGAGCCCGAGATTTCTTCCTTACCTCAATGGAAAAATCAGGGAAAGACTGGTTGCGTAAGCCCGGAAGAAGGGCTTTTTAAGATCAGGAAGGTCGCCAGAGACGGCCTTCCTGAGCCCCAAAAGGTTTTTTTATCTCTCTTCCTACGCCCCGCAGTCCCTCCATTCCGGTAAGGAGGACTTTCCCGTGCGGAATTTTCACGGATGTAGGCCACCTGATCAGAAGGAGGGATTTTTTCCACCGCGTGATGTCCTCATCTCGATGCTTCGGCGTGGCCATCCACGGCTCTTTGGGTCGTGGGAAGATAAAAGGGAGCAGGGCAATGACACAACACATTTGAAGGAACTTTTGTATCATCATGAAATCATTGTCACAGAAATGCACGCCCATCTCGGCCTTTTCGCCATCCATTCCGCTTGCGTCGACCTTTCAGACAAGCTTGAGAACCCGGATTGCTAAAGGGCCAGAAAAGGAAGGGGATCTCGTGCTTGCCCACGGATCGTGAGATGCTTGCAACTCGATTTGACTCAATTTGGAATTTGCGATATAGTTTATCCGTAGGGCTTTGAACAGATCAGGCTATGCTCTTACAATCTTAACGATCTTTGTTTAGGATCTGAGGCCTGGCTCTCTTCTCCCTGCGCCGACTGGTGGTATGGGGAGAAAGAGGTTAAAGGGTCTGGGGTGTACCCTCAGGCCTCTCCATGATCGGTTATCGCCTACGATGGGCGCACTACGGAATCTTTCAATATCTGCAACAGGAGGTTTCTCGATGAAAGAGATTCTGGAAAGTCGAATCAGTCTGCTTCGATCCCAGCTGGCCGATGTGGAGCAACGGCGGGAATATATCCAGGCCCAGTTGCGGTTGCTGGAGGACATCGCGGAGCTTATCGAGAAATATCCTGCTCTGGGCGAAGGGCTGATTGGCCTGTTCCGACAGACCACGATGCCCCGACGTCGCCGCACCCGGGAGCTGGTGAATAACATTGTGGAAGTGCTGAAGGCCGCGCCCCAGGGCATGGAGCTCGAGGAGATCCGCCGGGCGCTGATGGATCGAGGGCTTCAGGTTCCAGGGAAGGACCCGCAAATGCAGCGGGCCCGGTTAACGCTGATCTTCCGCAAGAACCAGGATCTGTTCCAGCGGGTTCGACGGGGGGTTTATCGGTTGAAGGTATAAATCCTTTCCTGCAGCCCTCCGGGCGGAGATTTTGGGGCGGGGAAGGCCGCCGCCCATGGTGGCCCTCCCTGCCCCAAAAAGCCCCTGGAGAGATGGTGGGGGGTCCTCCCGCCGCACCGTGCTTTCATCTCTGCTCCTCGGAGGGACCCCCGGTCCAGTTGACGAAAGTTTGGATTTCCTCGCGCAGCGCTCCTCGCAGCAACTGCCGCTCGATCCCCTCCAGGGGAAGCTCCGAAAGATCCGAGGCCTGAAGCAGACGCTCTCCAGTGGTCAACAGGAATGTGAACCGATGCCAGCGGCGGCTGGTCACGGGATGGGAGAGCGGCTGCAGGGGGCCCAGTTGCAATAGATAATACAGCTCCTCCGCTCGAGGATGATCCAGCTCCTCCGGAAACAGGTCACGGCGTCGAACCAGCTCATGGCCTCTTAAAGGAGCATAGTAACGAATGGACCAGCGCTCAGGCCCGAAGGCGGCCGTGTAATAGAAGGCGATGAAGTCTACGAAAGGGGCCAGCGGTGGGGCATGACGGATCGGGATGCGATAAGCCCCGTTCTCCTGGATCCATCCCCAGTCCTGTGGGCGGCGCACGACGGCGACGAGCACAATGGCTTCTGGAAAAAGCTCCATGGAGACCCCTGGAGAGCGATGAATGCACTTTTGCGAGTGGGCAGGCCCTCTTTAGCGCCTCGCCTATCCTCAAATCCTCCGTCCGAGGGAATTGGAGGGCTTGTCCGAAGTCCGATCGCTCCGAAAGAAGACCTTATCTGCTACGCCGGGATCACCGCTTCTATAAAGATGATAGACAGATGCAAGGAGACAGTGGGGAAGGAAGCTGACATCGGATAGGAACATGGGTAGCCTGATCCCCACCTGGCCTGTGAAAATGAGGATCACCGCGATAGGGAGCTGTCACAACACATGGATGCGTAAAGCTTACTCCTTACGCGACACGTCTATTCCTCCTCGAAGACCGTTCCCAGCGCGGCGGGCGGGGAGACCTGAAGGCTCCGGAGGATCCGGAGGGCGAAGCGACGGCTGGACTCGGGGAGGCGAGATAGCGCGGTCTGGACCCACTCGGTGTTGCCCAGGTTGGTCAGCAGCAGGGCGAAGATCATCAGGGGGAACGGCGCCACATTGAGAACCTGGGAGGGGATCCCGGGGAGGCTGGGTTGAAGGACCAGGCTGAGCCACTGGAGCAGGGCGAACAGAAGCGCTCCGAAGGCTCCGCGCACGGGATGCCAGCCCCCGAAGATCGTAATGGCCAGCACGATCCACCCAATCCCATCGATGCCAGAGATCGGCCCCTGCCATCCGCCTTTGAGATCCAGGGTGTAAGCTGCCCCGGCGAACCCGACCAGCGCCCCACCCAGCACAGCATATGTGTATCGAATTCGCGTGACCGGGACCCCGCGCACGAACGCGGCCGGAGGGCGCTCGCCCACACAACGGAGCACCAGCCCCGGATGGGTTCGGAAAATCCATACCCAGGCCAGAGCCACCGTGAGCAGGCTGATGTAAACCACGGGGCTTTGCTGGAACACCAGGGGTCCGAGAACAGGGAGATCCTTCAGCACCGGGATCGGGAGCGCGCCCACCCGAGGGCCTGGCATGCCCATAAAGGGGTTCCCCAGGAAGTAGGCCAGATCCCGACCCAGCAGGGCCAGCACCAGCCCCACGGCGACCTGGGATTGACGGAGGGTCAGGCTGGCAAAGGCGACCACCAGGGCCATCAGCGCGCCGATGATGGCGCCGGTGAGGAACCCCAGCTCCAGGCTTCCCGTCCGCACCGCGACGGCGAAGCCGGCCATCGCGGCTAACAGCATCGCCCCGTTGACGGAAAGATTCACCACCCCGGCCCGCTCCGAGAACGTCTCACCGACCACCGCGATCAGGAGCGGGGCGGCGGCGGCCAGAACCCCGGCCAGACCGAAGATCCACTCAGGCGTCATCCCCGGTCTCCGCTGCGGATTTAGGTTGCCATCGGGCTCGCGCTCCCTGCATCAGCAACACGAAAAGCACCAGCGCGCCCTGCATCACGCCTGAAAGGGTGGAATCCAGCTTCAGGGTGATGGGAAGCTGGATGCTGCCGATGTTCAGGGCGGCGAAGAAGAAAGCGACCGGGATGGACCACGAGACGCGGTAATTGGCC
>Ga0105162_1001362_pt1 | contig 14173 bp, 12 predicted proteins | sample JNZ201metaG_FD_81532 | JGI IMG/M metagenome (GOLD analysis project Ga0105162, IMG submission 81532) | Hot spring microbial communities from Jinze hot spring, China to study Microbial Dark Matter (Phase II) - JNZ 20120812A | ecosystem: Environmental > Aquatic > Thermal springs > Hot (42-90C) >...
CAGCGGAACTTAAATCACCAGCACGAGTATAAGAGGTCTACAAATAGCAGAGTAACACATCAACAGCACATGTGGAGACGAGGAAGATGCAAAAGCATGTATGAACACGCCTATTGAATCTGTGTCATCCTTAAGTTGCCAATGAAAACTTAAAGGCTGAAACGGAAGAGGTAGTGAAAGGTTAACTGTTCGGCGACAGAGAACTTACTAGTAATTTAAAGGTGAAAAATGGAATAAATGGTGCGACCGCCGGGATTTGAATTCCCTGGCCACCTTTATGTGGCCTCCCGGGTCACAGGCTTGGGGGGCCTGGGTCCTAGACCATTCTAGAGCCCCACGAGGGTTGGCTAGACCACGGTCGCTCAGTATTAGAGGTTGGACGCTCACCTTTAAAAATTTTCGATGTTATGTTTGTGGTTGAACTTGTTGTTTAGTGTTGGAGGGTTTTCGTTTTGAGGGTTCTTCCAGTGGGTAAGGTTCCTGTTGACGTTTTAGAGAAGGTTGTTTTTCCACGTGTTGGAGCTAGGAGTGAGCGGGTTATCCTTGGCCCTGCTGTTGGAGAGGATGCTGCTGTAATTGATGCGGGGGATAAGTTTCTTGTCGTTTCTTCTGACCCAATAACGGGTGCAAGTAGGGATGTTGGGTGGTATGCGGTTCACGTTAATGCCAATGATGTTGCTGTTAGGGGGGCTAGGCCGCTGTTCTTGACTTTGACTGTGCTTCTTCCGAGGGGGGCGAATGAGGAGCTTTTGGAGGAGGTGATAAAGGGGGCGGATTCCGCTGCTAGGGAGCTTGGTGTATCGATAGTTGGTGGTCACACCGAGGTTACTCCGTTTTTGGATCATCCGGTGGTTTGTGGTACGATGATAGGGGAGGTTGAGAAGGAGAAGCTTGTAACCACAGGTGGTGCTAAACCGGGGAATTTGATTGTTGCCACCAAGCATGCAGGGCTTGAGGGGGCTTCGATCTTGGCATGGGAGCGATACGGGGAGCTAGTTGACGTCGTTGGAAAAGAGGCGCTTGACAGGGCTAAGAGGTTCTCTGAGGAGCTGAGTGTTGCGCGTGAGGCGCTAGCCCTTAATGAGAAGTGTAGAGTTATGGCTATGCATGACCCAACGGAGGGAGGAGTTATTGGGGGTTTGATTGAGCTGGCCATAGCCTCAAAAGCAGGTTTTTGTGTTGAGGTGAAAAACATCCCCGTCTCTGAGGAGACAAGGAAAATTTGTGAGGCGCTGTCAGTCAACCCTCTTAGGCTAATATCTAGTGGAGTGCTGCTGGCGGCCATTGAGAGAGAAGATGTTGAGGTGGCAGCTGAGGTGCTCAATGGTTTAGGTGTGCGGTGGAGTATAATAGGCGAGGTTACTGAAAGAGGTAAAATAGTAATAGGGGAGCAGGGGGCTGTAGAGGTTGGTGGCGAAATTGTTGAAGAGTTATGGGAGGCGCTCAGGAGGCCTGTTGTGCGGCGTTAAGCTGTGAACGGAGAATTTTTATTTCTGAAGGGAGAGGTGGATGAGTTAGTAGAGGAGTGAAGGGATTTTCATGAAAGTTAAGGTTAGCGGAGAAACCATGAAGCTGTGGGAAGAATTTGTGACGCCCTTCCTGCCCAAGGAACACTTCCTCTATAAGCCTTATACCGAGTACACGTTTAGAGGCGTCGAGAGAGGAAACGAAATAGTGGAGCTTTTTAATTATGTGAAGATCCCGGTTGGAGGAAAACTGGCGCTTGACCTAGGGCTTGGTTCGGGCGGAATATCGATAGCTTTCTCCATGAGGGGGGCGAAGGTTGTAGGCATAGATGTGGAGAAGCACTACCCTAGGATAGCACACTCTTGGGCGAGAGATAACAACGTGGAGTTAGATGCCATATTGGCGAGCGGAGCGAGCCTGCCCTTCAAGGACGAAGCGTTCGACATCATAATATGCAATGACGTAATAGAGCACGTGAAAGAGGCGGAGAAATGCTCTGAGGAAATAAGTAGAGCTCTTAAGTGTGGTGGCGCCCTCTACATAACATGTCCTAATAGGATTGCGCCTTTAATAGTTGCGAGGGATGGACATTATGGTCTTCCTCTCCAATCGCTCATGCCGAAGAAGTTGGCTGATGCTTACGTTAGAGCGGCGAGACGAGCAGTACATGACAACGTTCCCTACCAGCCAACGTTTACAGGGCTGGTAGAGCGCTTCAGGAAGCTTGGAATAAAGTTATACTCGGTCGAGTTAAGCATGCAGCTTAAATCGTTCTTCGAGCCACGAAGCCAAAAACTATTCTCAAGAATTAAGAGGGTCATCGCCAGATACTTTCCCGGAGCAGTGGAAATTTACTCGAAGCACTTTTTCTTGAAATGGTTCACTCCTCTTTGGAGGTTTATAGGAATAAAGAAAGGCAAAAAACAGAATTAAAAGGAAAGGATGATGGACCCCGCGGGATTTACTCAACCTTTTTTCTGGGTTTTTGAATTCGCGGCCCTCTTCAGGGCACCCGCGGCCTCCCGGGTGCAAACCGGGTGCTCATGGCGCCACAGGCTCTACCAGGCTGAGCTAGGGGCCCTCATTTAATTCAAACTACTTATGCCATTTTAAATGTTTTCTCCCTCATTCTTGATGTATTATCTACGTATTACTATCTGTGAAAAGAGAGGTTATGGAAGTTTTAATCATGCAACCAGCATTTGGGGAGATTAGCGTTTCCGATTTTTTCTATAGGCATAGGGAGCTAGCAGGCTTCTCTAACCCGTCTCGCGCAACTTACATGGTTATTCGTGAAGCCGTGGAGAATAGTCTGGATGCTTGTGAGGAGGCAGGCATCCTTCCAAACATTAAGGTTTCATTGAGCTACACAGGGGATGAGTTGTGCCACTTGAGGGTTGAAGATAATGGGCCTGGAGTACCGCCGAGCGAGGTTCCTTTCGCTTTCGGCAAGTTTCTTTATGGCTCTAAATTCGGGGTTAGGCAGAGTAGGGGTGTCTTTGGGCTTGGGATCACGATGGCCCTCCTTTACAGCCAGGTTACGTCGGGTAGGCCAGCAAGGATCATCGTGAGTAATGGAGGAGACATTTTCGAGGTTAAGCTCAGAATTGACATCGAGAAAAACATGCCATTAGTTGAGGGGAAGAAGCGTCTCGCAAACATGGAGGAGTGGCATGGCTCCATCGTTGAACTCTACTTTAAGGGGGATTATCCTAGGGCTGAGAAGAGGATCATGGAGTACTTTAAGCTGACGAGCATAGCTTCGCCGCATGCCGAGATAGCGTTCACGGATCCGGCGGGCGACCAACATTTGTTTAGGAGAAGTGTGGAGAAGGCACCTAAACAGCCAGTGGAGACGCTGCCCCATCCTCATGGGGTGGATGCTGAGATGCTAAGGAGACTCCTAAAAAGGAGTGAGGGGAAAAGTCTTCTTTCCTTCATGGTTAAGAGCTTTCAGAGAGTCGGGTATGCCACCGCCAGGAAGTTTCTTGAGTCTGCCGGGTTTAGTCCACACCAGCCTACTTCGACGCTCACGAACGACGATGTGTTGGAGTTACTGGATGCTATGAGAAAGTATAGTTTTCCTCCACCAGACGCTAGATGCCTTTCCCCTATAGGGGAGGACGCTTTAAGAGACGCTATTATGAGGATTTTCGAGCCGGAGTTTGTGGCGGTGTGTGAGAGGCCGCCGTCCGTGTATCTTGGGCACCCATTCATAGTGGAGGTAGCGGTGGCGTATGGATGTAAGGGAATTGAGGGAGAAATTGTCCTTTACAGGTTTGCTAATAGGGTCCCCCTTATTTATGATGCTCATAGCGATGTTTCCATGAACGTTTTGAGGAGGTTTAACTGGGGAAGTTATCTGCATGTTCGTCCACAGGCAACAGCGGTTTTCACTCATATATGCTCAACGAGAATACCATTCAAAACTGCGGGTAAGGAGTGCATCGCTGACCCACCTGAAGTCGAAAGGGAAATAGAGTTAGCCCTAAAGGAGTGTTGCAGACGCTTAAAAACGCACTTAACTGGAAGAGTAAGCGTGGAGGAGCGAGGGAGGAGGTTTAACGCATACAAAAAATACCTTCCCAAGATTGCACAGTTTGCCTCTGAGTTGGCTGGCAGAAAAAATGCGCCTAACGTATCTCTCATTCTTGAGCGGATCCTGGAGGGGAAAAATTGAGGGATGTTTTAGTTAAACTGGAGGCGCTTGGGGAATCAATTTGCGTCCAGCTTGAAAACGGGGAGCTACCGTTTATAGACATACCGAGCAGAACAACTTCAAACATAATCTACGACAAGGCAGAGGGAAGATTCGTTCTCGGTGAAGCGAGAACTAGGAGGACGACTTCAAACGTGAAGCATCTTCGTGCATTCACACAGACAGTTTGGATGGCCTACATGGCTAAGAGGCTCATAGAAGAGGGGAAGAGCACAACTCTAAGGGACCTATACTATATGGCTGAGTCCTACGGTGTGAAGTTCAAGGACCAACAAGAGTCTGACAGTATAATAGCGGACCTTGAAGCCCTCCTCGGAGTGCCGAGAGAACAACTGCGAATATTTCCCGAGGAGAGAGCCACAGTCTACGGCGACCTCACAATAAAATATAACGTTCAAGGATACGAAAAGACGACGCTCAACCTGACCGCAAGCCCTGACGGAGTGGCAATAGGTCCGGCGCTAGCGGGAGCAGAGTTCCAAAATTGCGGAGCCGAAAGGGTGATCATGGTTGAAAGCGGAGGAATGTTCACTCGCCTAATAGAGGAAAGGGCACATGAAAAGTTTAAAGCGTTACTGATACACACAGCCGGACAAGCCCCCCGCCTAGCTAGACAATTCGCCTATAGACTGAGAAGGGAGCTAGGGTTGCCAGTATACGTCTTTACGGACGGAGACCCATGGGGGGCGCACATAGCAATGGTGGTAATCAGCGGCTCGGCAAATGCGGCCCACGTGGATAGCATAGTAATACCGGACGCCAAATGGATAGGCGTGCTTCCTACAGATATAGAAGAATACAAGCTTCCTTTCGAAAAGTTCAACGAAAAAGACTGGAAGAGGCTGCACGACCTTATGGCTGACCCAAGATACCAGTCTCCATTCTGGAGGGAACAACTTAAAAGGTTCGAGGAAGAGGGAAGAAAATCTGAGCAACAAGCCTTAAGCATACATGGATTAAGCTATGTAACCGAAAAGTACCTTCCAGAGAAATTTGCCTAAGTCTTTAGGCTTCTGAGTAGTATCGTGAGAGAGAGAGCCGCCGTCAGTTGGCATGCGACGCAGAAGGAGACCACAAGCCAAGGACCAATTCCCGCTCCTAGGTCGTACATGAATCCCATTGTGAAGCCGCCAATAAGCCAGGCTAATCCGTAAATGGTGTTGAAGACTCCGTAAGCTGTTGCTCGCATCTCTAATGGGGACATGTCGGCTACCACAGATCTGTAAATGGACTCCTGAGCCCCCATTCCAACACCATACATGAGAATTGCTATCGAAAGTAGCACAACATCGTTTTTAACTGAAAAAACTGCTGGTAACGCTGATACCAGTATTATTAGCCAGAAAACTTTCATTTTGAATCGATCGTAGGCAAAGCCCAACGCGACTGCCGTCAAAGCGTCGATTCCCATTGCTGCAGCGAAGAGCAGGGGGACAAGCCAAGGCGCAATAATGCCTCCAGCTCTGTAAGCTATAAGGGAATAGTGTAAAAAGCCAACCACGCTGAGCGCGGCAACAAGGTTATACGTCCAGAAGCGTTTATCCAACTTCCTGAGGGAGACTTTGAACGTTACATGGCGGTCCTCCGCACTAACGTAGCCGCGAAGCCTAACGTAGGCTACGTAAAGCATCATTAAAGCGGCTAAAGCGGGTATAACTAATATTGAAAATGAAAAACGAAGGTTGTTCATTGAAAAAAACATCACAGCTGAGACCAATATTGGGCCTAAAACCGCGCCAACTTGGTCTAGTAACTCGTGGAAGCCGAACGCCTTCCCAGTACCTATATCTTTAGCGACCAGTGATATAGCGGTATCTCTTGATGGGGCCCTCACTGCCTTCCCAAGCCTTTCAGCGAAAACAAGCAAGGCCGCAAGCTCCCATCCTCGAGCGAGGGCTAAAGCAGGTATGAAAAGGATGAAACTGTAGCCTAAAGCGAGGAAAAACCAGTATTTGCCGCTGTAATCGGCCAGAAAACCGCTGGGAAAACGCAGAGCGTACCCGATAAGTTCTCCTAAACCAGTAATTAGCCCGACAATCGCGGCGGAGGCGCCCAGGACCCTCAAGAACTCGGGTATAGCGCTTCTTCCACCTTCATAAACAATATCCGCTAGAAGACTAACAATCCCGAAGAGGATAACTCCATAATACCCAATCCGCCGCGTTCTCCTATCAGCCAACAAGTTAGCCTCCATTTGTCTCTTAAAAATGAAAAGAGACGTTTGAGGAATGAAAATCCCTTAATTGGGTTTTTTAAGTGTTTCGATCCACTTTCTGTTAAGCTACCCAAGATGAAAACCTGTAAAAACACTGGGCAAATTCATAATGTAGCCAACGAGCAACTTGAAGGCGGCGGCTTCGAAAAATGAAAATATATCGTAATACTTAAAAAAGACGGAAGCGTTCACCTTAAAATAGTGAAGCCGGGCGGGTAGTCTAGCGGTTATGACTCCCTGATGGAAGTTTTTCAGGGGCAAGAAGCCGCCCTCACACGGCGGAGGCCCCAGGTTCAAATCCTGGCCCGCCCACCACGCACTTCTCTTACTTCACATTGACGTTTTGTCTTTCCTGTTGAAGTGGTTGTTGCCCTAGTCCTGTTGGTTTCCAGCGGGAGCCGTCTTCGTGGTTGCAGGTGACTATTTTCTCCTTTTCCATTATCTTGAGGTGTCTTAGAACAGCGTTGTAGCTTACGCTAAGTTCTTCCGCTATTTCTCTAGCTGTTTTTGGGCTTGTCATTATGGCTTGTATGATCCTGCTTCTTGTGGATACGCCTTGTTGGACGTTTCTTTTCGTCCTGAGCACTGCTTGCGGCGTGTGGGGGATTTTCCTCCACTTAGCTATTCGCGTCATGCTTCATCAATTTAATTACATGCTTGTTAGGGTTAATTGTTTTTGCTTTTCGTTTTTCCGGAAAAGGAGGTTTAGAGTGTCCTGTACGAGCTTTACTCTTTGCACTATGTAGGGTTTGAGGTTGTAGCGTTGGATGAGTTCGAGGGCGTGTGGAAGGTATTTCTCAATAGTTGCTTGATGCACTGTGAGGACTAGTTTTCCACCGCATGCTGTGCATACGCCTTTTAATGGTGGTCTTCGGTATTTCTTGTTGCAGTTTAAGCATCTTACACTTTGTGTAGTGAACGCTTTGAGGTTTCCCACTATGTCTCTGATTATGTGTTTCTGAAGTATTTTTTCCGCCACATCTTGTTCTGTCACCGCCCTGATCTTGGAGGCGAGGGATAGCTGGGCTTCGATCTTTTCACTCATTTTTTTCAGTTTCTTGTAGGAGGTGGTTTCAGGGCCTGCGGTTATGTTTGTTGTTGGATGTGTAAAGCCGAGGCCATAGTACTGCTTTGGAGTCCCCAGTCTATGTGCGACTATGTCCAGTTTTCGTGCTTGTTCATCCGGGTTTGGGAAGGAGTATGTTGCGTTGAAGAACTCGGGAGGGTAGCTGAAGCTTACGTCTAAGTTGTGTGCTTCGCTGTCCACTTCTAACGGGTTCAGGAAGACCGTAACGATGAGGGGAACATCCATCATTCCTCCTCTCTTCTCGGGGAGGTATGCCTTTGAAAAGTTGAGCAAAGCGTCTAGAGCTAGCATTATGGCGTCTTCGTCTCCGTCGCAGTTCCTTCTCTTTGCGGCGTGCCAGTATGGGTGTGCGAGGCAGACGTTAGCTTTCGTGAATCCCACTATTCTTCCTAGGATTCCGGCGGAGGTGTGGGGGGCTAGTCCTATCACTAGGTGGCCGACTAGGTCTTCTTCTTTTTCAACTTTGTAGTATGGTTGTTGCCCGTAGAATTTGACGAGAAGCTCGTCGATGAACTTGGCAACCTTGACGAAGTAGCTGGCGCACTTGAAGGGTATAACTATGTCTTGGGGCTTTAGTTCCAGTATCTGGCTCTCCTCTGTAAGGGGGACTCCCTTATAGTCGTGAGTGTATCCGAGTGTTCTCAGTTTCTCAACCGGTACAAATACTTCTTTCGGCGTGAAGTGAGTTAGTGGGGCGTCTGTAGCGTCAAACCTGATTGTTCCATCTTTGTAAACGTATAGCCCATACTTAGCGCGCAACAACCCCTTCTCAAGCGGTTCAGGCAACTTTGTGGCGCTGGATAAACCCTTTACTCCCTTAAGTGTCTGGGGAGGAGAATGCATGCTGATGTTCTTCATGGCGGCGGCCAGCTCCGCCTTCAAGTCTATCGTTAATCTACTGTATGGCTTAGCTTCAGCTCCGCAACTCGGGCAACGTCCATTACTTGTGGGAAGCCCGCACTTGGGACAACCCATAACTTGAACCGTTCTGCAACTGCAACTTTCACAGTAAATTTTGAATGTTTCATTTCCGCATTCAGGGCAACGCCTCCTTGAAACTTCAACTTTTATGACGCCGTTCATCGCTGCCTTTGAGACGTCCCTCTCACGGCCTCCCTTAAGCTCGACTGGGAAAAGTACGTGTACTGGCGGGCTTAAAGTTCTCTTGTCTGCTTTCTCCGGCCTACCCATCCTCGCCCCTATATATACAGGGGCTTTTGGCTTGACGGGGAAGCCTGCTAGAGCCGTGACGAAGCTGTTAGGTGTGTTGGCGGAGTATACCAAGAGGCTGTTGTGACTTATAGGGCGCCCCCCCGCCAAGCACGCTGAGAGAATGAACGTCTCGTCTTCCCCCAAAACTAAGTCGTTCCCATCCACTTTGTGGGGAATGCATAGAGTTTCTAGAAGTTGCTTTATGCGTTGGGAGATTGGAGCCCTTATTGTGGAGCCAACCTTAAAGCGTTCCACGTATTCCTTAAGCTCCAAGATGGAGGGAATATCAACGTCTTGCCAGTTATATGTGTATCTTGGGTGGAGGGGGACTTTCAGCTTTCTGCTTATATTAACTGCTTCCTGCGCGGTGGGTTTAACTTCGAATGGTTTTTCAAGCAGTAATCTTAATCGCTCCTCGCTTAAGCCTAAGAGCTGGCTTACACGCTCTGGTCCTCCAAGCTGATTCACCTTTAAAAGTACCTCTTGAGACCACCATTCCTCACATATACCTGATGGGAGAAGCACGTGGTTGTTTTCCAAGAACTCGCCAAACCCAACTAGAATGTCGCCTAGAAACAGTAATTTCTCCACTTTGCCTGACAACGCAATGGCATCCTGAAGACTTTCAACTTTCACCACGCTACCATCCTTTAATCTGACCACTGGGCCCTCTATGCTGTCCACTGGCATAACGACCGCGCCCTTGCCCGGCCTCTCCGTTCTTATATGTGTTCCAGGAGCCAAGAATCCGTCGAGAAGCACCATTGTTGCCGGATGTATTCCTACGGCTGCTAGCCCCGTGTTTCGGGAACGTCCATACCTCAGCCTGAAGCCGCCGACAGCCGAGGGCATAGCTAGAATGGGGCGCCCTGCAACAACATCTGAAAGGTACTTCTCGCTTGGCGAGATAGCCTCACTCTTTTTTTCTTCCTCTTTCTTATCTTTGGATTTTCCGAGCTCAGACAGCCACTCCCATCCGGTGAGGCCAATCTGCTCCACGAGCTTCTTAAGCTTCTTGGCTTTCCCTATAATGCCGTCGTTAAGCACCAGTATTGCTCCTCCTCTAAGCTGGTTTGTCTCAACCCGACTCAGGTTCCTGTGCCCTGAGACCTCAAATGGGTCTGTAGGTTCTCCCGTTACTTCAACCGGTAGATTTCTAGCGGCAAGTCTCACTTCTTGGGGGGATGAGGGATACTGAAGGTGGGTGACGCGGCGCTCATAGAGGTCTATTTCTTCGACATAGCGTTCAACTTCTTCTTCTGAAGGCTTATACCTTTCAAGGTGAAGAAGACGCCTTATGAAGTCGGCTACTATGACGGACACCGCTTGCTCGGTCCCCCCTGCCGATCTTATCGGTCCAGCGTAGTAAACGGCAAGGTAACTTGTGCCGTCAGGGTTACTTTTGATCTTAACCCCGGCGACTCCCTCTATTGGGGCGGCAGTAACGCTCTCTGTTAGGAGGGCTAGCGCCACTCTGAGGGCGATGTCTGCGGCTTCCTCTTCCGAGGAGAAACGGCAAAAGTGACCATAAACAACTTCTTCAGCTATCTTAAATGCAACCTCTTCTCTCGAGGCCTCTTTGAGTAATTCTCTTATTCTCTCTCCAACGCCCTCAAGACCCGTTATGCCTTCAACCCTTGCTGCTATGTCCTTAGCCGGCTTAACCTCCGGCTCAGGGGAGGGATCTACTCCCTTAGCCTTGGCTCTGCTTGCAAGCTCGTAAAGCTTGTTAAACGAGTCTTCCAGAGACTTAAAGTAACCATTAATCCATTCCACTTCACCACTCATCACAAACCACCATTATCAGTTCAGGAAGGCTTCTCTATGCATTCGGTTAATAAGTCTGCTATTAGAGGTAGGTCGAATACGTTCATTTTCAATTTCGGAAGGATAGATAGCAGCTGTTTAAGTGTTGCCATTACCAGCAGGTTACATTTTTCGACCTTGAAATCTATTGCCCCGTGGGGGGTTGCTACTTCGCCGCCAGCCGAAAGCAAGTGCTGCTTTAATGCTAACGCCGCTGGCGTGGGAACATTTCCAAGAAATATCACACGGTGAACGCCTTTCTCAGACATAAGCTTGGAGCCGGCTTCGCTCACATTAACCACGCTCATTAATTCTTCGACGTCGTTCACATCATCGACCAGCCAACTTAAGTCGACAGCGAAATAGTCTCCATGCTCCACGACTCTAGTTTTTACACCTGAAATTGCTTGCGCTACGAGAGCAGCCTGTCTAGCCTCGGCAACGTCATGTGTCCTTATTACATCTGCGCCATTATAGACTGCAACCGCGGTGGCTGCTACTGAGCCTATAAGCCTGTCCTCGGGCTTAGGCAAACTGAGAATGCACCCTATAAAGTGCTTTCTCGAAACGCCGACCAGTAGGGGTTTACGCAGAACCTTCAATCTTCGAAGACCCCTTAACAGTTCCAAGTCGCACTCATATGGCTTACCAAAACCAATTCCGGGATCCACAACGATCTTCTCCGGTGATACACCCGCGTCCTCGGCTAGTTTTATACTCTCCTTAAGTGAGGTCCTCACTTCAGTTATGCTTCTTGCATCACCCGGCTTTTTAACGGTAGCCATCAAAATGCATGATGCTCCAAAGTCCGCTACAATGGAAGCCATTCGTCCATCTTCCTTAAAGCCGCTCACATCATTGATTATTTCCGCCCCCTCTTTGAGGGCGGCCTCAGCTACCGAGGCTCTTCGCGTATCTACTGAGATAGGTAGACTTGTAACGTCCCTGAGCAACCTAACAGCACGTACAACACGCTCCAACTCTTCATTTTCAGACACTGGCTTTACTCCGTAAATCTCTGGGGGAGCGGATGATGCGCCGCCCACGTCAAGAAAAGAGGCGCCTTCCTTCTCTACTCTCAACGCATATCTTTCAATCTCTTTTTCATCGGTAAAAACAGATCCCTTGTAGAAGGATTCAGGGCCTAAATTCATGACAGCCATTATTCTGATGGGGTAACCGTCACCGACAGGAACACCACCCATAATGGAGAAACACCACTTCTTCATAAAAACACCTTAAAAGGCGATAATTTCTTTAGATGCTTCACACTAATAAGTCTTCGTCTTTTTTAAAATTACTTTTAGAAGCGTGAGAACTATTGTATGCATTTATCCTCAAAGTGGATGAAGCTGCTGTTTTTATTGATGTTCAAAGCACTAGAAAACCAAAATCCTGCTAAAGCATCACTCTTTTAACATTAAAGTCAAAGGGTCCTAGGAGGGGACTGACACGATGTGACAAAAGATATTTAAGCAGCGAGTTATTACTCACGCTTGAACAACGATAAAAATTTAAATACTCTAGCGTTGGATTCTGATCTATCTCATTTTGCTGTAAGGGAAGAGTGAGTGGTCATGGTTCATGAGCAGATTACTGAAAAAATTAATCAGTTGCGCCAAAAAGGAGACCTCCCGCCTCTTCTCGTAAACCAGCTGGAAGAGAAACTAAAGCAACGAGTAGAAATGCATCAAATCAAACCGCAGGAAATAGATGAGATAATAGAGAGAGTAAAGAAAGAGTACTTGAAAAGCACAATAGAGCCGGAGGAGGCGGTTGGAATAGTTGCCGCGCAATCTATCGGAGAACCAGGCACGCAAATGACGCTACGTACATTTCACTATGCAGGTGTCGCGGAGCTTAACGTGACTCTAGGTTTACCTCGTTTGATCGAGATTATTGATGCACGGCGCAACCCATCAACGCCCATGATGGTTATCTACTTAGATGAAGAGCACCGATTTGATCTGGAAAAGGCGAGGGAAGTTCAGCGTTACATTGAGATGACTAAGATTGAGAGCGTAGCGTCTAGCGTTGAAATTGACCGGATTACCGGCCAGATTGTAGTTAATCTTGACCCCGAACTTCTCGAGGATAAGGGGTTAAGTGTGGATGATGTTGTTGAAGGGCTTAGGAGACTTAACAAGGGGGATGTCGAGTACGATGGGTTTGTCGTTTATCTAACGCCTAAGGTTGAGGGGTTGATCGATCTTTATAAGCTCGTTGAGAGGGTGAGGGGAGTTACCCTTAAGGGCGTTCCCGGTATAGAAAGGGTGGTTGTTAAGAGGGAACAGGGAGAGTATGTTCTTTACTCCGAGGGGAGTAACCTAGCTGAGGTTTTAAGCGTCCCGGGTGTTGATACGAAGAGGACGTTTTCTAACCACATTCACGAGGTCGCTTCAGTACTCGGCATCGAGGCAGCGAGGAACGTTATTATTCGTGAGGCGATGGGCGTATTAGAGGAGCAAGGGCTTAACGTGGATGTTAGGCATATTTTACTAGTTGCTGATCTGATGACCATGAATGGCGAAGTCCAACAGATTGGGCGCCACGGAGTAAGTGGTGAGAAGGAAAGTGTACTGGCAAGAGCCGCTTTTGAGACTACTGTAAAGCATCTCATAGAGGCGAGTGTTAAGGGTGAAATTGACCGGCTTAGAGGAGTAACTGAGAACGTAATTATCGGTCAAGTTATTCCTGTTGGTACGGGTGCAGTCGAGCTTCTAATATACCGTGAAAGTGGTAGAGGTGAATGAGCTTGGACTTAAATAGAGCGATCCAAGTAGCGGTTAGGTCAGGTAAAGTTCGTATGGGGTTCAAGGAAGCTTCAAGACTTTTGAAGTTGGATAGCCCTAAACTTGTGATTCTCTCGGGAAACTGCCCCGAGGATGTGCGGCGTGAGGTAACATACTACTGCAAGCTCTCAAACGTTCCACTCATCGTTTATCCGGGGTCAAGCTGGGATCTTGGGGCGCTCTGTGGTAGGCCGCACATGGTGGCTGTTTTGACTATACTCGATCCCGGTGACTCTGACATTTTGAAGATGATTGAAAGGGGGTGATTAAGTGGCTGGTCATGGTGTTAAATTGACCGCTGAAGAATTAAGGTATATTGCCCTTTTCGAGACTTTGACTGGAGCAACTGCCAAAGACTGCGTTGTGGACGCCGAAGATGGACGATTAATATTTGTCATCAAGCAGGGTAACCTCGGAATGGCAATAGGAAAGCGTGGAGCTAACATTAAGAAGGTTCGAAGCGTTCTGGGCAAGCAAGTTGAGGTTGTAGAGTATGCTGACTCGCCTGTTAACTTTATTCAAAACGTGCTTGCACCAGCTAGAGTCAGGTCGGTACATATAACAGAGAAAAGAGATGGAAAGAAAATAGCGATCGTTAACGTGGACCCAAAAGATAAGGGGCTAGCTATAGGGAAAAACGGGCGGACAATTGCTAGGGCGCGACTACTTGCCCGCCGCCACTTCGGAATAGAAGACATCATAATCAGTTGAATCAGTTGATCATAGCTGAGTTTGAAGTTGGCTATCGGAACTATTGTTAGTGAAGTACTTTTCACTATAAGGTGGATGAGGAAAAGTGGAGGAGGAACTCGTACCTGTTTTGGATGACATCTTGGAAAGAGTTAGAGACAGGTTGTTGAGCGACTGGCGTGAAG
>Ga0105162_1001363_pt1 | contig 14158 bp, 12 predicted proteins | sample JNZ201metaG_FD_81532 | JGI IMG/M metagenome (GOLD analysis project Ga0105162, IMG submission 81532) | Hot spring microbial communities from Jinze hot spring, China to study Microbial Dark Matter (Phase II) - JNZ 20120812A | ecosystem: Environmental > Aquatic > Thermal springs > Hot (42-90C) >...
AGCTCGGAGTCTTGTTAGTGACCTTTCAACTCTCTTCGCGAGATTCTGAAAACGTATCCTATCGGATGGGTGAACGGATGAGAATACTTTCAACTCTCTTCGCGAGATTCCGACCCCAATTTCCGGGAATCTCGCCTTAATTTTAGGATATTTTCAGCTCAACCTCCGCCTGCCCCCGTTTTTGCAAGTGGGTATATAAAGAGCAGACGGACCTACTTCATTACAGTTAAGTATTCCTGTAAAAGCTAATTATGCAGAACAAACGATTTCCGCGCGCTGAGGGCCGTCTTGAGAAGGCACGCAGGGCCACTCCGATAGGCCGGTCGGGCGCTTCGGAGAAACGCGCACCCGTCTGATGGTGGCAGAGAGGTCGACGGCGCCAGGGGGTCGATCAGGACCTCGGGCTTCCCCTCCACCCGTAGGCAGTCAGGAGCCGCCCCAACGTCGGAACGGTTCGTCATGGAGGGATCCTAACGTCATCGACCCCTTCCTTCGACGGTCTTCCCGAGGTCTGAGTCCGTCGGCGCTGTGTCCTCCGTCAGATTAGCTGCAACATCCCCTTGAGCGTCACCGATACCCTGAGCCTCCGCTCGGCGAGCTCAAGCCTCACGAGGTTCATGTGCTCGAGCCTTCTGACGATCTTCCACGCGGTGGTTTTGGGAATACCGAGCCGTCTCACCACCTCACCGAGCTCGACTTCCTCTCCCCCTAGATCGACGATCTCCCTCAGCACCGACATCTCCCTTCTGGGCAATGTCACCCGATCGATGTCGCCAGCGCTGAAGGCGAAGTAAGCGTCGCGGTACTCGAGGTCGACCTCCACCTGGACCTGACCGCTGACGTCCTGGGGCAAAAGGAGTGCCGCGAGCAGGGCCTCGATCACGAGCCCCCTCATCCCGCCGCCCAGAACGAGAACCACAGCACCGTGGTTCCCTACCGCGGAAATGAGCACGGACTTGATCGCCCTCATCGCGTCCACGAATCTGGTGGGATCCACCCTATGGACTACGGGCTCTATCCCGACGAACTTCGCCAGGAACTGCCTTAGGCTCGAGAGCGCCGCCTCCCCCCTCTCGTCCCTGGTCCCGGTCTCAGGCATGATTGCGGCAACGCCTGACAACCCCTCAGCGTAGTGTCTCAGCACCGACCTCAGGACCGGACGTTCTTCGAACCCCAACGTCGCCACGATGTACACCATCCTTGTTCCCATCCTAGGCAACAATATTTAAACCAGGAGAGAAGCGACGATACAAACTTCACGAAACTTTATTAACTGCTTTTGTTTTCTACGTCCCATGGGCATGGAGTCAGTCTCAGGGATTGTGAATCTTCTGAGGTTCTTCGTCGAGAGCGAGAGGTACAGCGTGGTCGACAAGTTCGCGAACGCGCTCTCCCCAGAAACCGTGTCGCAAGCCCTGTACGAGGCTCTGAGGATCGCTCGGACGCTCGAGAAGCAGGAGGTGGTTGTGACCATCAAGGACGAAAGGACCGGAAAGACGTACACCATCCCCTGCTGGGAGATCGGGAGGGTAAGCGCCCCCGGCAGGTATCCTGGCATGGTGGGCAAACTCGTAGAGGTACTAAAGGGAGATGTGAGGATCGAGCCCGGCGCCACCGTTTACTGCGTACGGAGGGGCGAGATACCCAGTGAGGACGAGGTGAACAGGCTCCTCTCACACGAGGATCCCGTTAAGCTAGCGAAGCTGATCGCCATTCAGGCCTATGCCGAGACCAGCAGGAGGAGGGGTGAGGGCGAATGACGGCTTACGTCAGCCTATCCGCTAGGGTCCTGGTCAACGTCGAGGCGCTCAATATGGCTGAGAGCGTCGGCAACTACATAAAACACAGGAGGGTCCCGGTCGTCGTCGAGGAGGACGGCTCGACGGTCGTGAAGTACGTCCCAGCGGTGAGCGGCGAGTCTGTAGGTCACGGATACCAGGCGATCCTTGCCCAGCTTGCGAGGCAGGCAGGCCTACCTGTCTGCGATAACTGCTACAAGGAGGTCTTCACGAAGCACGCCTCAAAGGAGATGTTCGGTACCTCAGACTGGGAGCAGAAGCTCAAGGAGCTCATCGGGAAGAAGGACGGGTTCAGCCCGACGCAATTCGAGGCGGAGGTGATTAGGAACTGCGTCGTTGAGGACTTGGGAGGCTTCCTTTACGCTGAGGAGCCTTTCCAGGTCAAGAGGTCGTCCCTCTTCTCAACAGGGTACCTCATACCAGCAGCGGACGCGCTGAGGTCGGTTGCAGTGGAACCCCAGTTCCACGTGAGGTACTCGCCGGCCAGACCAGAGGAAGGACAGGCCATCTACTACGTAGAGATCGGATCCGCCGTCTACACTTTGAGCTTCGTCATAGACGTTGCCAGGATCGGATGGACCAAGCTTGCAGAGGTCAAGGACGTGATAGGCGAGGCAGAGCGAAAGAAACGCGTTGAGGTAGCATTGAAGTCGCTCGCTGCGATGATCGTGGGTCCTCTCTTCGGAGCTAAGCGTACCAGATTCCTACCGAGCTGGGAAGTCAGGAGCATCGTCGCGGCCCTATCTGGGCCGATGCCCTTCATCACATCGCCCGGCCACACCAAGGCTTACCTCTCATCGACCGCGTTGAGGGCAAAGGAGTTCGTCAAGGCGATGAATCACGGCAACACGGACCTGAAGCAACAGGTGACGATATACTACTACAACGGCGAGGGGCTCACGACACCCTCAGAGGACGTCTCGCCGGCCGTCCTGAAGCCAGGTTTCGCGAGCCCAGAAGAGCTGTTCGCAACACTCATCACCGACGTGGTGGGCGTCAGTGGTTAAGGTCCTTCACGTGAAGGCTACAGCACCTTGGGGATGGTCCATTAAGGCTCCAGGACAGTCCGCTGCGCAGACACCGATCCCTGTACCTCCCCCGAGCACTCTGTTGGGGGCCCTCGCCTACCCGTACTTCACCTCCAAGGGATGGCCGGAGCTGATTTTCGAGGATGGGGCGTACTACAGCCCGGCCTATAAGCTGCTGGAGCAGGTTAGCTATGCAGCGTTCGGGATATCGACGTCCGTTGCGACCGTCCATCAGGACCTGACCAAGAACGTCATTGCCCCTTACCTTCGGCAACCTCATCGGAAGATCAGTTCTAACTGGTTCGGGGCGCAGGCAATGGGCAAAACCATTAACCCTAACGGCAGAATAGAGATAGCGTATGTTTTGAGACCTGGAGCTGATGAAGCTGGCCTGTTAAAGGCAGCTTGGTCGATAACTAGGCTAGGATCGAAAGAGGGAATTATAGCTGTGGAGGACGCATCGATTCAGGAAGTTGTCCCCGCAGAAATGAGGTTAGCGACCACGTCTTTCTACGCACCCTATTCCTGTGTTGAAGTTATTGAACCTGGTGGTGAAATAATCGAGTTCTGGGATTACAGGGATCCAAGGGCCTACATTTACGGCAACACAGAGAGGCGCAGGGGGAGGGGTGCGAAGCGCGAAGAAGAACGCATACCCTCAAGCACCATGAAGTTCGTCGTCCCAATGGAGAAAGGGCCATATGGCGGAAAGATGAGCGTTAGGGTAAAGGAGGAGGGGGTAATACTCAAACTCAGAGAGACGAGCTTGATTGTTCCTCGTGATGTGTTATGAACGGATTTACCATATCAATCCCACCACTCTCTACATTCGCATACAAGCTAGCCGAGTTAGCAGCGGTTTACCTCGGATTAGATCGCGAGCCGGACCGGTTCGTCGTAACAGACCTCACGGCCTTCAAGGATCGTCTTAGACAGGTTGTCGAGACTGCCAGGGATATGCGGGTTAGGATCCAATTCACCGGGAACGACAACAGGTATTTTGTCAGCAGCTATTCTGACTGGCTAAGATTGAACAAGTATTCTTCACCCCTTGATCTTTTATCCAAATATGCGGAAACTGTGGATACTCTTGTAAATGATAGGAGACTATTCTCCCCGCCGAGCATCTTAAAGATAAATTTCTATGAATACGAGAGAAGAATGGGCCTGAAGGACTCCAAAGCAGAGCTGCGATTAGACGGTCACCAAATTGCGCTCTGCCTCGCAGGAGCTCACATCGCCTTAACTAACAGGGTGGGTGATAACATCGCTGTGTTTTTATTGCTTCCTCGCACGCCTTCATTGATCGTCCTGAAGGAGGGCGAGAGGCTGAGGAGAACCCATGAGCGATTGAGGGAGGCCCTGCGGCATGTCATCCGGGGAAAGGAGATTCCACCTACGAGCGTTATGCTGCTCTACCTCTCAGCCTCGCTAATCTTGAAGGGTGATGTACACGACGATGGCGTCTTCGGGTCGATGGCGCTGGTACAGGAGAGTGGTAATAGAGCTTCGATATTATCCGTCGACGACATCACTACTCATGGTTTGGTGCGGCTGCTTAGGGATAATGAGCGCCGTGCTGCAAGCGCCTGTCTGACCCTTATCGACGCTTACTTAGACGTCAGAAGCAGGAATATGGGAAGCGATTTCGTTAGGCTAATAGAGGGATCGAGCAGTAACCTCCTCGTCTATTCGATCTCGGGCTCGCTCGATGCCCTCTACAACGCTGTCTCGGGATTCGATAGGCTCGCGAGACTTCTCCGCGACCCCCAGACTGTCAGCAAGCTGCGTATGAAAGCTGAAAACGCATCATGGGTAGCCCGTTCAGCCGATATCTTGTCGGCTCACCTAGCTGAGACGTACAAGGTCTCCATATGAGGCACCTCTTGCAGGTTGCGGTCTCGTTCTTCGAGAAGGAGATATCTGCGGGAAGGGTGCCCCTTGTGGTGGTTGACGCGCCGACGGGTTACGGCAAGACGAGTGCCGCTCCCAAGTTCTTTGAGGCCTCCATGGATCAGCTCTCCACACGTCTCATTCACGTCCTCCCCATGAGGAGCCTAATAAAGAGGGCGGTAAGCTACGCCGGGAAGCAAGGGCTTTTCCGCAGCCTGGGAATAGTGGATGAACAACTCGGCTACCAAGCCTCAATTGAGCTCGGAGAGCTGAAGAGCCCACAATTCCTGAGCAGGGTAATCTACTCGACCTTCGACAGCTTCGTCTACAATCTCTTCAAGCTGAACGTCGCCGAATCCATTTGGAAGGACTCAATTCATTACGAGGTACCGCGGGGGATGATATTCACAGCTACTGTTGGGCTCGATGAGGTCCATCTCTATGGAGGCGACCCTGGAGCTCCCCAACCGAAGGGCTTCGATGCCCTCATTGCCTCAATTGCAGCCCTCGCGAAGGCACTCGTTCCAACTTACGTCTTGAGCGCGACGATGCCTCGCATGCTTATCGAAGAAATCAAGCGACGTATCGACGGGATATTCAGCTTGAAAGGAAGACTTTCGATTGGGGTCTTCGTCTTCGACGCTTATGCAAGAGATTTGGGCAATAACTTCATCCTTGACGAGGAATACTTGTCACAAGCTCTTAACACTCTGTGGAGAACCAGTCTCGTAGGAGATGAGGAGGAGTTCGGGAGAATGATGCTAGAGGAGGTAGGGCGTTCAGACGAGAGGCGGAAAATGCTCGTCGTGCGGAACACGCCAGAGAAGGCCGCCGAAACGTACAACCTCCTCGTACAAAGAGCTGGACTTACACCGGGAAGGGACATAGTGTTGCTGCATGGGAGGATGTGCCAAGAGGATAGAGAAAAGGCGGAGGAGGTATTGGACAGATTGGACAGCGCTAGGGTCGTAGTTGCTACACAGGTCATAGAGGCAGGTGTAACGATCAGCGGGGCCTCTATATTATTCACTGATGCAGCGGCGCCCACCTCCCTTGCTCAGAGGGCAGGGAGACTAGCGAGGAATGGTGAGACGGAGGCAGACGTGGTCGTCCTTCAAGGGGACGGTGACGGCGTCTATGAGGAGAAGCTGGTAAGGAGGACATGCGAGCTTATTCGTGCGGTCACAGACGGAGGAAGGGGAATAGATTGGAGGGTGCCAACGGTCGGGCAGAGGGCGCTCCCAAACGGACTGACAAGTTACAAAACAATCATTGAAGAAGCCTATGCTGGCGAGGAGGTGCAATCGGAAGGACGGCTTCAAACTCATCTGGAAATCCTTGATGAGGAAATACATCTAGGCGCGAGGGATGCGAAGATCGTTGAATCTCATTTCTGCGGTCTCGTAAGGGAATCGCTCTTGGTCCCCGTGTACGTCGGGCCGCTGGACGGCAACTCAGCTCCTGAAGACAAGGAGATCGAGCGATGGCTTGTTACCTGCAGCCTCGGTTGGCTCGCCAAAAGGTTTGATCGGATCATCGAGAAAGGAGAGGATGGGTTCAAAGCCATTTTATCGATCAGACGCAAAGGGGAGACCTACAAAGCTGTGGGTCACGTAAAACTCGACGACTTCCTTTCAGCACGAGAGCAGGACTTCTGCGCGTTTTTCACCGAGCACATTAGGAGGCTTAAGCCGCTCGTCTCGCTGAAGGGAACGACAGGGGTGCCGCAGGACGCAAGTGTCTCCCTCGTCGCGTTCGTCTGCAGGGAAGGCGTTTACCTGAGGGGGCTGGGTCTCCTTGACCCGATATAGAGTATATGCTTGGCACTCGGTCCTGCTATCCAAACACCTCCTGAACGTTTACAGGGTCTTTCGCTACCTCTTCGATCCTGAAACGCGGGTGATCGCCCGCAAGATCGCTCTCCTAAAAGCCATGAACCCTACTCCGGAATTAGAGGAGGAACTCGAAAAGGTCATTCACGTGGCAGTAATCCTTCACGACTCGGGTAAGGGTCTGGAGAAGTACCAAGAAAGGGTGAGGAACTGCATCTCTAAGGTGGGAGAACGTATCACGGATGATACGCGATGCTTCTGCAGCTTCAGATGGCACGAGACAGTTTCCGCCCAAATTTACGCGTCATATGTCCAGTACTACTTGTTGAAAAAGCTTGCAGGAGACCCGACACCCGCACACATATTTGCAGCGGTCGTGGGGCTCTTCTCGATCCTCCACCATCACCATGCCATGCGGTTGATCTATCAAGGTCGTTGGAGGGAAGAGGTTAACGGTTGCGGGCTAGCGGATGGAGCGGTCGACGAGATATCTTTAGCGCTCAGAGGAGCAGGGTTCCCGCCGCTTCACGAGGTCATTCCGAACTTGGACTTGGACTACGTGAGGATGGCTGGTTCTACGGCCGCAAACCAGCTGCCCCGAATCATCGAAGGTAAAGGGAAAGGGGTGGGTTTGCTGGTCGAAGAGGTGAATCGCAGCAGAAGCTCGCTCAAGTTCCACGAAATGGTCACTTCGCGGCTCGTGATAGCAGACATAATCGCATCGAGTCTCGAGAGGAGAGGGGAGTTGAAGGGTTATGCCGCCGAGCTGGCCCGCGAGCTGAGACTCAGTATAGACGATCTTAGGGCACTTGTGGAGGGTGCGAGAGAATGATCTTCGAGCTCCAGGCGAGGATTCTAGTTGACAGGCCGATAAGGTTCCAGAGCTTCTCGGGCTTCGCTGTAAGAGGCGTCTTCTACGAGCTCCTCAACAAGGTAGACGTCAATTACTCTGACCTTCTCCACATGGGTAAGAGCCTGGCACCGTTTGCGGTGAAACCCCTCTCCTTCGACATAGCGGCAACGCGCTACGTCTTCAGGCACATATTTCCCCACTCGAACGTCTGGCTGAGGATCCTGACCTTTGACAGAAGGGTGTTCGAGGCCTGGAAGAAAATACTGACGGAGGGAATGCTCGAGAGGGTCAGGCTGGTGGGGCACGAGTTCACGGTGGTTGAAATCAGGCTGGTCATCCACGACCCGATGGCGCTTTTCCCCGAGAACACCGCTGAATCCGATGCGGGTTTCAGGGTGAAGTTCGAGACGCCCACGTTCTTCAGGATGTCGTCGAGCACCATTACATCACAGGTCCCGAAGATATCAAAGGTATCGATCAGGAATCTCAAACCAGCATACCGCTACGTTCCTCTCCCCCTACCGAGCCTCATGTTCAGAAGCCTCGCGCGGCTCTGGACCACTTTCGTAGATCCCACGTTCAATTACCGTGAGTTCCTCGAATGGGTCGATGCAGGGGGAATCGCGATCTCCGGTTTCCCTGGCGGGATCTACACCCAAAGGCTCTACGAGCATCCCACGCTCAACAAGTGGGTGGTCGGATTCACGGGCACCGTTTACTACTCCATTCCGGAGGACCTCCGCCAAAAGCGGATGGTGAGGACGGCAATGGGGCTGCTCAAATTCGGTGAGCTCTCGAACGTCGGAGGGGGTCGAACAGCTGGCTTCGGTTCCATGAAGTTGATTCAAAATCAGCGGGTGAAGGGAAGGTGTTCTTCCTGAGGAGAGAGGAGTTCGAACGACGGATCCGCATCCTACGTGACCAGGGAGACGCGTCCGCGATCAGCCCTGAGCTGAGGGGATGGAACAACTCCAGGCCACCTGTGAAGCCCATAGGTCGTCATCTCCTGTCGGTCAGCGAGCTGGCATCAAGGTACTGCCCGACGATGAGGGACATTTACCTCCGTAGGGTTGCAAGGATTCAACCACCACCTAACTTCAAGACGTTTAGGGGCCTGGTATACCACTTCATCATAAACCAGCTGACTGTAAGGTCAAAGAGGCACATATTCGAGAGGGGTAAGATCGCTGGACCGGAGCTCTTCGAACTCCTCCTCGAGGAGGAGCCTGTAGCCATCGAGTCGGCGGTTCGCGATGCATACGCGCGAGTCCAAATCTCCGAGGACGAGGTGCGATCGTTGACACCTATCGCCTCAAAATTATACCGCTTCCTGGCACTCCAGGTAGCCGCTAGCGTGGACCTGACCCACAGCAGGTTTCCGCACGCTGATGTAGACTCGCTGGTTAACGAATCGATCCCTGCGGTAAGCGAGATGAAGGTGGACGGGTCGCTGGTTGGGTTAAGCAGAGAGCTCTCGGTCGACATCTACACCCCATACAACACAGTTATCGACGTGAAGACCGGCGACGTCAGGTCATTTCACAGGTACGTTGGTGCCGGATACGCGCTCGCGATCGAGTCTGATAAGGGAGTTGAGGTGAACTTCGGCATCACGCTGTATATCTCGGTTCAACCGTCCGCACCCGCACCTGAAGTCAAGGCGGATTACTACGTGATTGGCGACGAGCTGAGGCGCGAGTTCCTTGAGCTCAGGGACGAGGCGCAGTTGCTCATAGAGAGGGGCAAAGACCCTGGTATGCCCGTTAGATGCCCGGAGTTCTGCCCGTACTACACCATCTGTAACGGGTGACATGAGGAAGCTGGTCATATCGGATCCAGGGTTCTTCCTCGGCGTGAAGGAGGAGCGGATAGTAGTCAAAAGGGGTCGTGAAGTGGTCGCAGAGGTCCCTGCGGCCCAGATAAGCCACGTCTTCGTCTCTACTAGGGGTGCAGCCCTTTCGAGCGCAGCCCTGTCCCTCCTACTGCGGCACGGAGCGCAGCTCGTGCTTCTGGACAGCAGGGGAAGGCCGCTGGGAAGGCTGCTGCCCCTGGTGAGGAGAGGCCTCAGGGCAGTGGAGGCGCAAATAGCGGCGCTTAACGACGAGAGGGGAGTCGTTCTCGCGAAGGCATTTGCGTCCTCGAAGGCATTGAACCAGGCAGCTCTGCTGAGGTCCGCCGCGCATAACAGGATGGAGTCAAACCCGCAGCTGGCACGCAAGCTCCTCGAGGCCTCGGCCGAGATCAAGGGCTATGCGGGGTCAATAGTCAGGGTAGAAGGGAAGCTTGAGGAGGTAAGGCCCGAGATCGTAAGGATGGAGGCTGCGGCTGCGGAGGTCTACTGGAGGGCGGTCGCAGACCTCCTGAGGGGAGTGGTCGATTTTCCGGGAAGGCGGAAGCGGTTTGACGAGCCCACCGATCCAGTCAACCTGCTACTGAATTACGGGTACGGTATACTCTCATCGATCTGTTTCCTCGCGATCGAGCTCTCCTCGCTCGACCCCTATAGGGGATTCCTCCACGTCAATTCCCCGAGGAGGCCAGCGCTGGTGATGGACCTGATGGAGGAGTTCAGGCAGACCGTCGTCGACAGGGCAGTATTCAGACTTCTCAGGGAGATCGACCCCAAATCCGTGGTTGGTGCTGAGGGCCTCTCCAGGGAGGCCAGAAAGCTTCTAGCGCTGAGGGTTCTCGAGAGGGTGAAGGAGAGGACCACGTTCCGCGGCCGTTCCCTTCCCATAGAGGCGCACATTCACCTTCAGGCGCGGAGGATACGTGGCTTCCTCCTCGGACACGAACCCGAGTACAGGGGGTACGTCGAGAAGTGAGGGTCCTTGTGATTTACGACATATCATCTGACAGCATCAGGAACGAGGTGAGCGAGACCTGCAAGAACTTCGGGCTCTCCAGGATACAGAGGAGCGCGTTTATGGGAATTTTGCCGCCTGGGAGGAGGAAGGAGCTCGCGGTTAGGCTCAGGAAGGTCCTGGGCGATAACGAGGGAAACATTCAGATCTTCGTCATCTGCGACGCAGACCTGGCACTTCGCGAGGTTATCGGGAAAGAGTACACGGAGAGCGGCGGCGAGGTCGTGATAGTTTGAGCGAGGACGAGGGAGACCTCATACCCGTGGTCCTGGTGAAGCAGTACGTCTTCTGTCCAAGGATCGTCTACTTCTCAGAGGTCCTCGGATTGAGGGAGAGGGAGACGGATCTGATGCGTGAGGGGGAGGAGATGCAGCAGGTGGAGGACAGCCGCGATCAGAGGAGGAAATGGCTGCCCGGTAGAGGAATCGAGACTAAGTCGGCCAGGCACGGGAAGCTTTACGTCTCGAGGGAGCTCGGCCTGGTCGGCGTCGTCGACGTGATCGCGGAGAAGGGCGAGGTGGCTGTAATCGAGAGGAAGGCAGCGAGGAGACCGAGACGGGTGCACAGGAACCACGTCTACCAACTGGCCGCATACGCCCTGCTCGTAGAGGAGGCAACGGGCAGACCGGTTAGGCGCGGATACGTCCACTATCTGAAGTCAAATGATGTAGTCGAGGTCACCATAACCGAGGAGGCTAAGCGGCATGTGCTCTGGATGGTTCAGCAAATCAGGAGGATAATATGGGAGGAGAGGCTTCCACCGTATGTTGAGAAACCTGCGTGTAAGAGTTGCGGGTACCGCTGGATCTGCAAGCAGATCTGACCATTCAGAATCCATTAAACTTTCTTTGCTGGGTCCTCGGTCTGAACATCACCGCTATTATGGACGCATTCGGTTTTCTTTCAACTCTCTTCGCGAGATTCCGGGGTGATGATACGGCCCGATGGGAACCCCGGCCAGTTCTGCTTTCAACTCTCTTCGCGAGATTCGGGGGTGGTTGGCTCTGACCTCTCACGCGGCCGTTTATGACTTTCAACTCTCTTCGCGAGATTCAGGGTTCGGATTCGTTGAAGGCGCGCCGGAGCTGTTTGCTTTCAACTCTCTTCGCGAGATTCTTCGCGAAGGAGCTGGTAGCCTATTGGGTGTCCGAGAAGCTTTCAACTCTCTTCGCGAGATTCGCGGGACCTAGCGATAATAGGAGGCGCGCTGGTGGTCTTTCAACTCTCTTCGCGAGATTCTTGGGAAGTGGGCAACTGGGTGTTCGGCTCGTTCGTGAGGGAGCTTTCAACTCTCTTCGCGAGATTCAGAGCTTAAATACAGGTTAGAAGATCTCGAAAACCGGCTGGCTTTCAACTCTCTTCGCGAGATTCAATAAACAGGTTGCAGGATCTGTCGGCTCTATATGAGGCTTTCAACTCTCTTCGCGAGATTCTATTGCTCGGGAAATGCTGACGTCTGAGGAGATTGAACTTTCAACTCTCTTCGCGAGATTCAAAGGGTCTAACCCCTTTCACCCCAAAATGCCCCGAAATACTTTCAACTCTCTTCGCGAGATTCGAAGTGTATGACGTGATAAGGAGGTGGGAGCTTGAAGGCTGCTTTCAACTCTCTTCGCGAGATTCATGTCTCTCGTGAGGGACGTTCTGAGCGGGAAGGTCAACTTTCAACTCTCTTCGCGAGATTCGAGCTTTTGGCTGCCGGTTATGCCGCTGTCGGCTATGAGCCTTTCAACTCTCTTCGCGAGATTCAGTCCATGGTGCCCCACCATGGATAGGCGGACTCCCTTACTTTCAACTCTCTTCGCGAGATTCTTGGAGAGGGTGGGATTTTCGGTGGTTTAGGGGATACTTTCAACTCTCTTCGCGAGATTCGAGGTAATGGTGGTGGATTGATGTCTGTGGATTTTTACGCTGCTTTCAACTCTCTTCGCGAGATTCAAAAATGTAATGGCGTGGTTTGATACTGGAGACGGTAAACTTTCAACTCTCTTCGCGAGATTCGTGGTGATGACGTCACGCTCACATACGATCTGGGAGACTTTCAACTCTCTTCGCGAGATTCCTATCTCCCTGACGGCACGGAGGCAGGCATCTACGCTTTCAACTCTCTTCGCGAGATTCCGAAGAGAATATGCCGGAGGAGCTGCGAAGGATAGAAGCTTTCAACTCTCTTCGCGAGATTCTTCTCGAGGCTCGTCGAGGAGGCAAAGAAGGCAGCCAAAGCTTTCAACTCTCTTCGCGAGATTCTAAGCGGAAAGTATATTGTCGAGATTGAGGAAGACATCTTTCAACTCTCTTCGCGAGATTCGAGGATCTCGACCACGCGCTCCCTCGTCCTCTCTTGGGGCGCCTTTCAACTCTCTTCGCGAGATTCGTTTAACGGTTGCTCTGTCTCCGAAGTTTGCTGAGAAGACTTTCAACTCTCTTCGCGAGATTCTGCAGCAGCTACAGGCGCTCCAACCCGGCGAGGCGCTCGCTTTCAACTCTCTTCGCGAGATTCCTCATCATCTTCGACGAGGCCGCGTTCATTCCGGAGGCTTTCAACTCTCTTCGCGAGATTCTCTTCACCACAACTACCCGAACCAGCTCGATTGAAATTCTCTTTCAACTCTCTTCGCGAGATTCTCTGCAAAGCGGAAAAAGGATGATCGGTGGGTAAATGCTATCACTTTCAACTCTCTTCGCGAGATTCGGCTGCGGGGAAAGCCGGGAAAGGCCCGAGGGACGGGCGCTTTCAACTCTCTTCGCGAGATTCACTTCGCCGTCGAGTGGCCTCCCGTCGACCTTCCTCCAGCCTTTCAACTCTCTTCGCGAGATTCGCAGAAGATAGAGTTCCTCGACACAACGGTAACCAATACCTTCCTCCAGCCTTTCAACTCTCTTCGCGAGATTCTTTTGAGGCCTTACCTGTGGGGCAACGAGGTGAAAGCTTTCAACTCTCTTCGCGAGATTCATCCCCCGCGCCTCGAGCAGGAGCCTACGGACCTGACCGCTTTCAACTCTCTTCGCGAGATTCCGCGGCGCTTTTGCTCGCGTCCGCGTTACTAAAAATATCGCTTTCACCTCGCGTCGCGAGATTCGAGGACGCTCGAGCTGAACATCGCGCGCGGCATCGACGCTTTCAACTCTCTTCGCGAGATTCTTCAGGTGGGCGGAGGATGGGCTTTGGTTGTGCTTAATGCTTTCAACTCTCTTCGCGAGATTCCCTCGGCCGACTTCTCGGGCCCTTCGGCCTGAGGGGTCTCCTTTCAACTCTCTTCGCGAGATTCACGGGTTAGCAGGAGTCGGCACTATGCTAATCTCCATCAAGTTCTTTCAACTCTCTTCGCGAGATTCATTTTGGGATGGACGTAGATAAGCTTCTGAAGCAGAGGCAAACTTTCAACTCTCTTCGCGAGATTCCTCGTGTGGGGCTACGACCCGGGCGGGAAGGACAGCACTTTCAACTCTCTTCGCGAGATTCCTCCGTGAATGCGCGCAACAGCGTCTGCAGGTGGGGATCTTTCAACTCTCTTCGCGAGATTCTTACCTCGTGGTGAGGCAATTTGTAACTTCCAAAATTCTCCTTTCAACTCTCTTCGCGAGATTCTGGGGACCCGGAGATGTCCCACGCCACCGCCCCCAAGAACTTTCAACTCTCTTCGCGAGATTCCTGCCGTTGACTTGTTGCCGTGGGCCCATTTTCGTTTGCTTTCAACTCTCTTCGCGAGATTCAAGGTCGGGGTCACGTGCGCGGCCGTGTTCACCTCCCGCGCGCTTTCAACTCTCTTCGCGAGATTCGGGAAAACGTTGTGGTGGCTAACGGTTCTCGATACTTTTTGCTTTCAACTCTCTTCGCGAGATTCGGGAATCTCCCACATCCTTTATATACCGCCAACAAGCTACGGAC
>Ga0105162_1001368_pt1 | contig 14136 bp, 14 predicted proteins | sample JNZ201metaG_FD_81532 | JGI IMG/M metagenome (GOLD analysis project Ga0105162, IMG submission 81532) | Hot spring microbial communities from Jinze hot spring, China to study Microbial Dark Matter (Phase II) - JNZ 20120812A | ecosystem: Environmental > Aquatic > Thermal springs > Hot (42-90C) >...
AAAGAGAGGGAAAGATCCGCTGCGTATCTCGTCAGTAAACTGGGCTGATATTTTTCTCCTGCCTGTCGGACCGTACCCGGATATTGGGCCAAAAGCTTCAAGAGTTCTTTCTCCTCCCGAAGCTCAAAAACGCAGACGGGCTTGATCTTTCTTTTACCTGCTTTTCTGAGGATGCTACAGGCCCTGGCATAGGAGTACTGAACGGCGGGACCGCTGTTCCTATCGAAGTTGAGAGCCTCTTCCCACTTGAAGACTATTTCCTTTTCGGGGGAAGTGTTGAGGAGGGAAAACCTCACCGCACCCACTGCCACTCCCTCCGGTATTCTCCTTCGGAGGGACTCGCTCACAGAGCGATCCTTTATCAGTTCCCTAGCCCTCGAAATGGCCTCCTCCAGCACTTCATCGACGGTAAAACCTATCCAAGTTCCCTTCCTCCCTGAAAACCTGTCGCCCGGAAGACGCACGTGCTCGTATGCCAGATGATGGGAATTCTCTGCCTCCCTATGAAAGCCCATGGCCTTCAGGGCGGAGGAAACCACCCGTTGGGGAAATTTTTGTTCCGCCCCCACCACGTTTATGACCACTTCCGCATGACCGAAACGTCTCATCACCCTTCCCCCCTTGCATGTGGTGTAGGTTTTGGTTCCATCCCTCCTCTCGGAATGAAACCTGAACCTCAACGTTCGCTCCGTAAGACCAAATTTCCAGAGTTGATAGGCAATGTCCCTAGCCGTATAAACTGCCGTCCCATCCGATCTTATCAAAACTTTCTCCTCTTCGCCAGGTAGACGCAGGACCCAAGTCCCCGCTTTTTCTCCTTCTCCCCTAACCAGATAGGGGGTGCGCTTGAGCCTCTCCAATACCTCCTGGAGAATACCCGACCCGACCAGATCGCTTTCCCAAACCAACAGATCATAACTCACCCCCAGCCTGTCCGTGGTTAGGAGGTTGGCCTTCACGCACCTTTCGGCAATTTTCCTAGCCCTCTCCGAAAGCTTCCCTCCCCCTTCCAGTTCGCGAAGTACCTCCTCCACCTTCTTCTCGAGTTCCGGGCGATCCTCCAGCAGGTGATGCAATTCCACATACAACCTCCCCAAAATGTGGTCAAATTTTCCCCTCGGTTTCTCCTTTATCTCCGAAAGTGCCACCAGGGTTTCCGCCATCTGTCTTCCCAAGTCATCTATGTAGTTGTGTACCTCTACGGTGTAACCCCTCTCCCTCAGAATCCTAGCCACCGTATCCCCCAAAACGGCGTTTCTACCATGGCCGATATGCAGGGGCTTGGTAGGATTCACGCTCGTGTGTTCTATTATCACCTTCTTCCCCTTTCCCTCCTCCCCTCCCCCATACCTTTCACCTGCTTTTTCGATTTCAGTCAGGGTGAGATCGGCAAAGGAAGGGAGGTGAACGAAAAAATTCAGGTAGCCACGCACGGCCTCTATCCTCTCCAGTAGTCCCCTACATCTCATCTTCCCCACGAGTTCCTGTGCTATTTCTTGGGGGGGCCTTCCCATCCCCTTGGCCAACTCAAGGCAGAGGGTCGAACTCAGATCTCCCAAACTTGGATCAGGAGGTTGGGTGAGGGTTTCCTCCACCCTTCGGGGTGGCTCCCAACCCAACGAGTTTATCCCCTCCCGCAAGATACTTGCCGCTTCTTCCCTTAATTTGAGCCACGGATCCATGCTCCTATCTTCCTTTTCCCTTTTTTCCCCATAAGGATTCCTTCATAACTCCCAAGTATTTGGACCTCCCCTAAAGGATGATGGAGCTACACGTGGGGATAGACGATACCGACTCCAAGCGGGGCATGTGTACCACCTATGTGGGAGCCATGGCCATCAAACACCTGCAGGAGGAAGGTGTGGAGCTCAAAGGCTTTCCCAAGCTGGTGAGGTTGAATCCCATGTGGCCACATAAGACCAGGGGAAACTGCGCAGTGGCCTTTACCTTGGAACTTCCCCCCTCTAGAGTCCAAAGGGCAAAGGAGAGAGTTTTGGAAACCGTGCGATCCCTGGCGGACCTGGAGATGGAAACTACCAATCCGGGAGTGGTTTTCTATTCTTCCCCCAAAATTCCAGAGGAACTGAAGAAATACAGCAAGAAGGTGGTACAGGAGGTGGTGGAAATGGAAGAAGCGGAGAGAATAGCGAAGAAAATAGGAGCAGAACTTCACAAGTTCAAGGAGGGAAGGGGGATCATCGGGGCCCTGGCGGCTATTGGACATCCCCTGGAAAAGGACTGGACATACGAACTAATCGCTTACCGCAGCAGGAAGTACTGGGGGAAACCGAGGAAGGTGGATCCGGCCTCCGTCTTCATGATGGATCGTCTGACTTATCCCCACACCTTCGATAACGTTGATTATGAAACGGGCGAGATAAGGATAACCCCCCATACCCCCTGTCCCGTGCTTTACGGTATCAGGGGAGAAACCCCGGAAGCCGTCCTCAGGGCACATCAGCTCGTGAAAACCCTAGAGCCTGTGGAGTTCACCATCATCTACAAAACCAACCAGGGGACCGACGAACACCTGAAGGAGAGCAAGGCTTCGGAGATAAAACCGTATATCTCGGTGATCTTGGAAGGGAGGGTGGTGGGAAATCCCAGGACCATACCAGGTGGACACGTGATCTTCACCCTCGATGATGGGACTGGAAAGGTGGATTGTGCTGCCTATGAACCCACACGGAGTTTCAGGGAGATAGTTAGGGGCCTGAGGGAGGGAGATCTGGTCAGGGTCTTCGGTGGGGTGAGGAAGGAACCCGGGCTTCCCCCCACCATCAATTTGGAGAAACTTTCCATCCTGGAACTGGTTCCCATCTTCAAGAAGAGAAACCCGCGGTGTCCAAACTGCGGAAAGAGCCTGAAGTCAGAAGGAAAGGGGAAGGGATATTCCTGCAAGAAATGCGGAAGACATTTCCCACAGGCCAAACCAGAAATCGAAGAAGTGGAGAGGGGAGTAAAGAAGGGAACCTTCGAGGTGCCTCCCCGGTGTAGGAGGCATTTGGCCAAACCCTTAGCTAGGGAAATCCATAGAGAATATTGATGCGGATCATGGGGGTGGATCTAGCCGGGATACCCACCAACCCCAGTGGAATAGCCTTGCTCCGGGGATCTACCCTACGCACACTCTTGGTACACGAAGATGAAGAAATCGAAAAACTTTGTGAACGGGAAGGGGTTAAACTCGTCGCCGTGGATGCTCCCCTTTCCTTTCCAAAGCATGGCTCCCTACGCCCTTCCGATCTCGCCCTCATTAGAATGGGGTTTAGGGTCTTCCCCCCAACCTTTTCCGGAATGCGAAGCCTTACCTCTAGAGGGATTTCCCTGAGCCTGAATCTAAGGAAAAAGAAGATCGTGGTGATAGAAGTACACCCCAAGACTTCAGGCAAAATCCTTTTCGGCACTTCCAAAAGGGAGGAATGGGCCAGAACCCTGGTGAAAAGGGGGTGGGAGATAAAGGGAAAAAAGGGAATTCACGAGCTGGACGCCTGTGTCTCAGCCATAACAGGCCATCTGTACCTGCTGGGAAGAACGATCGAAGTGGGGGGGAAGGGAGGTATCATTATTCCGGCGATTTCCTGGAAATCCTTTGGGAGAACCTACACAGACTGGAGACTCCCACCCCCACCTCCTCGGCCACTCTTTTCAGGGTAAGTCCTATCCCCATCTCCCTGGCAGCATTGTACAACAGGGCGGCCGCCACTAGGTTGGCGGGCTTTCCACCCATTTCTCCGAGCTCGCCACAGAGTTCATGGGCCCTCCTCAAAACTTCGGCTGGCAAGTGGAGCTGGGAAGCAAACCTGTCCAAGTAAAGTCTGGGTGAGGAAGGAGGGAGTTTTAACCCCAACTTGCGTCCCAGGGTTTTGGTCATCCTCCTCAAGGCCATTCTAGCCTTCTCCTCTTCCATCTTCTCCCTCTCCACCAACACCCTCACGATTTCCCTTTCCGTCCTAGGAAGACCGCGGAGTCTGCAAACCATGAAAACCAACGAGGCCAAAATCAGGCAGGATTTTTGCCCCCTCGTCAGACCCTCCTTTCTGCATTTGCGGTAGAGCTGACTCACCTCTTTCCTGATCTCATTGGGCAAAGAAAGATCCCCACATATCTTTTCCACTTGGATGAGTGCCTCCCTCAAACTCTTCTCGTGCCACCTCACGGCTCTGGAGCGTTCATGGAGAAAACGCATCCTTCTGAGCTTCGCCCTCTCGCTTGGCGGGAGATCCCTGCTCACCTTAAAGGTGGTACCCAATCCCAAATCGTGGAGGGCTTCGTCAAGTTCCGAAAAACCTGGATTTTCTTCGGAATAGGGTAAACTCTGATGAAACAAGTGTTCCATCAAAACCAAACCGCATGAAGTGCATATTCTTTCCCCCCTTATGCTGTCCTCGATCACTCTGGTACTCCCACATGAAGGGCATTTCATTCTTCCGTCCCCCCTCTCAACAAGGCCTTGATGCGCTCGGCGGCTTCCTCCCCCAGAATCTCCTCTACCTCCTTCCTTTCCACCATTCTCAGAAGGGCCCTCCCCACCTCCCTTCCCTCCATCAAACAAAGAAGGGAGCGCTGGAGTTCCGCATCTTCCCTAGCCAGCCTGACCAGCTCCCTGAACCTCCTATCCCAAGCCACGGAAAGGGATTTATGCAGGACCCTTTCCGCTCTTAGTTCCCCCAGAAATTTTTCCTTCCATCTCTTCTCGTAGGGAAGGAGGCCTTCCTTGCTCGTATCCCCCTCCGTTATGCTATCCACTGCCACTTCTCCCGCTATCTCCCCGCACTCCAAAACCAAGGAGAGCCCACTAGAGAAAACTCTAGTCTGGGAAGCCGCGCTTCCCACGGCGAGAATCCCCTCCCCACAGGAGGGAAGGGAAGGATCATCGATAGGCAGCTGACCCCTAAAGGACGCCAAGGGAACGGCCCGCTCCAATCTCTTGGGGTTTTCCACCCCCAAGAATTCGTCGAGAGCGGCATCGGGATGTAAACGCAAGCCACTTATACCGAACTGGGCAAATCCATCCTCCAGCGGATAAATCCAAACCTTTCCTCCGGGGGCAAAATAGGAAGTAAACCAAATCTCCACTTCCTTCTTCGGAAGGGCATTTGCCATCATGTACTCGCTCAAGAAAATCATTTTCTCCCTCTTCCATCCCCCCAGACGACGCCTGAAAATACCGGAAAGTTCCCAACCACTTCCACTCGCATCTATGACCACTTCCCCCCCCACTCCTTCCCTCCATCCACCACTCTCCACCACCACTCCCTTCACCTTCTCTTTTTCCATCAGGAGTTCCTTCACCGGGCTGCCCAACCAAAGCTCGGCTCCTGCCTCAGCCGCTTCAGCGGCCAAGAGCTTTTCTAGAATCTGACGGTCGATTATCTTTCCTTCGGCTTGGAGGGTCAAGTCCTCCCCCACAGCGTGTATATGGAGGGAAGCCACTTCAGAAACTTCGGCCCTCTTGAACTCATGTCTCAAGAAATCGTCCGGTACCCAAACTGGAGACTTGGTGGGTCCTCCGACTTGGGATTGAAGTTCCAAGAGTAAGACCTTGGCCCCCTCCTCCGCTGCCTTTTTGGCTGCAGAACAGCCCGCAGGGCCTGCTCCTATCACTATCACATCGTAATGCTCCACCTTCCTCCTTTGGCTGAGGCCCTTTTTATAGTGGAAAACACTTTCATGCAAGAAACAAACAAACAATAGGATAATGAAGTTTTTAACCGATGGGATGTTGGGAAAACTGACCAGATGGCTACGCCTCGCCGGTCAGGATGTCGTCTACGTTGGAGAGCTGAAAATATCGAGCAAAAAACAGGATCTGTACCTCATAAGAAAGGCCAAAAGGGAGGGTCGCACACTCTTGACCAAGGACTTGGAATTGTACCGGAGGGCCTGCAAAGCCGGAGTTAAGACCCTCTTTCTGCGGGCAAACACCATTCCTTCCATGTTACGTGAAATCTCCCTAGAATGTGGAAGGAGGATAGAAATAAATCCGGAGAACTCCAGATGTCCCATGTGCAACGGAAGGTTGAGGAAAAAGAACGCGGAAGAGGTCGAAGGGGTTCTGCCCAGACCCGTCCTGGAAGGGAAGAAGGTTCTTTGGGTCTGTTCGGAGTGTGGTAAGATATACTGGAAGGGGAAACACTGGGAGAACATCTCGAAGGTTGCGGAGGAGATTTGGAGGTGAAATCCTGAAACTCACGTTGGAAGAGGGCACCTTTCTTGTAAGACTGGCAAGGAAGGGCATAGAAAGGTATCTCCGGGAGGGAGAGATTTTGGAGGAGGAAGTACCTGAAAAACTGAAGAGACCCGGAGGGGTTTTTGTGACCCTCCTGAAACAAGGAGAATTGAGGGGCTGCATAGGTTTTCCCTTTCCCAGTCTTCCCCTGGCAGAAGCCACAATAAAGGCAGCCATTTCTTCCGCAACTTCCGATCCCCGATTTCCACCCGTGACCATGGAAGAAATGGAAGAAATCACCATTGAAGTAAGTGTGTTGAGCCCCCCTGAACTCATTGTGGTGAAGAATCCCAGAGAGTATCCTTCCCACGTAAAAATTGGAAGGGATGGATTGATGGTGGAATGGAGGGGCTTTTCCGGTCTTCTCTTGCCACAAGTGGCTGTGGAATGGAACTGGGACCCGGAGGAATTCCTTTCACAAACTTGTATGAAGGCAGGTCTGGGGGCTGATTTTTGGCTCAGAAAGGACATTAAGATAAGCAAATTCACTGCCCAGATTTTTTCTGAAATAGAACCTGGGGGAAAAGTTGAAGAAAGGACGCTGGAGAAATGACTAAAGAAAATCCAGTATAAGGTCTTCCCTTTTCACCCCAAGTTTTCTGAGAACGGACAATTGCCATTCCACCGCTCCTACTTCCCCCAAGTGATGGGCATCCGTTCCTATGCTTAACTTCACCCCCCTGCGAAGACATTCCTGCAAAAATTCCCTGTCGGGAGTCCGGTACTTGGAATTAAGTTCCACTGCCACCTCCGCTCCAGCCAGCTCCTCCACAAACTCCTCCACATCTTCGCGGGGAATCCAAGGCAGGAGGGACTTATTGTAGTAAAGCGGATGAACCAGGATCCTGAAGCTACGAGAGCGCAGGGCCCCCCTCACCGCCCTCAGATACTCCATGGCCTGAGTTTTATGATCTTTGGAATTGAGGTAGTGTACTCCTGCAGTGACCAAATCTAGTTTTCTTAGGATTTCACTGTCCAGATCCAAAACCCCGTCTGGACTTATGTTGCTTTCAACGCCAGCCAGGATCTTAAATCCGCTTTCTTTCCTCATCCTGTGCACTTCTTCGGATAGTTGTAGGAGCTTTGGGGCTTCTGCTCCTACACTAAGACCAGGACCATGATCGGTGATGGCCACGGCCTCCAGGTCCCTTCCAGCCGCCGCTTCCAATATCAAATCCGACGAAGCAGAACCATCGGAGTAAATGGTATGGACATGAAAGTCAAATTTGGGTATCATCTAATTTTATGGGGATGGGGGGAGTTTATACCTACCTACCAAAAAAATCTGAATTTCCTAGTTCTTCTCTTCAAGCGCCTGCGCTTGGGCTTTGACTTGCTTCTCTTCCCTTTCTTGAGACTCTTCCTCCTTCTCTTTCTAGGGATTTTTTCCCCCACCAAAGAAGCCGAAATTCTGAAAGCCTCTTTTTCTATGGCAGAATAAACTGCCTCGCTCGCCAGCCGAAGTACTTCCCTCGGAATCCCCCTCGATAACCTGTAAATCTTCCTGATGCTCGAAGGAGTAAAAGGTAAAAGGGGATCCCCCTTCGGATTGTTTTCCCCCCTAGCCCACGCCATTCTGAGGAGGAGAAGTTCCCGCACCTCTTCAAGGGAAAGCGGTTTCATTTCCAGCATGTACCTCTTCCTGCTCAGGAGGGAAGGCACGTATTCCCGAAGATAATTCAAAATCTGTTCTTTTCTTCCGTTTAGAACCCAAGTCACATTCCTCAAATCGGCCAGTGCGCGGATCATTTCTGCCACTTTAACGTCGAGCTCGGGGAATTCGTCCACAAAAACCACCAACTTGGATTCCGGGTAGGTTTGATGCCATCTATAGAATTTCTCAAATTCCTCGGTGAGATCCCCTCCGGCCTCTATTTCCAGCCTATTCAGGAGAAGACGTAACATTTGTTCTGGGGTTTCTATCGATTGGGCTGGAATGAAAACCGTTAGCAAGTGAGGATCTTGAAGGGGGAGAACCTCACAAAGGTACTTACAAAGAGTGGTCTTTCCCATCCCAAAATCAGAAACCACAAAAGTGACTAGGTCACCCTCCTTTATCAAATCCACCAATTTAACGACTTCTTCCCTTTGATGAGGAACCATCAGCTTTGGATGGGGAAGGGGGTCCGTTTGGGCAAAAGGGAAAAACTTCCATCCCCACTTTTTAAAAAGGGAGGCTTTTTTCCGCTCGAAAACATCCATGTGGAAGGATTCGAGGCCAACCCTTTCTCCTACAATCTGCATCTGATCCTCACCCGGTAGGTTCCCCTATCCGTTCTTTCCAAAATCCCATGATGAAGCAATTTTTCCACGTAATCCTCCAATTCCTTTTTGAGAAGCATTGTTTTTTCCTCTAGCTCTTTCATGTTTAACTCATCTTGCGAAGTTAGAAAGGAAAGAATCCTTGCCAGCCTCATCCTTTCCGAGGGATTTTCGATCCCCAGCTTCTCGTAGACCTCGAACCTGGACATTCCTACCCCCTGTGGAGGTTTCTTTACGGGTTCTTCCTTTCCTTCCCTCAGGGCGGAAAGAGCCTCTTCGAAATCCCTTTGAAGTTTTTCTACACATTCCCAAAACATGCCGGGATCCTTCTCCCTCAGAACCTGAAGGAGACGAACCAGGGTCTCATCTCTTGGAACGGCTTCTCCCAAGTTGTATTTGTAAACTGTTTTTGAGTTAACGCCTATGTAGTTCGAAACGGGACGAATACCCATTTTCTTAACCATCTCACGCACTATTTCCACCCGCATGGTAGAAGGGAAGAACTCGGCTATTTTCATCCTGGCCCCCTCCTACACTGTAGGAAAAAGGTCTACGTCCGTAGACCTTCTTCCTAAACTTTTGTAGGCTTTCATCCTACTCACGTAGACTTTTTTCCTACAAAAGTAGACTCGGAGCCTACATTTAAGTTCTTCCCCTTTCCCAATTGGAAAAAGACCAACAAAACCTTCGAACCCTCCCCCCATTCAGAAGGTTCCCCCATCCTTTTCCATGTTTCCATAAAATGGAAACATTCTTAGGGGGGAAGATGCAAAGGTTAATGGGAAAAGAATGTCGGGAGAAAAGGGGAAAAATGAAATAAAAGAGATAAAAAATAGCCCCTTGGTAAAAATTCTCCTTAAAAATTCCTTTTTTGATGAAAAAACCCTCCAAACGCTCCTTCTATACTACTTGGGAAAAGCCAGAAACTTCGAGGAAATAGGTCTAAAAGTGGGAATGGGGAGGTCGGGGGCCTGGAAGAGATGGAAAAGGGGGAAGGATAATCTCATGCGCGCTTTCTATACCCTAGAGCTGGCTCTCTATTTGGGTCTACTCGAAGAGGAAATCGCCCAACTCATGTTGGATGATTTATCCGATTACCTCGATCTTCGAAGGGGGAGGAAGACCCTCCAAGAAGTACAGGAAAACATGCAAAAGAGAATGGTAATGTCTCTTAGGGGGCTGGGAAAAAGTATTTAACGGGTACGGGCAAAAAGACATCAAAAAAAGGAGGCTAGAGCATGGCAGAAAGCACGAAAAAAGGCGCCGCTGACAATGCCGTGTTCGTGGGGACCAAGCCCGTTATGAACTACGTACTGGCAGCCATCACGCAGTTCAACCAGGGAGGCAAGGAGGTAGTGTTGAAGGCCAGGGGAAAAGCCATAAGCAGGGCAGTCGATGTAGCGGAGATCCTCAGAAATAGGTTCATCCAGGGATTGGTCCCCAAGAGCATAACCATCGGCACGGAAGAACTCCAAACGGAAAGCGGCGAAAAAATTAATGTATCCACCATAGAAATAGTTCTCGGAAAGAGCTGAAGGCTTTTTCCGAGATCTTTTCTTTTTTTTACCTTGCGGTTTTTTACCTGAGAAGAAAAGAATTGGTGCATGGTGACTTCAGAGCTGGGAGACTGGAGGAGGACCCATTTTACTTCCCAGATAACCCCAGAACTGGAGGGGGAGGAAGTAACGGTAATGGGATATGTGAGCGCCATAAGGGATCTGGGAGGTCTAAAATTCTTCTTGCTCCAAGACCGAGAGGGTTTCCTCCAAATAACGGCGCCCAGGGGAAAGGTGAGCGAAGAGACTTTGGAAAGGATAGGCCAACTCACCCCCCAGTCCTGCGTGGCAGTGAAGGGAAAGGTGGTCAGAGCCCCCCAAGCGCCGAAAGGGGTGGAGGTAATCCCACATGAAATAAGGCTCCTCAATCGAGCTCTTTCCCCTTTACCTCTAGAACCCACCGGAAAGATAAAATCGAGCCTTGACACCAGACTGGATTCCAGACTCCTAGACCTACGCCATCCCAGACAGCTAGCCATCTTCAAGATAAAGCATGAGATCGTGAGGATCGCGCGCGAGTTCCTTACCGGAAAGGGTTTCCTGGAGGTGCATACACCCAAGATAGTGGCTACGGCCACGGAAAGTGGGGCTGCCCTCTTTCCGATAACTTACTTCGAGAGAGAGGCCTTCCTCAGCCAAAGCCCCCAACTCTACAAGGAAGTCCTCACCGGTTGTTTTGATAGGGTCTTCGAGATAGGCCCCATCTTCAGGGCCGAAGAACACGATACCACCCGCCACCTCAACGAGACGATCTCCATAGACATAGAAGCGGCCTTCGTCACCCAAAAAGATGTGATGGAGATCCTGGAAGAAATGATCGTCGAAATTTTCGCTGGGGTAAGGGAAAGGTGCGGACGGGAGCTCCAGACACTGGAGAGAGAATTGGAAGTCCCCACCAAACCTTTTCCAAGGCTCACCTACGACGAAGCCCTACGGAAGCTGGAAGCCGCTGGCTTGAAGATCAAATGGGGTGAAGATTTTTCCACACCCGCCGAGAGAAAGTTGGGTGAGCTCATGAAAGGGCCATATTTCATAACGGATTGGCCCACCGCCATCAAACCTTTCTACATCATGCCAAAGGAAGGAAGGGAGGAAATCTGCGAGGCTTTCGACCTCATGTATGGAGAACTCGAATTGGCTTCAGGGGGCACGAGAATCCACCAGGAAGAGCTGCTCGTCAGGAGGTTAAAGGAGAAGGGTCTAAGACCGGAGAGTTTCGAATCCCATTTGAGGAACTTCAGGTACGGAATGCCCCCCCATGCCGGTTTTGGCCTAGGATTGGACAGGCTCACCATGATCATAACGGGGATGAACAACATAAGGGAGGTGGTACTTTTCCCCAGGGACAGAAGAAGGCTGACACCCTAACCCAATACGTCTTCAGGGGAAGGCGCCTTTCCGTAAAACTGGCCTATCTTCCCCTCCCTTCGGGAAAACTCGTGTTCAGGGAAGTGGTGGAACACCCCGGTGCCGTTGCCGTCTTACCGCTTCTGGAAAGGGATAAAATTCTTTTGTTGAAACAATACCGTCCTGCCATAGGCAAGTGGATCTACGAGATACCCGCAGGAACTGTGGAGAAGGGGGAGGATTACCTCGAATGTGCTAGGAGAGAGCTGGAAGAAGAGACTGGCTACAAGGCAAGAAGGATGGAAAAGCTCTTCGAGATGTATTTGGCTCCAGGATACAGCACGGAAAAACTCCACTCCTTTCTGGCCTCCGACCTAGAACCCTCCTCCCCGCGTCGCGATTTGGGGGAAGAAATAAAAGTGGTGAAGGTTCCCTTCGAAAAGGCCCTGAAAATGATAGAATCCAATCGAATAGAGGATGCCAAAACCATCGCCACCCTCCTTTTCTTCTTCACCAAGAAACGTTAAAGGAAGCTCAGCATGACTACGTAAATGAAGAAGAGTCCCAGCACGAGGAGGGGAAGAAGGTTCTGCATTTTCGTCTCGAATTCTTCCGCTCTTTTCACCTCGCCCGCTTCCACCAGCCTCATCGCCTGTACCGAAACGATGAGATTGTAGAAGAAGAGGGTGTAAACCACCAGCATGATCCTGTCGAAAAGGGTGAGGTATCCCAGGGAAGGCAAACCGCTGAGAGCGGTCAGGTGATAGGCCACGGCAGACATCAGGGTGGTAACGCAGATTCCCACTCGCTGTCCGAAGTTCTTAACGGAAATCGAGAAAGTCAGAAGGGAAATGAGGGTAATGATGAGGATGGGGAAGAAATATTTGAAAAAGGCTGAAATCTTCGACCTGTACACCGTAACCCCAAAGGAGAACTTGGAATAATTTTCATCCGGATACACATGCTCATCGACGGAGAGCCTAAAATCCTTCACCTGCCAGCCTGGGATCGTGAGGTTGGGATCCAAGCCGCTTTCCTCCTCATCCGGCTCGAAAACCAATTCCGAAATCCCGCGGTACTTGTCCTCCAACTCCACCCTTAGAAGGTGCTCATCGAAGGGGAAGCTTCGAAAGTTTAGGGAACTCACGTAGACCCCCTTCACCCTGTACTCCAGGTAGTTCTCCCCATTCCTCCCCTCCTGTCGGATGAAACTGATGACCGAAGGGGTTCCCTTTAAGAACTCGATATCAGGCTTTTCTCCTTTGTACTTGAACCATATGTAGAAATCGATGGTGAAGGTCTGAGAGGGCAAGTCTACCTTTTCTATGGCGTTTATCCAAACTCCCACTTTCACCTTGGTGGGGGTTTCCGCGGCAACCGGACTCCCCAGGCCCAGAAGGAGGACCAGCGGAAGGGCCAGCAGGAGGTATTTCATCCTTCCCTCTAGACCTGACCCCGATTTATAAGATTACCAAAGTCCCTAAACTAAATAAGACTCTTCCCCCAAGAAAGGTGATGACACTGAAGGAGAAAAAAGAGGTGGTTGAGAAGGCCAAAGAAGCGGGAGTGAAGTTCATCCAGATGCAGTTCATGGACATCTTGGGAACGGTCAAAAACATCACTCTCCCGATCGAAAGGTTGGAGAGGGCCCTTTCGGAAGGGGTCTTTTTCGACGGATCTTCCGTGCTGGGCTACGCAACCGTCGAGGAATCCGATATGCGACTGGTACCGGATCCTAAAACCTTTACCATCTTACCCTGGACGGATGGAAATTTGAAAACGGCATGCATGGTATGCGATGTCTACGACCACAAAAACAACAGGTTCGAGGGAGACCCAAGATATGCCCTCCAGAGGCTCATGGAGAGGGCCAGAAAGGAGGGATTCGTTTTCAACACGGCCCCGGAATACGAGTTCTTCCTCCTCCAGGTGGATGAGAGGGGGAGACCCCTCCCCCAACCCTCCGATTTTGGTGGGTACTTCGATCTCATGAGGGACATGTGGGTATGCATGCCCGAGCCATTGACCCCGTAGAGGGGTTTGGGCATGAAGGAGGCGAAAAGGCCATGCTTGTGGGCAATGACCTTCGTGGTATATTTCATCATCATCACCCTATCGGCGGAAGTCAGGGCATCGGCATACCTCAAGTCTATCTCGTGCTGCCCGGGCGCCACTTCGTGATGGGAAGCCTCCACCTCGAACCCCATCCGGTTCAGGTGCAGAACGATTTCCTTCCTTATCTCATCCCCCCTATCCCTCATGAGATCGAAGTACCCACCAAAATCGGAGGGTTGGGGGACGGGTCTCCCCCTTTCATCCACTTGAAGAAGGAAGAACTCGTATTCCGGGGCTGTGTTGAAAACGAATCCCTCTTTTCTGGCCCTTTCCATGAGCCTCTGGAGGGCATATCTGGGGTCCCCTTCAAACCTGTTGTTTTTGTGGTCGTAGACATCGCATACCATGCATGCCGTTTTTAAATTTCCCTCCGTCCAGGGTAAGATGGTAAAGGTTTTCGGATCCGGTACCAGTCGCATATCGGATTCTTCAACGGTTGCATAGCCTAGCACAGAAGATCCGTCGAAAAAGACCCCTTCCGAGAGAGCTCTCTCCAACCTTTCGATCGGGAGAGTAATGTTTTTGACCGTTCCCAGGATGTCCATGAACTGCATCTGTATGAACTTCACTCCCGCTTCTTTGGCCTTCTCAACCACTTCTTTTTTCTCCTTCTGTGTCATCACC
>Ga0105162_1001371_pt1 | contig 14120 bp, 14 predicted proteins | sample JNZ201metaG_FD_81532 | JGI IMG/M metagenome (GOLD analysis project Ga0105162, IMG submission 81532) | Hot spring microbial communities from Jinze hot spring, China to study Microbial Dark Matter (Phase II) - JNZ 20120812A | ecosystem: Environmental > Aquatic > Thermal springs > Hot (42-90C) >...
GCGAGAATATATGGTATAGGTGCGAGTAGAGTGAACGGGTTTGGAAGTATAATGATAGAAACTCCTTTGAAACAACGAGTTGGTGGAGGGTGAGTGTTTTATTGAAGTTTTTCCTCGAGTCAAGACAACTCTCACCTAAAATCTCATTAACTAAAAGTGAAAATAAAAACAACATAGAAAAAACAACAACCCCCACCACACAAAACACCAAAGAACTAAAAGCTTACAATTAGTTTAATAACGGGAAAAGTACTTTTCCAAAGTATTGTAGTTAGATATAATGCTAAGATAGTTTTAATCAAAACAACCATCGTCTATTGAGATTTGTATTGATATTGAAATTGATTAAGAGTTTTCAATTATGTTTTAAATAAGCTCTAATATTTTAAATACATTCGTATTTCAATACTTAATCCTAAAATGAGAAATATATTTCTAACAATACAATAGTAATTAATAGTAATTCTCTGAGTGTGTAATTATTGAGTCGTGTTATTGATTTAAATACTGATGCTGGTGAGAGTTACGGTAGATGGAGTATTGTTGATGAAAACGAGTTGTTTAAATACGTTTCATCTGTTAATATTGCATGTGGTTTTCACGCAGGAGATCCTTTGAATATATGGAAGAGTGTTAGAATTGCTAAAAAATATGGTTTAGGTATTGGTGCTCACCCCGGATTCCCGGATTTAATTGGTTTTGGTCGTAGAGAGATCGAGGTTGGTTTTGAAGAATTAGTATCATATATTGTTTACCAACTTGGTGCTCTAGATGCTTTTCTACGTGTTGAAAAAATTGATATGCAACATGTTAAACCACATGGTGCTCTCTACAATATGGCTTGGATTAGAGATGATTACGCTGAAGCAATTGTTAAAGCAATTGCTTTATATAACGATGAACTAATACTAGTATCACCTTATGGTTCTAAAACAATGGTTAAAGCTGAAGAATATGGTTTGAAAACAGCTTATGAAGCATTTATTGATAGAGCTTATTTGAAAAACGGTAGATTAGCTCCTAGAACTATGCCGGGATCTGTCTACACCGATTTAAGTAAAATTATTGAACAAGCTTTACTGATCATTGATAAAAACATTGTTAAAACAATTGATGGAGAATTTATCGAGATCAGAGCTCATACACTATGTATTCACAGCGATACTCCCGGAGCTATTAATATAGCTAGAGTTGTCTACGAGAAACTACGTGAAAACGGTATCGAGTTGAAGCCGATGAGAGTGTTTATAAAATGATACGTAGAATACCAAGCGGTGGATACTGCTATACGATCGAGTTTTGTAAAGAAATAAGTAGAGATTGTATTGAGAAAATACATAGAGTTTACTATAGTTTATTGAATAAATTGAGTAATAGTTTCGAAATCGTTGTTGGTTTAACAGCTTTAACAATATACTATGACCCTAGGATATTGAAATATATCGATCTGGATAGAATAGTTCTTGAAGCATTAGAAGATAGTGAGAGATTTGAATTATCTTTTGAGAGAAAAGAATGGATTATACCAGTAGTATATGGTGGTGAATTCGGTTTAGATATTGATAGTGTTGTTAAATACACGGGTTTAACAATAGATGAGATAATAAAGTATCATGTTAGCAAGAAGTATCTATGTTATGCTATAGGTTTCACACCGGGTTTCATATATTTAGGTGAATTGTGTGAAAAACTAATAGTTCCCCGTCTCGAGACACCTAGATTAACCGTTCCACCGGGTTCAATAGGTATTGCTGATAGATTAACAGGTGTTTACAGTGTTGAAAGCCCAGGTGGTTGGAGAATTATTGGTAGAACTCCTTTAAAAATATTTGATTTTAATAGAGAAAACCCTATGCCTATTAAACCAGGTGATATAGTTTCTTTCAAATCTATATCGATCGAGGAATACTATGAGCTTAGAGATGTTTTCATAAGTGATTATCATGGTTGAAACACTTCTTGTTAAAAACATTATCGGTTACGCAACCATTCAGGATCTTGGAAGACGTGGTTATAGGTCGATCGGTATACCTGTATCGGGTGTTTTAGATAGGATTTCATATATTTATAGCAATTACTTACTTAACAATAATCTATACGAAGCTGTTATAGAACAATATGGTTATGGAGAATACGTTGTTTTAAACGATACAATTGTTTGTGTAACTGGTGGTGCTAGACATATTATTGTCGACGATAATGAATATGATGCTTGGAAACCAGTTTTTGTTAAGAAAAACTCTGTTTTGAAAATAAAACCAGATCGTAGTCCATTAATATATATTGCAATATATAGTGGTGTTAAATGCAATAATGTTTTAAACAGTAAATCAACGTATCTAAGAGCTGGAATTGGTTGTGTTAGAAATGTATTAAAACCAAACGATATTATTGAATCGAATAAACGAGTCGATCCAAGTAATTTGAGTTTACTCTTAGATAAGGGATCGTTAATAAATATTTACGAGAAACAAATACCGAGTTCAAGTGAAACAATTATTTTAAGATCTACAAGAAGCTTCCACAGTGATTTGATCTGGGATATTGATGTTTTACTCAGAGAAACATATTATCTAAGTAGTGAGTATGATAGAATGGGTTATAGACTTGAGGGGAAACCACTTGATTCAACGAGAAATCTAGGTAGATTGCCTTCAATTCCAGTAGACCGTGGTTTTGTACAAATACCACCTGATGGTAAACCAATTGTTCTAATGAGCGACTCTCAGACAATGGGGGGATATGCTGTAGCTTTACATGTTCTACAACCAGATGTTGATCGTTTAGCTCATGCTCAACCGGATCAGAAAATATTGTTTAGAGAGATTAGTTTCAGCGAAGCTGAGAGAATTATTGAAAAATACTATAATATTCTTGAAAAACCTGTTTTAAATATTGATATATATTATCATTAGAGATTTATTACGAGGGTATTGTTTGACTACTAGTAGTCGTGATTCTATCGATAATAAGATTAAAGCATTGGGAATTGGTCGTTTTCAAGTAATGGCTTTACTACAGTGTGCTAGATATTATGTTTTAAATAGAGATATAGATAGAGCTAAGAGTTTTGGTTTAAACAGAGCTGTATTCTATGCTTGGGCTAAACACTATGGTTCAGATAGACGTAGAAGGTTTATAGATATTGAAGAAGAAATTAGGAGAAGTATTGTGAAAGGAGTTAAACCAATTAAATGCCCAGAAGGCTATGTTGAAGAACTGGGTGAATGTGTTAAAAAATCTGAACGTGGATTCTACACTATGAACGATGTTGAGCAAACACCTTATGATTATAATCAACAAATTGTAAACAAGATTAATAGATTGATAAACTACGATAAAATATGGAGTATAGCATTAGATTATTTATCTAAATTTCCTGAATGGGTTTTGAAAGACCCTGTTAAATTCTATAAGTATGTTTATGAACCTGTACGTGACGTTTTCTTTCAGAGAATACTTGTTGAAGGTAGGATAGATCCTTCTAAAAACATTGTTGAAAGAATAGAATCTATGGAGAAGATGATGGAGAAAACTAGGAGTAAACAGAAGTCAATAATTGATTTTACTAAAGATGGTTTTGAGAAATAGGAGGAATTGATTCAAGTAATTTGAAACGAATTAATTTGAATCATTCCTGGAATAGGTAGTTCTACGAATATTTTTTCTAGGTTATTGATAGTTTTATTATAAATAATTTATTAACTATCTCGTTTATTTCAATTGATTTAAACCATGTTTAAAACAATTTTAATTCGATTTTACTTTCTTTGTTTTCTCCTAAAATACATTAACATTGTTATTATCAATACGGCAACGATCAACAATGCTGGGATTAAAAGTAAAGACATATTTTCAGATCTCTCCGGGGTTGATACAAATGATTCGATCTCTGTTTCTGTCGGGAATAGAGTTGGCGTTAACGTCTGGGTTTGAGTTGGAGTTGTAATGGTAGTTAAAGTAGGAGTAGGAGTAGGGGTTGGTGTTGTTATTACTACCGGTGGATCTAGTTCTCCAGTAGATACTATTATAGAGCTAACAAGTGGTTTTACACCTTGTTCAATATCCCAATTAGTTAACATAACATACTGTAAATCAGCGGTTGGAGCCAGAAGATCAATTACAAATGGGTGAACACCTTTCTTTAATGCTTGTTCATCTGCACCTCCGAATACCCATTCCTCGGGATCTCCTGCTTTGATACTTCGAACTTTCGTATCAACGAAGCCATCATAAGATGCTACAGCTACAACTATCTTCCAATTTCCAATATTTTCAGTATCTACGAGAATTGTTTTATTTATTTTAGCAACTATTGTATTTGGTTGACTTTCATCTACGTAAACATCGTATAATTCGCCTTCATAGGTTAATAATCTCCTATTCCAATCATATATAGCTGGTAATTCTCCCCCGGGTAGTGGTTTATCACCCCAACCGCCATTCACAAGTATTGCATAATGCCAGCCTGATTGAATTATAATGTTTAAACCAAAACTCGTTGTCTGTCTTGGTAAATCTCTTCTAGTTGTTAAAACATATATTTGAATATACTGTAGACTGAATCCATTCCTACCATTCCATGGATTTGAACCAAGATATTTAAAACTAGTTATGAAATATATGTAATCTTCGTCAACACGTATCGTGAAACCAGTAAGGTCGAAAACACCTTTTGTAAAATTACCGTTAGTTGGATAAATTAATATACCTATGCCTTTATCATCGTCCTCAGGATCTATTAATCTCCACTCTTGGATGTATTTTTGTTGAATAATACTTTCTCTGAAAGGTATTTCTATATTTTTTACGAATATAGATTCACGTTGCTGTAAATTATTGGATTTTACATCAACTAATGTAGCTTGAGAAAATAGTAATATCAGAATTAGAGTGAATAAAATTGTTTTCATACATCCTCCCTATTGATATAATTGGATATAACGATGTCGATATAAATATATTTGTATCGTAATATAAGTATTTATTCAAATAACTATTTTGATGATTAAATACCGTATAGTATTATTCTAATCATTTAAGATATTTTGAATTTTGAACAATATTTCAATCAAATATATTTTATAAAGATAATAGTTATTTTACTCGTAACCTATAATTCAGATAGAGAATATGTTTAGAGTGTTAGAGATGATTTATCCTATAAGTCAACTTATTTATCTACAGTTTTTTGAAATATTACCAGGTATTATATTACTATTAATACTATTGATCATATTACTCAGTATGAGTATTAAAATAGTTCGTGAATATGAGAGAGCTGTTATATTCAGATTAGGTAGATTATTGGGAGCAAAAGGTCCTGGTTTATTCTTAATAATACCTTTCGTAGATAATTTTATGAAAGTTGATTTGAGAACAGTTGCTGTAGATGTACCTGAACAACAAATTATAACTCGCGATAACGTGACTGTAGGTGTTGATGCTGTAGTATACTATCGTGTTTTCGACCCAGTACTAGCTGTTACGAAGGTATTAGATTACAACTATGCTGTTTTAATGATGGCTCAAACAACGCTACGCGATATTATTGGTCAAGTAGAATTAGATGATTTGCTAACAAGGAGAGATGAGATTAATAAAAAGATTCAACAAATACTAGATGAAGTAACAGATCCGTGGGGTATTAAAGTTACAGCAGTTACACTTAAACAAGTTAGACTACCTGAATCAATGCTACGTGCTATGGCTAAACAAGCTGAAGCTGAGAGATGGAGAAGGGCTAAGATAATTGAAGCTGAAGCTGAGAAACAAGCTGCTGAAATACTTGGTGAAGCTGCTAAAATATATGAGAATAAACCTGCAGCTTTAAGATTACGTGAACTACATACTCTTGTTGAAATAGCTCGTGAGAAGAATATGATATTGATTACACCATCTAGTTTAGGCTTAGAATCTAGTCTACTAGGAGCTGTTCTCGGTATTAAACAGAAGAGTGGTAGTATTGAGGGAGAGAAATAGATTCACTGTATTATTAATACATGTGTTCATATTATCAACGTTTTTACTAAATAATACAATTATCAATGGATCAAATAGTGTAAACTATGTTTTAATCACTAGATTAAACGGTGGATTATACTATGGAAGCGAAATATTGATCGATGAAGCAATCAATACTGCTGAGAAAATCAATGCTCCACTAATTTTAATAATAGATACTCCCGGCGGATTGCTAAGCGTTACGGAAGAAATAGTTAAACGTATTAGACAAAGCAATATTCCTGTAATTGGTTATGTTTATCCACCCGGGTCTCGTGCTTGGAGTGCTGGTTCAATAGTTTTGATGGCAACACATATAGCAGCTATGGCTCCCGGAACAGTGACGGGTGCTGCTCAACCAATGATATACGATCCTGTTACGGGTCAGTATAGAGTAGTTAATGAATCTAAAATAATAAATCCGATTATTAAAATACTTGTTAGTTTAGCAGAAGATCGCGGTAGGAATAAAACTGTTGCTGAGAAAATTGTTCGTGAAAACTTAAGTCTTGATGATAGAGAAGCTAAAGAATATGGATTTATCGAAATAATTGCTCGAAATCTCGATGAATTACTGGTTAAGATAAATGGTTATGTTGTTAAACTAGATAATGGTAAATCCTATATAATAAACACTAGTAGATACGTTGTTATAGAATATAATGGTAGTCTAAGAGTTCATTTAACAAAAGCAATTAGTGAACCGATTGTAAATAGTTTAATTTCAACAATAAGTGTATTAATGCTATTATTCAGCTTATTTAGTGGCAATTATTCTCTAATACCATTATCATTGGGATTACTAGTTTTATCACTGATCGGTAGTGGTTTTTCAACAAACTTAATGAGTTTAATACTATTGATAATTGGTTCAACGGCATTAGCAATAGAATTAATAACTCCCGGTTTCGGAATACTCGGTTTTACAGGTATAATGTTGATAACTCTATCGATATCCCTATTACCCGTTATCAATCCTGGATACCTTATTTCACCTAGCTATCAAGCAGTATTATTCTGGATAGGAGTATCTATCGGTACTGGTATGGGTTTATTTATGAGTTTTATAGTGTATAAGGTAATCAAGATCAGGAGACAACCATTAAAAATAAAAACTAGTGTAGAAGGATATATTGGTAAAGCGATAGACAACATACCTCGTGGAGGAACTGGTTTTATTATCATAAATGGTGAGTATTGGAGAGCGATTGGTTTAGAAGATATTTCAATTGGTGATAAAGTAATTGTCGTTGGTAAGAATGGTTATATGTTGAAAGTTAGAAAGTATAAAGGTGATGATTCTGAATAAAAAGTTTAGAATAGAGTTTTATTTTCTCACATTGTTGATAATAATAGCTAGTAGTTTAAACAATATTTCATCAATAACAATCTATTCTCACGAGCAAGCTATTAGAGAAACAAAGTATTTTCCAGCTAGGTTAGAAACCGGTAGAGTTAGAATAGAGGGAGTGAACTATACTATATCTTTCGCTGAATTTGCTATTGTGGGACGCTACTATGTTGGTGTAGAAGAGCTAGTTAGATTAGTTACTGTTGACTATAATCTCGTTGTCATAGATTTCAACGGTACGACTGTTGTAAACATTACTTTGATTAAAATGAGTAGAGATAAATGGATTAAACCTGATTTCAAATTATTAGCTCATAGAGATAGCTCTATATTGATATTCAAGAACACTATTTACTACATATTTAATTTAGATAAATACCAGCCTGTTGTTGATAAAATTGAACTGATCGGTGAAGAAGTGACTTATTATAAAGCAATAGATAGATTCATATTTGTATTTACAAATTACCAAGTATTCTGTCTATGGTCTGGATTAATATTCAATAGTTTACTAAGAACAGGATTCCGTGTTTTCGAAAGCTATTTATTTAACAACACGCTTTACATATTTACATATAATCAAGATGTAACCGGTAGATACTGGTTATATGTAGAGAAACATGAGATAAAAATTGAAGAACAAAGAATGTATTTCGCAAACTACGTGGAACTTGGATACACGAGTTTCTTGAATAAGTATTCTATTGGTTTAACAAATGATAGTTTAATATATATAGATATTGCAGGTAGAAATATCTATAAGTATGATTTAAAGAATATCAGTAGACTCGTTGGGCAAATCAATATAGGAGATTTATGTATTGTAACTGGTTTCGTTGTTAACGAATATATTAGTTTAATAACTGGATGTGATGTAATTAAATACATTAACATATATGATACGAACCTTACTTTAATTCAAAGAATAGCGTTGCCGTATATAGCTGATTTTGAGAGAATTGTTAGAAATATCGAGTTATCATATGGATTGATGAATAAATATCTTACTGTTTACATTAATACAACTATTGGTTTATCAATATTTTTAACAATTGATTTAAAATATGGATTATTGAATACCTTTATATACGATTCTAGACAAAGTAATGAAACTATAATTAGATTTCAATTCATTAACAGTGGTTCACTGTTTCTATTAGAAACAATAAATATGTATAGAAGAAATACTTCAAACATATATATAGTATCTGTTGATTTCAAATATGCTGTAAAAATAACTGATGTCTCTAAACTATATTTTATTCGAGAAGGAGTGGTTGAAACAACTATATATTATTATAGATTGTATTCACTAATGTATCTTAAAGTATCTGGTACAGCTGTTGTTATCGTTTATGGTCCGCCATCCATAATAGTTTATACGAATTATGGGAATATAACTAATACGTATCATATTTTAACAACACCGAGTATTTTCAATATTGAAGCTGAGAGAATGGGTATTAAATGTATTCCGATAAGAGGATATAATGGTCCAGTTGAACTATATGATTTTGTAAACATTGTTTTCGAAAACAATAAGCTATACTATATAAATACAACAGAGTTCTCGGCAACGTTAATGTTAACAGGTAGTCCTGCATTAATTGTGTTTAAAGATTATAATTCAGGTTTATCCTTCGTAATAGAACATCAAGGTGGAACATCTGTCTACTACCTGCCACCACTATATTACTCAATTGAAGTTATTCATGGAAATATTGTTATTGCTAAAACAGATATTTTCCTAGAGAGGAATACAACGACTTATTTAAATATAGACGATATTATTAAAAACTACTCTATTCAAGGTAATTCATTCTTCTATTTCATATTGAATAATATGGTTCCCATACTCATAGTTCTAGTAGTAATATTGATTTCATTATTAATAGCTGGAATAATCAGTATTAGAAGAAGCTAGTTTATTCTAGAAACCATTTATTATCACGGAAATAGATTTTACCTTCTCTACGATTCAATCTACCATCATTTAATTCGAATAACTCATATTTAAAGTAATTATCTATGAATTCGAGAACAATCATACTAGGCTTCATAGAACCTCCTCCACCACTCCAAACACCTGTTAATGAACCCGGATTTAACAATAATACGTCTTCGCTCAAACCTTTTTTTATGAAATAAGAATGTGTATGTCCTGTAAACAATAGTTTAACACCAAGTTTAATCGCTACTTTAGTTAAACCTCTGGTATCTCCACGTGGATAAACTCCGTCTCCATGATAAACACCTATAGGTATATTATTTACTGTAAATACTTGTGCCTCGGGGAGAGGTAGGTAATCCATATTTCCAGATACAGTATATACTTCTCTACCAAGTTTTAAAACAGTATTGTATATATCTTCTCCAGTGAAATCTCCGGTGAAAACTACAATGTCCCATGGTACACTACTGTATATTATATTCGCTAATTTATCCGGAATCTGGATTGCTCTATCAGGTATATGTGTATCTCCGATAACCAATAAGTATACCAATACTATACACCTCAATTAACAATAGATATCAGCCGGGTATGTATTCTTCACCAATCTAACCGGGAGTAATTCATCATCTACTACTAATAATTTTATCAACTATTCTTAAATAATATGTATTAATAGGTATTGGAAGTAGAATATATACGAGTGATTTATAGTTCAATAAATCATAGTTTTTCAAAACAGATATTGCTTTATAACCTCTTTCATCAACATAGTTTTCTAGAAAAGTCTTGATCACGTATTGCGCTGTATCTATTGCTTTAGTTAAATACTTGTTGATAATATAATAAGTTGATACTATTACAAATACGAGTAGATCCCAGTACATGTATTTCTCATTACTAGATGCAATAGCTTGCTCAGCATCTATAATATAGTACTTGCTATTAGTTTTCACGAAATTATAGAATTTAGTATCACCTAATACGTATCCATATTCATGAATACATGCTATTAATCTACTAATATTTCTCAAATCATCTTCATTATCCGGTTTACTAGAAAAACCTTCAATAAACTCTCTAGCTATCAATAGATTAATCCAATCTTTTAATAAAACACGAGGTGTATTAAGAACATCAATCATTTCATCGAAAAAACTTGTTTCACGAATCATTCTTTCATATGGATCTATTGCATAGGGATATGTTTTAGAAATATTACTACCGATTTTTATTAAAAACCATTTGATTAAACCATGTTCTCTACGATAGTTTTTAAAAACAATTTTCTTATTATTTAACTCAATAACCTTTATCTGTGATAGGAAATCATTCAATATCTCGATAATACTTGGATAGGTTACTCTGCTAGACATTTAAACCAACGTTATCGAGTTTCTGTAATAATATCTTTAGGAATGTTAATTACTCTATTCCCAGCAACTACTTGGTCAATGCTGTGTATAACACCACCCATTTTTTCAATAAGATCGCTTACTGCTTTATAATTGATGTTATCACCTTCTATAATTACAATTAACGTTTCGGTTTCAGCATCGATCTCTTTAACAGTTATGTTTACAGCATCAATACCTTTCATACTAGCTAGTTTTTCAGCAAAATCAATAATCGATATCTTATTAGGAACAAGAACATCTAGTATGATCCTCTTAATCAAAATACTGTTCCACCTATAATTAATTTCATATTAAAAGATAATAAAGATTTATAATCATTGTTAATATTAAGACAATGAAATAATAGCAGGGTAGGAGTCTGTATGAGCCATAATAATGAATTAAAACCTGTTGTTAAAAAACCTATTCTTAGAAAACATGGTGGAATAGATCAGGGTTTAAGAAATGGTAGAGGATTTAGTATAGGTGAATTGCAAGCAATTGGTTTGAACTATGAGACAGCTAAAAGACTAGGATTGAAAATAGATAAACGTAGACGAAGCGTTCATGAATGGAATATTAAGATTTTAAAAGAATATTTGGAGAAGAAGAAAAGCTAGAGCCTAGGGGGAGTCCCCCCTACTCATCCTGCTCCATTTTTCTGGAGTGTTGTAGGGGTCGGCTCATTATATGATATGTGTTTTGAGGTTGAAAAAACTTTCGTCTATTGATTTAAAATCTATTGAGATTTTTTTTCCTAATATATTAATTATCTTTTAGAAAATGAATATCTGTTCCTTATAAATTTTCATGAAGATAATTTGATGATCCATTGAGATAAACATATTATTTACATTGTTCAGAACTTTAATGGAGAAATTATAGTGGCGATGAGTATTGATTTTAGAAACGTCGATTAAAAATAGTAACACTATAGTAATCGACTTAGATATTGGTAGCAGAATAGTAACGTTTAAACTTCGGAGAGATGTTGTTAGAAAACTAGATATTTTAGTTAGAAAACATGGTTTGGGAACACGTAGTAATGCATTGAGAAAGATATGTGAAGCATTTGTTAGAGCTCTTGAGGAAGTTAACGAAGGATCTGTGATCAATAATATAAGCATTAGAGTTAACTATAGAGATAATAATGGTTCGGAAAAAACAGTAGATGTTGTTTTGAAATAAATAGTTTTTTAAACCTGTGATCTAGATTCTTGTTTAATCTTCTCAACAAGTATTTTAACAATATCAGCCGGTAGACTTATTTGATGAGCTAATTGTTCAATAGTTATCTCAGTACCTATCTCTCTCAATGCTCTTCTAACAGCTGTTTCAGCTTCAATATAGAATACTCTTCTACTAATTCTCTTACGAGCTACAATACCTAGTCTGTTTAATTCAGCTAAATATCTAGACTCTATTGTACGAGGTCTACCAGTTCTCTTAGATAAATCGTCTGCAGTTGCTTCTTTCAATTCAATAACTGCTTTAAGCGTTCTCCATAATGGTGGTGTCAATATAATACCTCTACTCATCAGAAACCTTATATCGTAAATATTATATCTCCACTCCTCTGACAAGATTTTCACCATTAAACATTTTACATGTTATAATAACTGTATCTAAATTAATAAATCTATTTGATATAGAAATACATGTATAACTCTATAAACACTTTGAAATATTATGAGTATCGTTAAATAATACTACAAAATATTTAGTTTTAAAAACAATTTGAAAAAGGTTAAACAAGGAATAAAAAATTGATAAAAACTATTTCTTAAGTTTGAATAAGTAAACTATTACGCCGATAATTACAATTATTACTATAATAATGATAATTGGCAACCAGTTGAATCCTTCAGCAGGCGGTGGAGTGGGCGTCTCCGTCAATACTGGTGTTGTCTCGGTTAACGGTGTTGTCGTCTCCTCAACCGGTGGTTTAGGAATTTGTAATAATCTACTCTCTGTTACGCACCAGCCGGCTCTATCCCATGCTTTAAATACAACCGTTATATTTTCACTCGTATAAGGTATGTTGTTTAAATCAATGCTTCCCTCTCCAATGTAATCATTAATATCAATTACTCTAGATACGTTATCTACAATTATCTCTATTTTTTCAACACCTGATAACACATCTATAACTCTATAACTAATAGTTAAATTAACATATTCCTGTGTATAACTAGTAATGTTTACATTTAATTTCTCTACAATTGGTTTTGACAAATCTATGATAATCAATCTCTCCTCAATTATACTGTTTCCAGCTCTATCGTCGACATATATTTTCAATAAATATTTCCCTTCACTAAGAGTAATTTTTATTGAATCAGAGTATGTTCTATCATTTATAAGCTTCGAATAAATCTCTGTATTGTTTATAAATATTCTCATTAAGTTAAGCATAATATCGCTCAGATTCAAACTAATAGTGAACGAAGCATTTCCATTTATTATTTCAATTTTATTAACATCAATATATATATCATATCTAGTAGGTAGTTCTATAGAAACCAATGGCAACACTAAATCTATCGTTATAGTTAATTCAACAATACTTGATAAACCAATTCCATTAGTAGAATTAACAACAAGTGTGTAAACACCACTAGGAGTATTCTCTGGAATAATGGCTTCGAATATACCTGTTTGAGGATCATAGTTTACATTTAAATCAATCTTTAAACCATCTTCACTCACTAAATACACTTCAATAATAGCAATACCGGATTCATTGTCACGAGCTGTTCCAATTACGTAATACGGTAATTTACCGATATATTCATTAGGCTTAGGACTGGTAATACTAATTACTGGAGGAGTGGTATCACCATAGTATTCTATTCTATATAGCATTAATACCGTATTATTATCCTCAACAATATAGGTTATTAAGTAGTTTACTCCATTAACTTCATAAATATTAAGCACAGCAGGCGTTTGATCTCTCAGTTCGATATCATATAGATCAAAGAATACTACTGTGTTTTTAACTTTCAATACTTTATAATTTGTAACGTAGTTTTCATCAATGTATATGAATAAAACTTCTTTATAATCATCATTCTCAACATTACCTAATCTAATCAAGTATCGTGGTATAACATTCATTTTTCGAGAATAAAGTATTTTACCATTAACTGTACTTATTAAAGTTATGTTAGATGAATAACCCTGTTCACCAGAAGTACAACTAGTTATTAATAAACTATCACCTAGAGGTATGAATTGTAACATTACTAGATTTGTCGGTATAGAATATGTAAACAATACTGTATTATCTAATCTATAGCCTTCTAACAGAAGACTTGTAGCACCGATCATTTTGAGTTTAAGAATCGATACAATCAACTCCCTACCATTATATGTTAGAAAAGCATATAAGTTTACCATTGATTCTTCTCTTCTA
>Ga0105162_1001372_pt1 | contig 14119 bp, 12 predicted proteins | sample JNZ201metaG_FD_81532 | JGI IMG/M metagenome (GOLD analysis project Ga0105162, IMG submission 81532) | Hot spring microbial communities from Jinze hot spring, China to study Microbial Dark Matter (Phase II) - JNZ 20120812A | ecosystem: Environmental > Aquatic > Thermal springs > Hot (42-90C) >...
GTGTGTCGTAGTAAATCATAAATTTACCAATCAACTTATCTCTGAAAACAAGCGGTATAAAAGTAAGCGCTTGAATTCCTTCGTTTAAAATGGTTTTCTTGAGATTTTCATCAAGAGTTTTGTCTTTCTCTACATCTGGAATTAGAATTGGTTGCGGCTTTCTTTCGTAAGGTTTCCACGGCGAATGTCCCTCAACCGCTTTCCTATAATTTTCCGAAAGTCCTGCCCACGCCTTAAAACGCATAACGCCATCGGGGTCAATCAAAAGAACCGAAGCCCTGTTTACATTCAACGACCTTAAAATTGTGTTCAACGCTTGCTGGTAAATCTCTTCTATTGATTCAGTCCTCAAAATTGTGTTTGAAAGATTGAGAAGTGTCTCTGTTAAGATAAGTTGCTTTTCAAGTTCTTTTTCTGTTTCTATTCTCTTTTTTACCTCGTATCTTAGCCTGCGTGAGGGTATATTTGCAAGGACTGCAAAGATGAAGAAAACAATTATGTAAGATATTGTGAGAATCCATCGTTCAATTTCCGTGACTTCAAGCGTGAATATCGTCGGATGATATATTTTGTATTTTTCAAGTGCGCTGAGAATTAAAATTGCAATTGAACTCAAACTCGCAAGTATTAAAGCACTTGATGTCCCGCCGAAAATTCCGTTGAAAACTATGACAATCAAGTAAAGAAAGCCAACGAAGATAAAAGTTATACCACCGACATAATAAACGACTATGCTTATGACAATTATGTCAATTAGGTTCGTTGCAAATAAAAGTTTATCTCTTGTTTTCAAAAGATTTCGCAAAAAACGATATGGTTGATTTATGATTGATTGAAAAAGTGCGGAAATTATAAAAATGTGAATTGGAAGATTGAGGTTATAAATGAAATTTAAAGCGATGAAAGTTACCGCAAGTGAGATTGAGGCGATTATTCTGGCTTTGATTGAATAATCGCAGGCAAAATCGGCGAAACTTTCTTCATGTGATGGCGGTGGAAGATTTTGCGTTTTCATTTTAGTTAGCATAGTTTGATTTTGATTTAAACCAACTACTTTAATATAAAGACAAATTTAGGCTACTTACAATTTCCTTTTGTGAAGTAATCAAATATAAGTTTTGAAATTTCTGCAACCGCAAGATGCCCTTTGTTATCAACCGCATAAGAAACTTCTGATAGTTGATCGCAAAAGATTGCGACCGCATAACTTGTGCATTGAGAATAAACAATTCCGATGTCCGCTTTCATTCTGTCAATTGAGCCAGTTTTATTTGCAACCGTTACTTTTTCAGGTAAGTATCTTTTCATCATTTCGTAATCTTGATTGTTCTTCATAATGTTTATGATTTCAGCGGATGTTTCGGGGCTTATTATTTTTCCACCTGCTAAAAGTTCAAGAAGTTTTACCATATCATTCGGGGTTGTATATCCAACGCCAAATCTCAAAGATTCAGGCGTGTTCTTTTTAGTTTTGAAAGACATAAGTTTGTTTAAAATTTTCGTGTTGTTAAGTCCGAGAGATTTCATTCTGTTGTTTACAGCATCAAGTTTTGCGTCGTGTTCATCAGCGAAACAATCAAGGACGAGATTCGTTGCAGTGTTATCGCTTAAAATTATCATCAAAACCGCAACATCAATTAATTTAAGTTTTGCTCCATCGTAAAAGTATTGTAGAACTCCAGAGCCACCGTATTTGAGTGAATCTTCAAGATTGATAAGCGTGTCTTTTTTAAGTTTCCCTTCATTAAATCTGTAAAATAGTTCAACAAGAATTGGGACTTCTATCACGCTTGCTGTGGGGAAGAGGGAATCAGCGTTGATTTGGATTGTTTCGCCAGTTACAAAATTTTTCGCAGATACGCCTAAACGACCAACGCCATATTTTTCCGCCACATCTTGAATTTTTGAAATCAACTGCTTATTTGTAAGAGTCATTTTTGAGGAGGTGCAGGAGAGGAGAAATGTTGAAAGTAAAAAAATGTAAAGTTTTTTCATATTTGTGCTTTTTTTCAAAAGTTAAATTTTTTATCGGAAATAGTCAAGAGTTTAAGGGGCAAGTTTAAAGTTATGAAATTTTGTTTTTTGTTCCGCCGTGTTTAGATTAATTTGACTTTTGAAGAAAGATTTCAAACAAAAACTTTTCTCAAATGGGAAAAATTTTGCTTAAAAGTGCAAGGGTGATTGACCCAGCGCAAAAGTTTGATGGGGTGGTTGATATTTTGATAATCAATGGGAAAATTGAAAAGATTGGCAGGGTTGAGGAATCTGAAAATTTTGAAATTTATGATATGGCAGGTAAAGTTATAGCGCCGGGGTTTGTTGATATGCATGTTCATTTGAGAGAGCCGGGATTTGAACATAAAGAGACAATTGAAAGTGGCGTTGAAGCAGGGGCAAATGGCGGATTTACAGCCCTGTGTTGTATGCCGAATACAGAACCACCAATTGATGACCCGAGCGTCGTTGAATATGTTAAGAAAAGAGCAAGCGAAGTGATGAATGGAATCGTTGATGTTTATCCAGTCGGTGCAATTACGAAAAGAAGAGAAGGTAGGGAGCTTGCACCAATAGCTGAACTTGTTGAGGCAGGCGTAGTCGGATTTTCTGACGATGGCAATTCAGTTCAAGATTCTGGAGTTATGAGAAAAGCTTTTGAATATGTCAGTATGTTTGATAAAGTTATTATTCAACATTGCGAAGATAAAACATTGAGTCAAAATGGAATGGCAAATGAAGGATATTGGTCAACTTTGCTCGGACTTTCTCCTTATCCGGACATAAGCGAGGAAATTATTTTGTATCGTGATTTGAGATTGATTGAGTATTTAAAGCCGAAAATTAAAAATGTTAAGTATCACATCGCTCATATAAGTAGTAGGGGTTCTGTTAAGTTATTGAGAGAGTATAAGGACGCGGGATTTGAGATAACTGCGGAGGTCACACCGCATCATTTGCTTTTAACAGATGAAGATATATGGAAGTCAAACTATGATACGAATTTGAAAGTAAATCCGCCGTTGAAATCAAGAGAAGATATTGAAGTTTTGATTCAGGCATTGAAAGATGGAACGATTGATGTTATTGCAACAGATCACGCTCCACATGCGCCGGAGGAAAAGGAATCTGATTTCGCATCTGCACCGTTTGGAATAATCGGACTTGAAACAGCAGTTGGATTGATTTTAAGTGAATTTGTGAATAAAGGTATAATTTCGCTTGAAAGGATGATTGAATTGTTTTCAATAAATCCGAGAAAAATTCTCGGTCTTCCGCAGATGAGAATTCGTGAGGGAGAAATTGCAAATTTTACAATTCTTGACACAGAAGCAGAATGGATTGTTGATGCTGGGAAATTTAAATCAAAGTCAAAAAATTCGCCGTTTGTAGGATGGAAGTTGAAAGGGAAGCCGGTCGGGATTTTAAACAAAGGGAAAATTTACTGGTCAAATTTGTGAAACTTTTTTAAGCAAAATCCATCTAAATTTTAAAAAACAAAGCATCACAAAGATAAGCCATGAATCTTGAAGATACAATTCTTTCGGCATATCATTCTATAAGAAGTAATCCGATGCGTTCGTTTTTGACAATTCTTGGCATCATCATCGGAGTAGCAGCTGTTATAGCGATGGTCGCTGTTGGTCAAGGTGCGCAGTATTCGGTTCAAAAGCAAATTGAATCACTTGGGACAAATGTTCTTGTTGTTTTTCCTGGCGCGCAAATGCAAACGGGAAGAGTGAGGATGGAAGCAGGTTTTACAAGCAGATTGACGATTGAAGATGTTGAAGCGATAAAAAATCAGTGTGATGCGGTTGCTTATGCAACTCCGATTGTGCGAACTATGGCTCAAGTTATTTATGGGAACAACAATTGGAGAACTGGGATTTACGGCGTGAATACAGATTATTTCCAAATTAGAGCTTGGGGTCTTTCTTCTGGAAGTTATTTTACGGAACAGGATGTAAAAGCTGGTGCAAAAGTTTGCGTAATAGGTCAAACTGTTAAGAACGCACTATTTGGAGATGAAGATCCGATTGGAAAAATCATAAGAATTCGCGATGTCCCTGTTAGAGTTGTTGGAGTTCTTGAACCGAAAGGGCAGAATGTGATGGGGCAGGATCAGGATGATATAATAATCGCTCCTTATACGACGGTTATGTCGCGTTTGTCAAGATTTTACTTTATCGGCTCAATCCTTGTCTCTGCGGTAAGCCAGAACCTAATCCCGGTCGCACAGCAACAGGTGACTCAGGTGTTAAGAGAAAAACACAAGATCCAACCTTGGCAGGAGGATGATTTCACGGTTAGAACTCAAACTGAGATAGCTTCAACGGCGCAGGAGACATCAAGGATAATGACGATTTTGCTCGGAAGTATAGCATCTGTTTCTTTAATTGTCGGTGGCATAGGTGTGATGAATATAATGCTTGTATCTGTGACTGAGAGAACAAGAGAAATTGGAATAAGGGTATCTGTTGGGGCGAGAAAAAGAGATATTTTGTTTCAGTTTTTGCTTGAAGCAGTTGTGTTAACTGTGACTGGTGGAGTTTTCGGAATTATTTTCGGCGTGATTATATCGCGGATAATTTCGGAATTTGCTGGATGGCCTGTCTTTATTTCTCCCGGGGCAATAATACTTGCGTTTGGGTTTTCAGCTGCAGTTGGAATTTTCTTCGGTTTCTATCCAGCAAGAAAAGCAGCAAACCTCAATCCCGTTGAGGCGTTGAGGTATGAGTGAAGGATTTAACTATTGCCCTTTTGTTTTTAATGTTTTAAATTTATCAAAAAATTCAGCTCGCTTTAATGAAACTTGGGAAATTTGAAATTGACAATATCTATTGTGGTGATTCATTGATTTTGATGAAAGATATTCCTTCCGATTCAATAGATTTGATAATTACTGATCCCCCTTTTGCAATTGATTTTAAAGCAAAGAGGAATAACTACAATAGAGATTCGGAAAGAGTTTTGGAAGGGTATAACGAAATACCAAAAGAAAAGTATTATGAATTTTCGCTTGCTTGGATAAGTCAGGCATACAGAATTTTAAAGCCAACCGGCTCTATGTTTGTTTTTTCAGGATGGACAAATCTTAAAGATATTTTGAACGCAATTGATGAAGCAAAATTTATAACCATAAATCACATAATTTGGAAATATCAATTCGGTGTCTTTACGCAAAGAAAGTTTGTAACAAGTCACTACCATATACTTTTTGTTGTTAAGGATGAAAAAAGCTACAAGTTTAACAAAATTGAACACTATCCCGAAGATGTCTGGATTATAAATAGAGAGTACTGGACAGGTAAAATTAAAACTCCCACCAAGCTTCCAACGGCAATTGTAAAGAAGATAATTTTATATGCATCTGATGAGGGCGATCTTGTTTTTGATCCGTTTTTGGGCTCGGGGCAAGTTGCAGTTGTGGCAAAAGCGTTGAATAGACATTATCTTGGGTTTGAAATCGTGCCTGAATACTATGAATTTGCGCTTAAAAGGTTAAAAAATATGGAAATTAATTTATTTAACACGAGGTGAGAGAATTTGAACTTGAGAGAAATTTTTTCAAAGATTTTAGAAGTAAGTGTATGAAAATTCAAAATCGGGAAATTGTCAATGAGTTTGTCAAAGCTATTGAGCATTTATTAAAAGAGTATGACACATCTATTTACGAGAATAGGTTCATAGCTGGTGGAGTAATTGAATATATTTTTATTGCTCTTTTAAAAGCGTTGGGTTTTAACGCTTCTCATTTGGGTGAGAAAGATAAAAGAACTGATATTGCGGTTGAATACGGGGGAAATGAACTTAAGTTTTCAATTAAAACTAATTTCACAGGCAAAGGAGATATAAGGTTAATAAACAAACTTGGTAAGGGAAGTAAAATTTTTTGGGACGAGCCCACTATATTTTTGATCTCAGGGCTTGGAATTGTATATGCTGATTCTAGGTTTTTGGGAGACAGGACAATTGATAAAGGTGATGCAATAGTTATCAATGTGAATTCTATCAAAATTTTTTCTGATGAAAATTCAGATTACAAAGTAAATCTTGAAATACCTGTAAAATCCGAGATTTCTCCTTCTTTTCATACCGCAAGCTTTGATATCGCAAAATCGGTGCTTGAAAGATCAAACAGCAAAATTTTAATAAAATACTTGAGTTAAAATATGAAATTGTTGACTATTTCCTCCGTCAAAATTTTAGTTATTTTATTTTTCCAACAAATTCTTCTTGCTCAGATGCCCAAAGCAGATTTAATTTTCGTCAATGGGAAAATATGGACTGTTGACAAAAGCAAGCCAGTTGCACAAGCGGTTGCAGTTTTGGGTGATAAAATAATTGCAGTCGGATCAAATTCAGAGATAAAAAAATATGCCGGGAAAAACACCAAGATAGTTGATTTAAAAAGACATTTGATGTTGCCGGGATTCATTGATGATCACACTCATTTTGTAAGTGGTGGGTTTCAGCTTATGAGCGTTAATTTAAGAGATGCTAAAACTCCGGAGGAATTTGCACAACGGATAAAAGAATATGCTGAGAAAAATCCAGGTAGATGGATAACGGGCGGAGATTGGGACCATGAGCTCTGGGGTGGCGAATTGCCGAGAAAAGAATGGATAGATAAATACACGCAAAATGTTCCTGTCTTTGTTACAAGATATGACGGACATATGGGACTTGCAAATAGTTTAGCTTTGAAACTTGCTGGGATAACGAGAGAAACACCAGATCCGCCCGGCGGTTTGATCGTGCGTGATGAAAATGGCGAACCTACGGGAATTCTAAAAGATGAGGCAATGTCGCTTGTCTACCGAGTTATTCCAGAACCAACGCTTGAAGAGAGAATAAATGCAATTAAACTTGCGCTTGAAGAAGCAAAAAAACTTGGTTTAACGGGAATTCACGATATAGGGACAACGGAAGATTTAAGAGCTTATCAAGAACTTTACAAGCGAGGTGAATTGACATTAAGAGTTTACTTGCGATTGCCGATTTCACAATGGGAAGACCTTGCTAAACTTGGGATTGAAGTTCCATTTGGAAATGATTTCATAAGGATTGGCTCTTTAAAAGCATTTGCAGATGGTTCGCTTGGTTCAATGACTGCGCTTTTCTTTGAACCTTATGATGAAAATCCAAACACAAAAGGTTTAGCAACTGACATTGTAATTGATGGGCGACTTGAAAAGTGGGCAATTGAAGCTGACAAAGCAAAACTTCAACTTTCAATTCACGCAATTGGGGATAGTGCAAATAGTTTAGTTTTGACTTTATTTGAAAAAATTGTTCGTGAAAATCCATCTTGGGACAGAAGATTTAGAATTGAACACGCCCAACATATTCATCCGAAAGATTTCGCAAGATTTAAAAATTTGAATGTCATCGCATCAATGCAGCCGTATCACGCAATTGATGATGGAAGATGGGCTGAGAAGAGAATAGGGAAAGAAAGATGCAGGACAAGTTATGCGTTTAGAACTTTTCTTGATCACGGGGTTAAACTTTGTTTCGGAAGCGACTGGAATGTTGCGCCATTGAGCCCGATACTTGGAATTTATGCAGCTGTCACAAGACAAACGCTTGATGGGAAACATCCAGAGGGATGGTTTCCCGAACAAAAAATCTCGGTTGAGGAAGCTGTTGAATGTTATACAATTAACAACGCTTATGCTGAATTCGCTGAAAATGAGAAAGGAAGTATAACGCCCGGGAAATTTGCCGACTTTGTCGTGCTCTCTGAAAATATATTCAACATTCCCGGTGAAAAAATTAAAGATGTTGAAGTTCTTATGACCGTTGTCGGTGGTAAAATTGTATATCAAAACCCGAATTTTAAATGATCATCTTGTAACTCTTGGTTTGCTTATGTCGTGATGAGTTACCGAAACTTCAACAATTTGTCCGGTGATCGTTTTTCCGATTACAATCATGCTGTCTTTGTTTTTCACCTGTATTTGATATTTAGCGTAGTTTGTTGATTCTGGAAAGTTTATATAGGAAAGGTTGAAGCCAACAAATGACCACTCGCCCCCGCCAAGTATTGCTGGTTTTCTCGCCCAGGCTTGTGCCTGCTGACCTATTCTAAGGCAATCATTTATTGTGTCATTCAGATATTGTTCTGCTATTGCTCCTGATCTTGAAATGAATATGTTAATTGCAACTGCAATTGCAATTGTGACTATTATCGCTCCTAACACCAAAAGTAAAAGCTGTTGTTGTCCCATTTTTCAAACTCCTTATTTTATTTTCTAACTTTTAAAATCACAATTATTCCAGCGATTAAGAAAGCGATATTTGCAAGCCATGCTGAGATAAACGGGTGGATAATTCCTGCGTAACCAAACGATGTGCTTATTTTCATAAAGATAAAATAGAGAAAAGCAATTAACAAACTAATTCCAAACTCCATCGCAAGCCCAGCTCTTTTTTTCCTTGAAGCCAACGCCACGCCAAATAGAACCACTATAAAATTTGAAAAAGGAAAAGCAAACTTTAAATGATAATCCGTAAGCCAGCGTGATGGATCGTTCCCACTTCTTATCTGATCTTTTATGAATTCACGCATCTCATCTATATTCATCTCATCTGGTTTCATTTGCTTTCGTTTTATATCTATCGGCTTGAAATTTAACCTCCCAATGTTAAAAGTATCAATTTTTTCAATGAAATCACTACTTTGATCAAATTTATGCAAAGTGCAATTAACAAGTAACCAATTGTCTCTTAAACTATCCCACTTCATTGAAGGTGCAATATACCTTGCAACCATAATTGTCACATCTTTCGGGTCAAAGTCTTGTATATCAACTCTATGTGCGGTGTTAAGCTCGTCATCAAAATAGCCAATTGAAAGCAATCTCGTGTATGAATCCTGAATATAAATGTTATACTTTCCCCACGATTCAAGATGTTTTCGCATATAAACTCTCTCAAGATTAAACTTCTTTTTGTTTGTTTTCGGAACTACCCAGCCGTTGAAGTAAACCGAAATTAAACTTAACATAAATGAGACAATTAAAAACGGCATCATAAACCTATACAAGCTCACGCCAGCAACTTTTATCGCTGTCAATTCATTTAAATTTGACATTCTTCCAGTCGTGAAAAGGCAAGAAAGAAGAACTGCAACAGGAAGTGTTAATTTGATTATCTCGGGTGAAAAGTAAAGATAGTATTTTAAAATTACTGAAAGAGAAACTCTCTGATCAATGAAATCGTCAAGGTTTTCCATCAAATCAACGAGAATGAAGATAAGTATAAAAGCAATGAGCCCGAAAATTATCATCTGGATAAATTGCTTTGTCGTGTATATGTCAATTATTTTGATTTTACCTCGCATATCTATCCGTTAAAATTTCTTCTTCCTCTGGGATACCAAGCCATGTTTTCACTCTTTGTGGCATAATTTCTTTGAATTTATACCAATCAATTATCATCGCTTCTTTCCCCATTCTTATTGTAAGATAAATTCCTAATGCTCCGACGACGAAATTAGCAATCCACATGCTCAAAAACGGCGAAAGAATATCTCTATCTGCAAGTTTTTCTCCGCCAATCAAACAAGCCCAATAAAAAAGGAAGAAAGCCAAACTTAAACTCGCAGCAACTCCGAAATTTCCTCTCCTTGCCATCATCCCAAGTGGTGCTCCAACGAGAACGAAAACAACACTTGCAAATGGAATTGCATATTTTTTGTGAACCTCAACCATGTAAGCATCAATTGAGCGATTGTAATATTCAATCTGTGCTAAATAATTTTTGAGAATTGAATTTAAACTTATAATCTTTTGCGTTGAGCTGATGATCGCTTCATAATCACTTATGGAATCTTTTGGCGGTGGCTGATAAAATGAACCGCTCATTATCGTTTTGCCTTCAAACGGATTTTTAAAATTTGTTGATGCAATTGAATTTAAACTTTCATAAATTTTCCTCTGAATGTTTCTCAAACTGTCAACTATTCTTAACATATCGCCTGCGCTTAATTCTCTATCACCTCTTTGGAAAGCGTTATCGGAAGAACGCTCAAATCCAAAACCCTCAACTTCCATCACAATTCTATATTTCTCGTATTTTACAATTCTGTAAAGATTTTTATTCTCCGAATCTTGCTCGTGAATTTCTCCGTTTTCAAGATCCATTATGAGTTTTCGGTAATCTGGAGTGAAAGATATTTTCCCACGCTTTGCGGTTATAACAATTTGTTTCGCTGGATCAGAGTAGTTGTAAATTGTCGCATCTTCAAATTCGTTTGTGTGTTCATATGTTTTTCGGACAAGGATTGCATAACCTTGAATATCAGTTGAGAATATGCCAGGGTTTAATGTTAGTGTTGGTTTCTTGCGATGTATGTCAATCATTAAAACTTTCAATCTATGATTTGCATCTGGAAGAACTTTGTTATTGAAGATGATCAAAAGACCCGTGATTATAAACGAAACAACAAGGACAGGGAACATCATCCTGTATAAACTTACTCCGCTTGATTTCATCACCGTGACCTCATTATTTGCTGATAAACTTCCGAAAGCCATCAAAACCGCAACTAAAACCGACATCGGCACAGCAAGAACGACTATCCACGCAAGATTTAACACGATTAATTCAGCTATAACCCAGAAACCGAGCCCCTTTCCGATAAGCTGGTCAATGTATTTCATCAAAAACTGTAAGAGAAAAATCAATATCAGCGTAAAAAACGAGAAGAAGAAAGGTCCAATGTGAGAGCGAAGTATGTATCTGTATAAAATCATTGTTAAGTTGCATTTACATATTTTTTGGGAATTATGACTTTAAAATTTGTTCCTTCCCCAACTTTTGAATCAATTTCAAAATCTGCGCCGTAAATTTTCAAATTTTGATATGTTATCGTCAAACCAAGCCCAACTCCTTTTAACTCTGTAAAGTTTTCTGGAATTTTCGTCGTGAAAAACGGCTCAAAAATTTTGTCCTTTATGTCATCTGGAATTCCAATTCCCGTATCTGAAATTTCAATGTAAATTTTCTCCTCATCTTCCCATGTCCTTACGCCAAGAATTTTTTTCTCTGACTCCATCATTGCATCAATTGCATTTCTTAAAATGTGAGATATAGCGTTTGAAAAATCTGAATAAACCGCCTCAATCACGATTGGTTTCGGGCAAAGTTCAATTTTTTTCTCAACCTGATGTTTATAAAACTGGTCAAATTCAAGCGTTTCAAGTTCTCTTTTTATGAGTTCGTTTAAGTCAAATCTCTTTTTGCTTTTTTCAACTTCTTCTTTTGTCTTCAGAGAAAGATTTTCAACGATTTGATTTATTCTTTCCACCTGTTTGAGCAATCTATCAACTTGCTCTGGTTCTACGCCTTTTCTTTTCAGTGACTGAAGCCCAAGATTTAAAACCGCAAGTGGATTCCTGAGGTTATGCGCAATTCCGCCAGCAAGTCGTCCAATCCCCGCAAGACGATATTCCTGCCAAAGTTTTGCTTCAATTTTTCTTTTCTCCTCTTGTAACCTCTTCAACTCTGTTATATCGTTTATGATTGCAATGCATTTGCCAAGTTTCGGGTCATTTAACCTTGATGAAATTGAAATCAAAAATTGTTTGCCTTTGTATTCAACTTCAAAAGTTTTATCAATCACAGATGCGTTGCGACATATTTATTCAACGATGCTTGAATTTATAAATTCTTTTAAGTTTTTTCCTTCAAGATTTTTGTTGAAAATTTTGTTTGCGTTCTCGCTTGCAAATAATATGTTAAGATTTTCATCAAGGACAATTAAACCAGCGGGCGTAAGATGAATAAATGTTCTATATTTTTCTTCGGCTTCTTTTAACTCCGAAATTAAAAGGAAATTCTCAACTTCAATTGCAATTTGCTGTGAAAGTGTGTCAAGGATTTGAAGTTTTTTGTCGTTAATCGGAAGTTCGTCTGTTTTGTAAACATATTCAATTGCACCGATGAATTTTTCTCTTACGCTTAAACCTATTTCAAGAAATATATTGAAATAGTGTTCAAAAATCTCATTTCTTATCTTCGTGCTGTCTCTTGAAAGATTTTGATACATCACAAGTTTGCGGTTTATAATTTCGGTTGCGAAATCTTCACCTCTTTTGAGGATGGGGTGGTCTTCAAAGATGTTCTTTTCACCTGTTTTCAAAAATGAATGGACGAGATTCAATGCGTCATTTTTGCTGTCGTAAATAAAGAAGTTTACAGCGTCAGCATCAAAAAGATTTGCAAATGGTTTTGAAATCAGTTTGAAAAGATGTTTTATGTCTTTTGAATAGTTAAGCGATGTCAGGATGAAGTTTATCGTTTCAAGTTCTTCATTTTTTCTCTTTATTTCTTCATACGCTTGATTTAGTTCAATGAGTTTGTCTTCAAGTTTATTCACAAGTCGTGCGTTGTATTCGGCTAAATATGTGACCTCGTCAAATTCAATGCTTGGGTGAATTTTTCTCGGACTTTTTTTCTGAATTATCTCATTTATTCTCCCAAGAAGATATTCAAATTTTACTGGCTTAACGATGTAATCATCCGCACCGAGCATTATCCCGAATGCTTGATCTTCGGGTGAAGCATAACTTCCCGTGTAGAATATAAAAGGTATGAAATTAAGTTCTGGATTTGTTTTAACTTCGTGGCAAAATTTGAAGCCATCCATAACAGGCATCAAAACATCTGATATGATGAGGTCAAAATCTTTTCTATCTTTTAAAATTTCAAGCGCCTTTTTCCCGTTTTCTGCTTCAACGATGTTAAATCCAGATTGCGTCAGAAGTTCAGCAAGAAGTTTTCTTGCTTCGTCATTGTCATCCACTATGAGAATGTTCATCTTTCAAGCATTTTTTTAATTTCTTCGTCTGTAAGTTTAACGAAAGGTTTTTCATCCTGCGTTGTCAAGTTTTTTGAGTTCAAAATTTTTAAGAATTCTTCGGATGAAATTCTCCCAGCGCCACAGGATTTAGCGCAATTTATTATTTCATTATCTGATGAGACAACGATAAAATTTTTTCTTTCTGTTAAGTTTTTGTCAAGGATGATTTTCTTGATCACATCGTCCGCTTTATCTGGTGGCGTTGAAAATATGACTCTTACTTTTGGGGTTGATAAAGCACTGGGGATGTTGAGATTTCCATCAAAGACAAGAATACATTTTTCTTTTCTTGTTGTGAAAAAGTCAGAAAGAATTGAAACTAATGTTTCACGAGCGATTTGGGGGTTTTGAGAGAAAATTTTTTTCAATCGTGTTGATTTATGGATCAAATTATAGCCGTCAATTATGTATGTTTTAACGCTCAATCTCGGCGTTTAATTTTGTTTGCAAAAATTATATTGAGCAATTTATTTGTGAAAAATGCGGATGTGAAATTTGGATACTCAATCCCTGGCAAGGGGCAGAGTTCAACGATGTCAAAGCCGACGATATTTCTGGATTTGCTGACTTTTTTAAGCAATTCAATCGTTTCGTCCCAGTATAAACCATTTGGCACAGGAGTTCCAACCGCAGGCATAACGCTCGGGTCAAAATAATCAAGGTCAAATGTGATGTAAACATTTTCACCAAGTTCTGAAATCACCGCATCCTGCCACGATTTCCCATCTTTGTTGTAAAGCCCAGATTTTATTTCCCATGCATAAAATGTTTTTATCCCGTTTTCTTTGATAAATTTCGCTTCTTCCACATCTTGCGCTCTTATTCCAACTTGAACGAGGTTTTTATTGAATTCAAAAACTCGTGCAAGCGCTGATGCGTGGCTGTATTTGTTCCTTTCGTATTCATCTCTTAAATCAGAATGAGCGTCAAAGTGAAGAATTGTTAAGTTTGGATAAATTTCAGAATATGCTTTTATCGCTCCAATTGCTATCGTATGTTCCCCGCCGATTGTGACGACAAATTTATCTTTTTTCAAAAGTTCAAGGACAAATTTATAGACAAGTTCAACTGCTTTTTCATCTTTTAAATCGGTAAAGTCAAGAGGTTCAAGCGTCGCAATGCCAACTTCACGATAAAGTTCAATGTCAAATTCTTCATCGTATAATTCAACTTGGTGAGATGCTTCAATAAGTTTTTCAGGACCGAGGATTGTTCCTTTGATATAACTTGTTGTGTGTTCGTATGGTGCAGGTA
>Ga0105162_1001373_pt1 | contig 14119 bp, 11 predicted proteins | sample JNZ201metaG_FD_81532 | JGI IMG/M metagenome (GOLD analysis project Ga0105162, IMG submission 81532) | Hot spring microbial communities from Jinze hot spring, China to study Microbial Dark Matter (Phase II) - JNZ 20120812A | ecosystem: Environmental > Aquatic > Thermal springs > Hot (42-90C) >...
CAGTTTACTCCATTACTCCATCAAATTTTGCTAAACCACCTAATGTCGTCCCAATCCACTTGTTCCCCTGCACATCTATTGATATCACAGTAATCTCATCATATGGCAGACCTGAATTTGATTTATTATAAACTGTCCAATTCACCCCATCAAACTTTGCTAATCCACCACCCCATGTCCCAATCCACTTGTTTCCTTGTCTATCTATTGCTACCGCAGTAATATTATTATTTGGCAGACTTGAATTTGATTTATTATAAACTGTCCAATTTTCTCCATCAAACTTTGCTAATCCTTCTCGTGTTCCAATCCATTCAATCCATCTGTCGCCCAAGCGTTCTATAGCGATTGCAGTGACATCTGTAGATGGTAAACCTGAAGACCCCGGGTAATAATATGTCCAATTATACAACCCGTCAAGCACCCCTAATCCACCCAAATATGTTCCAACCCACTTTTTGTCAGAAGAATCTATCACTATTGTATAGATAAAATCGCTTGGTGAACCAGAAAATGTGTTATAAATCCTCCAATTTGTTCCGTCGTATACCGCTATTCCTCCTCCAAATGTCCCAATCCATTTGTTTCCTGAGCGATCTACCGCTATTGCGGTAACGGTATTATGTGGTAAACCAGAGTTTGATGTATTATAAACTGTCCAATTTACCCCATCAAACTTTACTAAGCCTTCACCTATAGTACCAATCCACTTATTCCCCAAACTATCTACCACTATTGCCATAATTCTATTATCTGGCAAATCGGAATTTGAACTATCATAAACTATCCATTCTGGATTTTGTGAAAATGAAAAATTGAAAACTAAAATCAACCCCAAAATTTTTAATTTTTTCATTGTTATCCCCCTCCCATTTTTATGTTTTGTCTGCCCTCGAGTAATTATCAATAGTATCTCCAGCTCACATCCGTTCATCTTTCAACTTTTTTCACTTTATCAAAACCATCTTCTTACTCGCCTCAAAATTATCAGCTTTAACTCTATAAATGTAAACCCCGCTTGGCAAATCATCAGCTCTAAACTTAACAACTCTTTCACCAGCCTCAAATTTCTCATCTTTGACGACTGTTTTTATCTTCCTCCCAGCTACATCAAAAACTTCAATCGTTACATTTGCTGATTTCGGAAGAGCAAACTTTATATTTGTCTCAATGTTAAATGGATTCGGATAATTTTGGTAAAGAACAAAATCTTTGGGTAATGTCTTTTGAAAACCGGTATCGGTGATGACCTGCAACCATCTTTCTCTTGCTCTTAAAACTGAATTTCTTAAAACCTTTAAACTATCACCACATACAATCGCAAAACCAATTTTCAAAGTATCATTGTTTTTAAAAATTCTCGTCCCACCCGAGATCACAACCGAAATATCACCTGCCCCAGCACTCGCTCTTCTCACTCCCTTATAACTTAACGCTTCCCACTTCTCGGATTTCGTAAATCCATCATAAATTCCCCAAAGTTCATCCCCAGCATTATTTATAAACCAAACCCCTTGCTCATCTAAATTTAAAAGAGCAATCCCCGTTAAAGTTTTTTCACCATTTGGATCAGTATCATAGATATAAACAAAATTCCCAACTTGATCATAAACCACGACATTATCATATGCGCTCCCAAGGTCAAAATCAAGGAATAAGCCAGCTCTGAAATTTTGATAATCAACCCCTGACCTGTTAATAATAGAATATTTAAGCAAAACGAAATTCATATCATCAAAAGTTTGATCAAATGCGAAGCTATTAAGCAAAACCTCAATCCCAACCCTATTTTGCCCAGGTGCGAGTGAATCTGTAAAGATTGAGAAGCCATCTTGAGCGGAGATTTCCCCGGGTGTTTTAAGATAAAAAGATGTTTTAGGTGAAAAATCGCTATTTTGTCTCTGTCCTGTCTCATCCCTTGCAACATCCACAATTTTTGAACTGCTGATTCCTGCCATAAAAGCACCTTCAAAAAGTAAATTATTCCCACCACGATAAATTAAACCCTTACCTTGCGTATTTGAAGGATAGTCATTAAAAGCAAGGTTACCACGACTTGTTACGGTTAAAGTTATGAAATTAGCATTATGATCCCTAAATGTAGGTCTAACAAAAACTTTGAAATACACGAAATCATTATATGAGCCAGAATAAATTTTAACGACGAACTTAACTGTGTAATTTTCAGGGGTATTGGGCAAAATTTTAAATTTAAACGGCTCATCTGAATTGTTTTTAGACTGTAAAGTTCCAAGAGAGCCTATCGTAAAAATCCCGCTTATTATCTGAACATAAGGGTCTGTGGTTTCAAGCTGTGCGACAAGATTTGAAGCTGAAGCGAGATAATTCTTAAAAGTTCCCTTAATTTGTATCACTTCACCAGGATCAATTGCGCCGTCTTTATTCCCAAGAGAATCATCAATCACAAAATCTTCAAATCTCACAGCTGGCGAGTTAATTGTTAAAGCTCTATATGCATTTACACGACCATAGCCAAGTTGATAACGATAACTTGGATTTTTATCATCTATAGGTTCAGCTGTAACCCTGATTTTTTCAGCCACTTGATCAGGTGTTAATTCAGGGAACTTTGCTCTCACAAGCCCAGCGATTCCAGCCACAAGCGGACTTGCCATTGAAGTCCCGGTTAAATTTGTATATGTATCGTTATACCAGGTGTTAAAAATTCCACCATCAACAGAAAAAACTCCACCTGGGGCACAAACATCAACTGTTTCTCCAAAATTTGAATAACCAGCTTTGACATCATTTGAGTCAACAGAGGCAACGCTTAACACATGCTTATATCCAGATGGAGAGTGAAATTCATCACTTCTATTATTTCCAGCAGCAGCAACAACGAGCGCACCCTTTGAAGTGGCATAATTGATTATCTCCTGTTCAAATCTTGAGCCACCCCCACCACCCCAACTACAATTTATAACTTTTGCACCATTATCAACCGCATAAACGATACCCTCATAACCATAGTAAATTAAATTATCTGAATCATCATCAATAGAAACCTTAACAGCCATAATTTTACACTTAAAACCAGCGCCCGCAACCCCTATGCCATTATTCGTCACAGCAGAAGCAATGCCCGCAACATGAGTCCCATGAACTGGCTTCTTCTCGCTCGGGTCATTGTCTTGCTTTGCCCTATCGTTGTTAAAATTATCTTTTCCCCCGAAATCCCAACCAATAAAATCATCAACATAACCATTCTGATCATCGTCAATTCCATTGTTTGGAATTTCCCTCCAATTACGCCATATATTTGCCGAAAGATCAGGATGATCAAGGTCAATCCCCGTATCAACAATACCAATCACTATATTTGTATCACCTTGGGTTATATCCCAAGCAAGTGGAATTTCAACCTTCCCGAGATACCATTGACGGCTTAAAAAATATGGATCATTTGGAACAAAACAAGGTTTATAAATATAATGTGGCTCAGCGTATTCAATGCTTTTAAGTCGTGAAAGCTTTGAAATGACAAAGTTGACATCCATCATCTCCGAAAAACGGACAATATAAAATAAGCTTAAATCTGGCTCATCACTTTTTAACAATTTCCCCTCATGATTCGGAAACATCTTCTCAACTGATTTTATCCCAAGTTGAACAGCCACATTGTTAAATTCATCTATTTCAACTTTTCTCAAACCAAGCAAATTTCTGTATTCCGCTTTAAACTTAACAATCGCAATCCCAGGTATAAACAAACGCTCGTTGTCACCTTGTCTATAAAAATTTTTTACCGTCGCAAACCCAACGAATTCAAAATTATCTTCGCTGTAAAAGAAAGGTGAAACAAGCAACACAATCAAGCAAAAAGAGAACAACAAAAAAAGACGCATTGACAACCTCCCAATTTGAATTTAAATTTCATCGCCCAAATCAAAATGAAAAACCAAAACCAGCTGAAAGGACATTAACACTTCCAATTGAATAATCAACATTCAAATCAAAAATTGCCAGACCCAGTTTCAATCCAGCAGTCGCCCTGAAATTATTTTTCCCCTTTAAACTTAAACTTATTTCCTGCGGTGTCCCAATAGGTGGTTCATAACTATAATTTATATCAGCCGAAAATGTTTCATATCCAACACCTCCATAAAGTGTGAAGAAAATAAAACTTTTGCTCGCATGAGCGTTTACGCTCAAAGCAGTCGCCTTAAGATAATTTCCAATTTTTAATTGTTGATACACACCTTGAATTGCAACATTTACTGGAAACATCGGAATATACTGGCTTATGCTGTGCCCCAAACCAATCCCAAGAAGATTGACGCTTCCAATGTCATCATTAATTTTTATTAAGGGAACAAATCTAACAAGAAGTTCAGAATTCATCGTTGATAAGCTTACCTGTGAAACAGCAAGCGGAACAAGGGTCAAACCAATACCACCAGGTAAATCAACATCTTGAAGATTTCTATACCTTGTTCTTGCCCCACCATCCTTTTTCCCCAAAACTGTTGCCGTTTTGACACTTGAAGGATTATAATCCGAACCAAGCTCAGCTGTAAATTCTTTCATAGACGACGGAACAAAAACAGCCATACCCTTAACGCCAACATAAAATCCGAAAAGTTTGCTCATAGATGCAGTATGATAAAGCCCAGAATTCAAATTTGCTCCCATTACATCAACAAGCGGTTGAATGTAACCTTTAACTGCAGACTCAGGGAGTTTAGTTAAATTATTATCAACCTGCGCTGAAACAGTTGAAAACAAAACAATAAAAATGCCAACTAATATGATAATGCGGTTCATCTTTCGCCTCCTTTTTGTTTTTTAATTAACTTACCCTTTCAAGAACAAAATTAGTAAGTTTTATCAGAGACTCCTTTGCTGGTGATTCAGAAAAATCAACGATAAATTGTTTCGCCCTCTCAAGGTAATCTTCGGCTACCTTCAAAGTATAATCAATTCCTCCATACGCTTTGACAAAATCAATCACAAAATAAATATCCTTAATCTTTGGATTATTTTTTATGATTTTAATCACACGCCGAGCCTCTTTTCCAGGTGAATTCTTCAAAGCGTAAATTAATGGTAAAGTTATCTTACCCTCCCTTATATCTGAACCAACTGGTTTCCCCGTAATATTACTATCACCCATATAATCAAGCAAATCATCACGCAATTGAAAAGCGATTCCTAAATTTTCCCCAAAATTTTTAAGCTTATATGCCACGCTCTCATCATCAGTTGCGCTCACGGCACCGAGCTCGCAACAAGTTGAGATAAGAGAAGCTGTTTTATCCGAAATTATTCTAAAATATATTTCCTCGTCAATGCTATTTCCCCTTGCACTTTGAATTTCAAGCAATTCCCCTTCGCTCATTCTTCTTACCGCTTCACTTGTTATATGGAGGAACTTATATTCCTTGTTCTTTAAGGATAAAAGTAATCCCTGAGCCAGAAAGAAATCACCAACGAGGACAGCAACTTTGTTCCCCCAAATTGCATTTAACGAAGGGAAACCACGCCTCATATCGGATTCATCCACAACATCATCATGGATAAGAGTTGCGGTATGAAGAAGCTCAACAAGCGTAGCTGCATGAAAAGTTGATTCATTTATATCTCCAACGAGTTTTGCGGATAGAAAAACGAGCGTTGGTCTTATTCTTTTCCCCTTCTGCCTTAAAATATAATGAACAATTATGTTAAGAAGCTTAACCTTTGAAAACATCGTCCTTTTAAAAGAACGCTCAAATTCAATAAGCTCTTCCTTGACGGGCTGTATAATTTCATTTAAATTCACATTTTTAACAATTTTGTTTTTAAATTTTAGGTTTTTTTCCTGTAAGCTGAACGACAAATATGCTAATTTCATAAAGCAAATAAAGGGGGATTGCAAGAGTGGCTTGACTTGCGATATCAGGTCCTGGGGTTAACACAGCAGCTATTATCAAAATTACAACAACAGCATGCTTTCTATAATGCCTCATGAAAGCAGGCGTTAATATGCCAATCCTACCAAGAAAAAATGAAAGCATCGGAAGCTCAAATACAATCCCGGATGCAAGAATAAGCCCGATGACAAAACTCATATACTCATTTATTGCAATTATATTTTTTATTTCCCCGCTTCCAAACCCAGCAAAAAATTTTAACGAAACGGGAAGAAGAACAAAATAAGCGAAAACTATTCCAGCAAAAAAACAAAAAGATGAAAAAAGCACTATCCATAAAACATATTTCTTTTCCCGTGGCAATAAACCTGGCTCAACAAATTTCCAAAATTGATAAAGCGTGAAAGGTAAACTCAAAACAAATCCAGAAATGACAACAACCTGCATATAAAGCATAAATTGACCGTAAGGCTTGAGATTCTGAAGTTCAAACCCAGCTTTTTTGGCTGGAACAATTAAAATCCCATTAACTATTGTATCACTGAAAAGAGCACAAAATATAACTCCAACAATAATCCCAAGCAACGACTTTATAATCCTTGACCTCAACTCCTCAAGGTGCTCCCAAAATGTCATCTCCTTTTCATAAACCTCAACTTCATTAGCATTTGCATTCTTCGTATCAATCTCAGCCATCTTCCTTCAATTTTTTCGTTGAACTTGTTTTGATTAAGTTAAACAATTAAAGAGTAAAAATCAATTTTAATGACATCAAGCTCATTTGAGCAGTATGATTAATTTTCTTAAATTTACGCCGATAATTTATTTGTGAAAATAAAAACAAAGCTAAAATGGAAACAATCAAGGTTGCATTTCTATGGCATCAACATCAACCCTATTATAAAGAAGATGGCGAATATCTTCTACCGTGGGTCAGATTCCATGGAATTAAAGATTACTGGGATATGGTAAGAATACTTGATGACTACCCAAAGATAAAACAAACATTTAATCTTGCCCCTTCACTCATCATCCAAATCATAGACTATGTCAAAAACAAAGCTGAAGATAAAATTCTTAAGCTCACACTAAAAAAAGCCCAAGAACTTACAGAGGACGACAAATTTGAAATTTTGAAAAACTTCTTCATGGCAAATTTTGATAGAATGATAAAACCTTATCCAAGATATCTTGAACTTTTCAACAAACGTGGCGGATTTTCATACAACACGGAAAAAATTGAAGAAGTAAGCCCTAACTTTACAGAGCAAGACTGGCTTGACCTCCAAGTTTGGTATAACCTCGTTTGGGTTGGCGAATATAGCAAATACGATGAACCATTTAAAAGATTTTTTGAAAAAGGAAGGAATTTTACAGAAGAGGAAAAACAACTCTTAATTCGGGGACACTATGAAATTTTATCCAGGATAATTCCAAAACATGTTGAAGCCCAAGAAAGAGGACAAATTGAAGTTAGCATAAGCCCCTTTTATCACCCCATTCTGCCATTGCTATGCGATAATTCAATAGCTAAAATTTCCTCACCTGATATAAAACTGCCAGCTAAAAAATTTACACATCCAGAAGATGCCGATGCCCAAATAAAAAAATCAATTGCACTTTACGCTGAAATTTTTGGTAAAATGCCAAATGGAATGTGGCCAAGCGAGGGAAGTATAAGTGAAGAGGTTCTAAACCTAATGGCTGAAAATAAAATTAAATGGACAGCATCAGATGAAGAAGTTCTGTTTAAATCCCTTGCCCTTGAAAACGATAAAACAAAAAACATTGACAGGCTCAAAATTTACAAACCGTATTATATCAAAACTCCATTTGGAGAAATTAAAATTGTCTTTAGAGATCGCATACTCTCCGACTTGATTGGATTTGTATATTCAAGCTGGAACCCTGACGATTCAGCGCGCGACCTTGTAAATAGAATTTTAAAAATTCGTGATGATATAATAAAAAACGAAGGTGAAGAAGCACTGAAAAACTCAATCATAAGTATAATCCTTGATGGTGAAAATTGTTGGGAATATTACCAAAGCGATGGAAAAGATTTTTTAAGAACACTTTACTGGCTAATTTCAAACGATGAGAGAATTGAAACTGTAAGATTAAATGATTTCCTTGCAAACGCCGAAGCAGTTGAATTGAAAAAGGTTTTCCCTGGTTCGTGGATAAACGCAAATTTTAAAATCTGGATAGGACACGAAGAAGATAACAGAGCATGGGATTTGCTTAAGCAGACCCGTGATTTCCTCACCCGTGAGATCTCAAAAGGCAAACATAGCCAAGATAAAATTAAAAAAGCATGGGAAGAAATTTATATTGCCGAGGGAAGCGATTGGTGTTGGTGGTTCGGAGATGAACATGTAACCGCACAAGCGGACGAATTTGATATGCTCTTCAGAAAACATTTGATAAGGGTTTACGAGATACTTGGAGCTGAACCACCAATTGAACTTCTACACCCAATCAAACGCAAATTTGTTAAGTTCTTTATTGTTGAACCAAAGAAATTTATTTACCCAACGGTTGATGGCTCAAGAACACGAAACTATGAATGGGAAGGAGCGGGTTATTACGATGTCGCACAAACTGGAATGACAATGCATCAAACATTTACAATTGTAAAAAGAATTTACTTCGGATTTAACGAAGCAAATTTCTTTATCAGAGTTGACACATCAAAAGATTTAACCCAAAACCATAAAATTGAAATACACTTCATTGAACCATGCGAAATAAGGATTGAATTTAATCACGAAGGCTTCTCTGTAAGGAAAATTGGGAGAAAAGATAAACAGGAGATATTTGAGATAAAATACGCATTTAAAGAAATTTTTGAATTTGCAATAAGCAGAAAAACATTGTGCGCAGAAGGAGAAATTTCAAAAGTTAAATTTCACATTCATGTTTATGAAGATCACAAAGCGATTGAAAAATGGCCAAAGGAAGAATCAATCGTTATAAATTTTAAAAATAAAGCCCAATGAATGGGCAGGCACCCCTGCGTCACACGAGATTGATTGCCTACCGTTGCTCCCTTCCGGGCCTGGCGGGGTTCGGCAACATCCCGTTGCGCAGGACCTTACCCAAACATTGGGCAATCGTGCCCGGGACCGGACTCGAACCGGTACGTCCCTTTCGGGACACAGGATTTTAAGTCCTGTGCGTCTACCATTTCCGCCACCCGGGCATAACTTTTTCAAAATTTAAAAAACCATACCTTTAAAATCAAGTTATCTGGAAGCGTGAGAGAACCGGTCTCATATGTTTAAAATCATCCACAAAAATATTTAAATTCCCCTTCGTATTTACAAAGAAAAGTTTACAAATGATACATTAGTTCCCAAGAGCTCGTAATATCAAACACCGCACCCCCTTATTATTTGACTTTACGCTCGCAATGATATAAAATGATTGATGTATTTTCCTCTCAAAAAACTATTCAGTAATCCGCCAAAAAGTTTATTATATCATCAAGCGTCCTCCCCACTATGAGATGCCACCTGTTATCCAACTTCATAAGAACCGCCGATATGAATATACGATCCGCTTTAATAATTATCTCCCCACCCCCAGTCTTATATAAAGTTGCACCCTCAAGCAAAATTATATCATCTTCATTTATAAACTCAAATATCCGCCTATGAGAACCACCATCAAACCCCTCTATCAAACCAGGTGTCACCTTTATAACTTTAACATTCTCAATAATGTTCACTGACGAAACACCAAGACCATGAAGAATCCGCCTTGCTTCTAAATTGGAATAAATCTGGGAAAATGAAAAAGAGTTCAAAAAGATTAACAGAAAAACAACATAGAAAAGATAAAAGCGATAATGATAAACCTCAGAATTTTTATGGCAAAAATCAGAATGTTTAAGACGAAGCATGTTTTAAATCTCCACTATATTTTTCCTTTGCAAACTTTGAAGTTGTTTTTCTATTTAAAATTAAAAATTCAACAAAAAATATCAAAAGCAACAAACCTATGTTAAATTAACAAAATCTCTCAAAGTGCCAATATCTCTAAATGATCAACCTTAAACCATTTGCTCTTTACAATTTTCACTTTTTCTTCCCAGCCTGCGATTTCCACAGCTCATAATTTTTTCTAATATCTTGCAAAACTTCAATATCAATTAAATCATCATTTCTGATCCTGACATCATAATTTTCCCAGCCCATAAAGTTTTGTAAAGATTTTTTCGTCTTTTCATCAAAAACCCCGTTCACTGGTCCATCGTAAAACCCGCGATCTTTCATAATTTGCTGAAGCTCCCTACATATCTTATCATCTATTTTTATGAGATTTTTAGGATCGCTCTTAAAGAAGTAAAGTTTATGGAGTTGATAAAGGCGTTGAAGCTCTTCTAAAGGTTTTGGGTGATCGTAAATACTTATATCAATGTAATTATCCATTGTGCTATCATAACCTGCTCCTTTTTTAACAACGAGCAAAGCAGCGGACTGTTCACCTCGCCTATCACCACCAGCTTTCCCACCTGCAACAAGAGCTGCTACAAGCCGATCTGCAAGAGTTCCTTTTGTCTCTTCAAATGTTTTTGCCATAGCTTCAACTGTTCTTTGATCAACAAGTATATTCCCCTGCACCGCATAATATTTACCAACTATTAACTCTCCTTTCCCTCCATATTTCTTTTCATTTCCATAGCCCACAATTCCACCAGCCCAATCAAAGCATTCTTCTCCAGTCCAGCATGCCGAGTTCCCCTTAAAATCAACAATCCCAACCTGTCTTACTGCTTTTTGCGGGTCATTTTGCAGAAGAATTTGCAACGCCTGCTCAGCTGTTGCCCCATTTTCAAGAAGTGCAAGCCCAACAGGACCATATGCAACATTCGCAAAGCTTTGTGTTGCGATTGCCCCAACATTTGCCTTTGCCCATGGAACAATTGGTCTTACATTTGGAAATTTTGACTGCACCGCAACCCCAGCTTCATTCGCCTGTGGATCAAAAGCAACAATTGAAAATGTCGCGCATATCTTCGGCTCAATAAACTTAGATGAGAAATTAACAAATAGTAAAACCAAGAGCGCAACCACAAAAATTGAAACCAACCTCATTTTAGCACCTCCATTTGTTTAATTTTATAAACTGGAAAAATTACCTTTCTTTTATCTTCAATTTCACGCCCCAAAAACTCATCAAAGAAATTCCAATTTACAAACCCATCGTCGCTTTCTGGCTCAAGAAGGTAAAAAATTAAATTTAACTTCGGCTGTCTTACGGAAACATAATAATAACCACTGTCAATCTCAATTTCAACATCCTCATAATGACCAAACAGTCTCGCTTCGTTATGTCCTTGAAACTTCCTCTCCGAATACTTAACACTATCAATGATGAAAACTTCTGCAATCGCTCTAAACTTATTTTTAACCCGCTCAACGCTTATCCCATGTTCAAGGAGTTTGTCCGCTACATTTTTAAATTCAGTACTGAAAACATAAGCAAGCGGAACTAACCTCTTTTCAACAATTTTAAACTCACCAAAATTTTTTGTCTCAAAAACCTCAATCTTTTCGTTTACTCTTCTTTTTTTCTCCCCTGTCAATGTATCAACATATTCAATCAACCTATAACCATAAATTTTTTCCAGTCTGTCAAATTCCTTTACCTGAAACCTTATCCCAAGAGAGTCAACTTCCCCAGAAACAGAGATCTCATCTGCTTCTTTTATCAAATTCATAATCTTTTTGCGATTTTTCACTGCAAACCTTAAAATTTCCTCAATAAATTTTTCAGTCGCATCAATTCTCGTTCTAAAATCTGCATAAGCATATGCCTCACTCAAAATTGCAATACGATTCATCAATCCAATATAATTGGTCCCAAATCTCGGTCTGTGATCAAAAGTTATCCAACCCTTTGATGGATCAAGAGGATCAATAAAATTACCATAGTAATAAATTCTGTAGCCATAATTTTCCCACATCCGCTTCGTTATCTCAGGGAATAGCTCTTCTCTCACAAAATTTGTGACCTTTGAATTACTATTCGGATTTAATCCAGTTGCATATGTCAAGACATAACCATGATACGAACCATTTGTTGTATGGCAATCAATCACAATGTGTGGAAGCCATCTGTTGATCACATTAATTATGAGAGACCTTACTTCAGGGGTTTCAAGTTTTGTAAAGTCACGATTTAAGTCAAGACCTTGTGAATTTTCTCTTACCCCGACCCCTCCTTCAGGTCCATTCTGGTGTGCCCTGTTGCTTTTGCTTATTTTTTCATTTCCATCGGCATTTAAAATTGGAACAGTAAGGACAACGGCATCATCAAGAAGCTTTTTTAAATTCTCATCAAGGTGAAATTTTCTAATTATATGTAAAATCGCCTCTTTCCCTTCAACTTCACCAGCGTGGATGTTCCCAATAATCAAAATAATGATTTTATCAGAAACTCTTTTGTCTTCCGGTGACGAAATCTTTGGATCCGAAAGTATTACAAGAGGCAAATCACGTCCCTCATAACTTTTTCCAAACATAGTCACACTCGCAATTGGACTTAACTTAACAACTTGATCTATAAAGTTAATCACATCAGAATATGTTGATGTTTGAGTATAATTACTTAACTCCGCACGAGATTTTGGAAATTCTCCAATTTGAAGCATTAATGAAATTATCAGCAAAAGCATCTCTCATTTTTGCCTTATTATATATTCAAGTCCCTCTGGGCTAAAACTTACAAGTTTAAGATATTCAGGTAAGATTATTTGAGGTTTAACAAGCCCTGTTTTATCGTTTAACACATCATGATAGCTTACAAGAACTTTTATAACTGTGTCTTTGTCAAGCTCTAATGGAACGACCTTGGAAATAGTTCCCCTCACGACAACTTTTATATCAGGTGGGAAAAGTATAACTTCTTTATCAGCTGGGATTCCAGTAACATGCACCGAAACGACAAATTCACGCTCAACAATTTGCTCAACCAGAAACTTAACTTGAGCGAAGTCGCTACTTATCTTTATCAGTTTTTGATTCGGATTCAGAATTTTAACTTTAGTATTGACTTCCTGTCCTATTTTATCAATCAAAATTTTATCTGTAAACACTGAATCAATTTTTGACACCATTGATTCGGGTCCAGAAACCACAACGCTATCTGGGAAAATTTTTGGGGGATATGCGAAGCTGTTATTTTCATTTTTCAACTCATATGAAAGCACAACTGGAACTTTCTTTTCCATTCTCTGTTCAAGTTCAAAACTTAATGTATCAGGTTCAATTCCAACGAAGTTAACATCTTTAGGAAGTGAAATTTGAACACGGGGATTATTAAGCAGATTAAGGTGCAATGTTTTGTGTATATTTGAGAGATCAATTGAGACATGTGGTTTGGATAAAAAATAAAAGGGCAGGATTTTCCAACCCCGCCCTTTTAATCTGATATTGACAAATTCAGGGTAATCATTTTTAATTGCTTTTTCAGGACGGAGATTTTTTATCAAAATCCTCGCCTTGAAACTATCTTCATATTCACCATTGAGATTAACAATTAACCAAAGAAGAAAAGCAAAGGCAAATGAAATGATAAATGAGATATATCTTTTCATTTAGCTTCAACCAAACTTCGCTTTGATAATTTTTTCAATAAGTTCTTCCTTTGTCGCCTTTGAAATTTCACGTCCTGTTAATTCAATATCCTCAATTCTCCTTGCTATAGAACGAAGTTGCATCACACTAAAATTTTCAAGATAAGAACGAAGTTCATCTGGGGATTTTGCTTCAGGCAAATCAACTGGGTCAGCTTGCAATTTCCCGCCCGCAATTTGATATGGTTTCTCTGGATAAATTAACATTTCAAGATCATCAATTGGTCTTGGGATGACATGGACTGATACAAGTTCACCAACTCTTTGAGCAGCTGCTGCACCCGCATCAACCGCTGCTTTAACAGCTCCGACATCTCCACGAACCATTACTGTCACATACCCACCACCAATTACTTCTTTACCAATCAAAGTTACCTTCGCAGCTTTACACATCGCATCAGCTGCTTCAATAGCTCCAACTAAACCCTTTGTTTCAATCATCCCAAGTGCATCAAGTGTTTCTGCCATGGGGAAGTTCCTTATTTTGTTTTTGTTTCAGCATCTGAAAAAATATAATCACTTGTTTTTAAATTATCAAGTTAGGACGTAATCACATTGCGCTTATTCCTTTCACCAAAGTGCGAAAATAGCACCTTTATAA
>Ga0105162_1001376_pt1 | contig 14102 bp, 15 predicted proteins | sample JNZ201metaG_FD_81532 | JGI IMG/M metagenome (GOLD analysis project Ga0105162, IMG submission 81532) | Hot spring microbial communities from Jinze hot spring, China to study Microbial Dark Matter (Phase II) - JNZ 20120812A | ecosystem: Environmental > Aquatic > Thermal springs > Hot (42-90C) >...
CTAATAAAGTAAAGCTTAGCTCTTCTTGTCTTTCCTTGAGCTAAAACTTCTATTTTTTCAATTAAAGGAGAATGGAAAGGATAGGTTTTTTCAATTAACTGACCACCAGCTTCTCCTCTGACGGTAAACATCACCCTTGTTCCTTTTTTTCTTTTTACACTAATAACTAATCCTTCAAATTTTTGAATTAATTCTCTTTTTTTCTCTTTAATTTTTTGCCAAACTCTAACAACCATTCCTGGCTTAATCATTGGCAAATCTTTTCTTAAATATTTTTCTTCGATTTTTTTAATTAACTGATTAGTCATCCTTTAAATTTTATCATAAATTTTAAATTTTTTTAAGCGGGGATCATAAACCCAAACTTCGTAGTTAACTTTTTTAGGTCGAGGCAGTTTAAAAATTCGTTTTATTTTATAAGGTCTTAATCTTTCTTTTTGAACTTGAATTAATTTTAATTCTTTTTTATTTAAAGCAATCAAATCGAAAAAACCAAAAATATCCTGAGAATAAAATTTAACCCTTGGCGGTTTCCAAACAAGAAATTTTTTCTTTTTCAAAAAATCGACAGCTATTTTTTCTATTTTTTTCCCTCTTCTACTTTTATTTATCTTTTTCATTTTTTATCAGTTTTAATTTTATCTAAAAGTTGATAAACTTTTTCTGCTTCCTTGAATTCTAATGACTGATAAAAAACTATCCTTGCTGGTAGATGCCTTAAATAAACACTTTCTTTTAATTCTTTCCTGATGGTTCTTTCAATTTGTTTAAAAAAAGATATTAATTGTTTAGACATATTTTCAGGAAAGATACTTAAAAATACCCGTAAATAGCCTCCTTTCTTGGGGAGTTTTATATCAACAATGGTAAAAACAACATTTTCAAAAATATTAAATTTTTCCAAGATTTCAGAGAGGGCTTTTATTATTTCATATTTTTTTCTTTCTTTCATTTTTAAACTTTTATGACAATTGGGATTACCATAGGACGAGAACCAATTTTATGATAGAGAAAATCAGCGATTTCTTCTCTTAGATGATATTTTATTTGTTCTTCTTGAATAAGCGGAGCTTCTTCACTTAAAAATTTAATGTTTTTCTTAACTATTTTTTTAATTAAACCAACAGCTTCTTGAACAAAATCTTTTGTTTCCCGAGAATAAGTTAATCCTTTGAAAATAATCTCTGGATTTTTTCTTAATTCGCCAGTTTGAGAATCAATAATTACAGTGACAATAAACATTCCTTCTTTGGCTAAATTTTTTCGATCTCGCAAAACAACACTTTCAACCGAACCAATTCCTAAACCATCGACATAAATAATATTAGCTGGTACTTTTTCGTTAGTTTTAAATATTTTCTCGGGTAACATTTTGATAACATCTCCATTTTGGGCAACAATAATTTTTTCTTGGCGGATTCCTAAATTAATAGCTATTTCTTCGACTGCTTTCATCATAAAGTAATGACCATGAACTGGCATTACGTATTCTGGCTTGGTTAAATTAATAAAAAGCTTAACTTCTTCAGCAAAGGCATGTCCTGAAGCATGAATATCCATCATTTGGTAATGAACAACTTTAGCTCCTTGTTTTAAAATATCATCCTTAAGTTCTTGAATTATTCTTTCGTTTCCAGGAATAATTGAGGAAGAAAAAATAACCGTATCATCTTTGATTAATCGGAAATAACGATGTTGGCCGTTAACAATTCTCATTAAAGCTGAGCCTTCTTCAGCTTGAGAACCAGTACAAATAATAGTTACTTGATGAGGTTTAAGTTTAAAAGATTCTTCTGGTTTAATAAAAATTCCCTTTGGTGCTTGAAGGTATTTAAGCCGTCGAGCAACTTCAACATTCATTCTCATTGTATGACCATCAATAACTACTTTTCTACCATAAATAGCTGAAAGATAAATTAATTGTTGAATTCTTTCTAAAAGAGAAGCAAAAGTAACAGCAATTATTCTTCCGTGAGTTTTTCTAAAAATTTCTTCTAGGGCTTCCATTATTTTTCTTTCGGAAGCAACAAAACCTGGTTGATAAGCATTAGTCGAGTCAATCATTAAAAGTCTAACACCCCTAAGAGAAAGTTTAACAATTCTTGAAAGATCTGCTGGCTTATCAAAAATAGGAGTGAAATCAATTTTAAAATCACCGGTATGGATAATATTTCCTACTGGTGTTTGAATAAACAAACCAACTGAATCTGGAATGTTATGATTAACATGAAAATAATCAATAGTAAAAGAACCAATTTTTAAAGGTTTATAATTATTTTTTCTAAATTCAATTACTTCTAACCGAGGTGAGTTAGGAAAATCTTCCTGCCTTTTAAGAATTATTCCTTTAGTTAAAGGGGTAGCATAAATTGTTGGATTACCGAGCTTTTCAATTACATAAGGAATAGCTCCAATATGATCATAGTGACCATGAGTAATAACAACACCAACTATTTTATCTTTATTTTTTTCTAAATACTCAACATTGGGAATTAAAAAATCAACTCCGGGAGCTTCTTCAAAAAACGGATAGCCTAAACCAATATCAACAATCAAGATTTCTTTATCATCAAATTCAAAAGCGGTCAAATTTCGACCAACTTCTTCTAAGCCTCCTAAAGGAATAATTTTTAAACTTCCCCAAAACTTTCTTTCTTCTTTTTTAGTTTGGCTTCTTAATTGAAATTCTTCTTTTTTTAATTCCTCAACTTGTTTTTGAACTTCGCTCATCAAAAATTTTAATTTTTAATCTGACCTTTTATTTAAAATCAGTTTTTGGGCAGGGAGGGATTCGAACCCTCACGGCTAAAAGCCACAAGGCCCTGAACCTTGCGCGTCTGCCAATTCCGCCACCTGCCCTAATCAGAAATTTCTAAATTTAAAATAGTGCTGCTTGGCGAGGAAATATCAATCGTAGCTGTAGCTGAAAGAGTTTTCGTCATTGGGGTAGTAGTTAAATATGATTGAATAGTAATTAACCTTAAATTTGAGCCAACTGAAGTTGTTGCCACTGAATAAAGAAAGTAACCATTGGGCAAATCAACTCGAGCTGAAGTTGTGGTAAAATCTCGATTCTGATTGATTTGAAATAAAGCATAACGCAAACCACTTATTTCAATTGATTTTAAATTAATAAATCTCCTAAAAACAAAAGATAGGTTTGAAGAAGAATTGAGGTTATTTAAAATAATTATAACCAAAAAACCAGCAAAAAGCAAAATTATTCCTAAAAAACCTAAAAGAATTTGGCCTTTTTTCATCTATTTAAAAGGAAGGCTAAGTGCGGTTTCATATCTTACTTCTTTATTATTAGTCTCATCAGCTAAAATCATTTTAACTTTATAAGAACCATCAAGTTTTTCAAAAGCTAATTCCTTAACATTAACTCGAGGATCAGTTACTCCATCAAGTGAGATAAGTTGGTTGTTTTGATCTAAAGTAGCCAAGTAAACTTTTCCATTTTTACCATCAAAGAAAAACCAACCAAGCACATCGTTCCAAGCAAAACCTTCTAAATATTTATCGTTAACTAATTTAACTCTAAAATTACTCGTAGCACAGTTTAATTCTTGACAATTAAAAACTATAAAACCAATAATATCATTATAAGCATAGCCTCTTAGTTCATTATTGCTATCTACGCAAACTCCATAAATAACACCTTCGCCTTGACTATTTCTAAATTTAAACCAACCAATTTGAGGTGACCAAGCATAACCAGAAAAGGAATAAAGAGAATTAGAAAGAATAGTCGAGGAGTTTATTTGACAAGTAGTTGTTGGAGTAAAAGTAACACTATAATTATTTCCATTGGTGCTAATACTCCCTATTCTAATATTAGAAAAAAAACCTTTTACTTTACTATCTTTATCTAAATAAATTGGGTGGGTTTGAAAAACAATTGATTTTTGATTATTGTATTTTTCAAAAACTATTTCCCAATCAGTAATAAAATTTATTCTTTTACTTTTATAACTCTCTCGAGATAAAGTTAAAACAATATTTCTTACTTCTCGAGAAACATCGACTTCTCCTAAACTCCCTCGATAAAGACTAAGAGTATTAATTAAAAGAGGAAAAATAATCAGAGCAATAATTGAAAAAACACCTAAAAAAATTGTAACTTCAAGTAAGGTTAAACTTTTATTAAAAATTGACATTGATTTGGGGAATTAAAAAGTAATCAGTAAAAATTAAATTTTGATATTCTCCTGTTACCTTAATTAATTTTATTTGAGAATTGTTTTGAAAATTATCAATTCGAAAACTAAAAAGATAAGTATCTAAACCAGTAGAAACCTCTTCCTTGCCTTCATTTACTTGCCAACCACTAGGAGTAGAAGTTAAATAATAATCAGTCGAAGTTGAAAGAGAATTTAGAAAACTAAAATTTTTTTGAGCTAAATCAAAAAGAGCATTGCGATATTTTTCAAAGCCACCAATAGTAATTCCTTGATTAATATTAGAATACCTTAAAGAATTGAAAGAAACAATTAAAACAGAAGCAAAAACTCCTAAAAATAAAGTTATTAAACCAAAGATTAATACGACTTCTAAAAGAAGTTGAGCTTTAGCTTTAAGCATTATTCCTAGCCTGAAGAATTTGATCTCTTATTTGGGGTGGAACAATTTCATAATGAGAAAATTCCATATAGAAAAATCCTCTTCCTTGAGTAAGAGATCTTAAAACAGTAGCATAACCAAACATTTCTCCTAGAGGAACTTTAGCTTTTATTATTTTAATCCTTTCCTCATCAATAACTTCTTCAATTCTAGCTCTTCTTGAAGAAAGATCGCCAGTAACATCACCAACAAATTCAGGTGGAATGCTTACTTCAACTTTCATAATTGGTTCTAAAATAACCGGATTTCCTTGTTTAACTCCTTCTTGAAGAGCAATTGCTCCAGCAATCTTAAAAGCAATATCAGAAGAATCAACCTCGTGATAAGAACCATCAAATAAAATTACTCGAACGTCAGTTACTGGATAACCGGCAATAACTCCTTTTTCCATAGCTTCTTTAATTCCTTTTTCAACAGCTGGAATAAAATTGTCAGGAATAATACCTCCACGAATAGCATTAACAAATTCAAAGCCCTTACCTCTTTCTAATGGTTCCAATCTAATAATCACATGTCCATATTGTCCACGACCACCACTTTGGCGAATATACTTCCCTTCGACTGACTCCACTACTTTAGTAATAGTTTCTTTATAAGCTACTTGAGGTTTACCCACATTTACTTCTACTTTAAACTCTCTTTTTAGTCTATCAACCATAATTTCTAACTGAAGTTCACCCATCCCACCAATTAAAGTATCGCCTGTTTCTGGATTTACTGTTACTCGAAATGTTGGATCTTCATCAGCCAAAGCTTTTAAAGCTAAACCCATTTTTTCTTGGTCAGCTTTAGTTTTAGGAGTTACTTTCATCCAAACAACTGGATCAGCAAATTGTATTTTTTCAAATTGAATAGGTTTTTTAGGATCGCAAATGGTATCACCAGTTTTTAAGTCTTTACCGCCAACAATAGCTCCGATATCACCAGCGAACATTTCTTCAACTTCTTCTCGATGATTAGCATGCATTCGAGCAATTCTTCCAATTCGATAAGTCTCACCAGTAGAAGAATTTAAGATAGTCATTCCTGATTTTAAAACTCCAGAGTAAATTCTAAAGAAAGAGAGAGTTCCGACATGAGGATCAATCATGATTTTGAAAATAAGACCAGAAAAAGGTTCGTTATCATCAGCTTTTCTAATCTCTTCTTGACCAGTTATGGGATTTATTCCTTTAACCGGAGGCAAATCAACTGGCGAAGGTAAAAAATCCACTACTCCATCTAAAACTAATTGAACGCCTTTATTATCTAAAGCTGAACCGCAATAAACAGGAATAAAAAGATAATTGATACAAGCTCTCCTAATTGCTTGGCGAATGTCTTCGACTGTAAATTTTCCTGAAAAATATTTATTCATAAACTCTTCATCGCTTTCAGCTAATTTTTCCAACATAAAACTTCTCCATTTTTCTGTTTCTTTTAATCGTGAATTTTCTATTTCTTGGTAAACAACTTTTTCACCTTTTTCACCTTCAAAATAAACTTCCTTCATTAAGATCAGATCAATCACTCCTTTAAAATTATCTTCTTTACCTATGGGAATTGTTACTGGAACAGCATTGCGAGTTAATTTTTGATAAATTGATTCGAGCGCTTCCTCAAAATCAGCTCCAATTTTATCCATTTTATTTATAAAGCAAATTCTAGGCACTTTATATTTATCAGCTTGATGCCAAACGGTTTCTGATTGAGCTTCAACTCCTTGAACGGCATCAAATAAAACCACTGCTCCATCTAGAACCCTTAAAGATCTTTCAACTTCAGCGGTAAAGTCGATATGTCCTGGAGTGTCAATAATGTTAATTTTATATTCACCTTTTATTCTCTCCTCTCTACTTTCCGCTGGTCTCAAATAGCTTTGAGTCCAGAAGCAAGTTACTGCTGCTGCTGTAATGGTAATTCCTCTTTCTCTTTCTTGTGGCATCCAGTCAGTAACAGTCGTTCCTTCATGAACTTCGCCAATTTTATGAGAAATTCCAGTATAGTAAAGAATTCTTTCAGTAGTTGTTGTTTTTCCAGCATCAATATGAGCAATGATTCCAATATTTCTTGTTTTTTCAATTGGATAAAGTCTAGGCATTGCCAATTGTTAAAAATTAAATCAGACCTTAAAAAATCATTCTTGGGGAGGTTTTTTGCGATTCCACCAACCAAAGTGAGCAAAAGCTTTGTTAGCTTCAGCTAATTTATGTTGTTCAATCTTTTTTTGATAAGCTCCTCCATCTTCTTGACTTGCAGCTATAATTTCTTCGGCCAATCTTTCAAACATTGGTTTTCCTTTTCGATTTCTAGCTGCTTCAATTATCCATTTAATAGCTTTAGAAATTCTCCTTTCGGTTCTTACTTGGCGAGGAACTAAAAAAGTAGCCCCACCAACTCTTCTAGGCCAAACTTCCAAAAGGGGAGCTACATTTTTTATCGCTTGTTGAAAAACTTTCAATGGATCAGATTTAGTAACTTCTTCAACCCTTTTCATAGCTGAATAAAAAATCTTTTGAGCTTTTGTTTTTTTACCATCTTTCATTAGATTATTAATAAACCTTGTTACCAAAATACTATTATAAACTGGATCTGGATTCCAGTGTCTTTCAATTTTAATTCTTCTTCTGGGCATTATTCTTTAGGTCTTTTAGTTCCATAAAGTGAACGGCCTTGTCTTCTACCTTCAACTCCAGTAGCATCATAAACACCACGAACAATATGGTATCTTACTCCTGGTAAATCTTTTACTCTTCCTCCTCTAACTAAAACTATTGAGTGCTCTTGTAAATTATGACCAATACCAGGAATATAAGCAGTCACCTCAAAACCATTAGATAATCTTACTTTAGCTACCTTTCTTAAAGCTGAGTTAGGTTTTTTAGGAGTCATTGTATAAACCCTAATACAAACTCCCTTTTTGAAAGGAGAAGGAGCATAGTAAAGTTTTCTTTTAAGAGAATTATAAGAATAAAGCAAGGCTGCTGCCTTCACTTTAAACCTTCTTTTCTCTCTTCCTTTTCTTACAAGTTGATTAATTGTTGGCATTTTCACAAAATAAAAAAATTAGAATTTTTAAACTGATAAATTAATTATAACAAAAAATTTAGTTTAAGAAAATGTGCCCGGGGTGGGACTCGAACCCACACGCCCTCGACGGGCACGAGATTTTGAGTCTCGCGCGTCTGCCAATTCCGCCACCCGGGCTTCCTAAAAAATTATACCACAATAAATTCTAAACATTTTTTTAACAACGCCTATTTTTAAAACCTTTCAAATTTTTAATTCAATCTATATAGCCTAAAAATAAAAAATTAAAAGCGTATAAAAATTTTGCTTCTAATAACCCAAAGTCGAAAATAAATATGCTTCTTACAAAAATCCTCTTAGCGTCAAAATCAAAATAAATTATTAATCTAATTTTGCCAATTTTTATCCTATAAAATCCCTGCCAGCTGCCTCTTAATTTAGCAATGTTAATATTAAGATCTTCACCTTTAAGTTTTCTAAGAGCTTTAGTTATAATCTCTTTTAAATCATTTTCACTGATTATTATTTTATTTAAAAATTTGACAGCATCATTATGAAAGTTCTATGAGCCATTTCATAACTAGATTTTTATTTTTAATCTTTTAGCAACTTTAAAGCTTGGTTTTTTACCATATTTTCGTTCTATTTCTTTTTGCTCTTTTTTAGAAATATATGGCAAAATTAAAGCCCTTAATTTCATCATTTCTTTTGCAAAAGCCTCATTAATAATTTCTTTAATAATTGCTTTTAATTTTTCTTCCGTAACTTTACTCATAATTGGATTATAACATATTAATAACTCAAAACTGAAAAGGTAATTTTAAGACATACGATATCATAAAAATTGATTTAACCGTTTAAGATGCTATAGCGTGTTAGACGGTTAGTTAAAAAATAAACTCATTAAAATTGGAGGGTACGTTTTAGATGCTATAACGTTTTATACGTACCTTTGAAATAATTATTAAATTGACAAATTTAGTGAATTAACGGATTCTTAATTTTAGTACTTATATAACTTCAATTCTTTTAATTTCTTAAAATCTCTAACATTAAAAGTAAAAAGTTCAGCATCTAAATAAATTGAAGTAGCAGCAATAAGAGCATCTGGCGATTTAATTTTATATTTAGCTCTTAGAATTCCTCCTAATTCAGCTATAGAAAAATCAACAGGAATAAAATTGAAATTGTTAACAAAGGATTTAATAGTCATTCTTTCATTTTCAGTAAGCCCTGGATAACTCATCATTTCAGCAAAAACAATAGCTGGTACATATATTGAAAAATTTTTATTAATCAAATTCTCTAAATGATGAGTGGCTTATTTCATCTTTTAGAAGATATCTTATTAAAACATTAGAATCAACAACTATTTTATCCATTCTTTCTTGGTTTTTTTAATATGTTCTAAAAGAAGCCGTAACTTTTTACTATCTATCAATCCTTGATATTTTCTCAAAATCTCTATTGTATTTCTTTTTGGCTTTTTTAACAAAACTTGTCTTATTTTAGCAGCCATAATTTAATTATAACATATTAATAACTCAAAACTGAAAAGATAATTTTAAGACATACGACATCATAAACATTAATTTAACCGTTTAAGATGCTATAGCGTGTTAGACGGTTAGTTAAAAAATAAACTCATTAAAATTGGAAGGTACGTTTTAGATGCTATAGCGTTTTATACGTACCCTTTTTATAAGTCGCGAATATATACGAACTTGACGCGAACTATCGCGAACATCAATATTGTCTGCTTAAGTCTGCGTGTAGTCAGCGTAGGTCTGCGACTATTTAGTTGCTTCATATAATGCTTTTATTTCTTGATCTGATAGAGCACGATTGTAGATGCGGACTTCGTCGATGAGACCATTAGAAGCATAACTTCCCCATCTGTGTAATCCTATACGACAGGAAGAGTCAATAGTATCACTTCCAGGATTATTAAGTATGCCGTCTAATTTATCATTAAGGTATACTTTTAAATTCGTGTTATCAAAGGTTCCGGTAATTAAGTACCAATTACCGATAGAAACCACCGTATTACCATTGATACTTATTTGTACCCCATTTATCCTCGCAGAATGAAACGGTCTATTACCACTAAAATGAAACGAAATATAATGAAGGCCGTGACTAAAAAGTATATTTATATTACTCGCTAGATAATTTGGTTTAAACCAAACCATAAGTGAGTGTCCATTTGCAAAGCTAGCAGTGTATGAGGTTTGGCACTGCACATAATCATCCACTCCGTCAAAACTTAAAGCTTTGCCTACTTTGCCATCAACCCATTGAGGACCATTTATAACTGTTCCATTATTATTGTTTCCTGATAAATCATAAGCTGTTGTTCCGCTTCCTTCATCAAATGGCCAATAACCTACAAGTCCTTGAGCTTGATCAATGAGTCTTTTATTTGTTCCTACTGAAAAAAGATGAGGATAATTATCACCATAGAAATAATTGCTAAAACAATTAGAATTTCTATCAGGGTAAATGACTTATTTCTTTTCATTTTTTACTTTTAATAAAATTATAGAGAAAATTTTTAGATTTGCTTCTAACTTGAAGAAATAAAATTTTATTTTATTCGGTTTTAAGTTCAATGATTTTATGAGGAGTATATTCAGCTCCTTCTCTTTTAAGGGTTGATTCAAATAAGACAATTTGGTTAAAAATAACTCCCCAATTAAGTTCTTCTTTGATTTCTTGATTTATTTTTTTATTTTTAAGTCGACATAAATTAATATGAGGTAAAAATTCTCTTTCTTCTTTCTTATAGTTAATATCCATTTCTTCCAAAACTTCTTCAAACTTATTCTTTAGCTCTGCCAATCTTTTATCTTTCTCTAAATAAAGCCAAATCATTGAATTTTTGCCAGGCGGACCAAAATCGATTTTTTTTATCTTAAGTTGAAAAACCTTCAAAAATCTTTCCTCACCCCAAGGAAAGTTATCAAAAATTTGGTTAATTTTTAAAAAATCATCAAAATTAAGATGACCTAAAAATAAAAGAGTTAAGTGAAGGTTTTCTGGTTTTATCCAGTTAAGTTTAAAGCCTATTTTCTTTTCAATTTTTTCTTCTAAGAAAATAACTTTTTTCTTTAACCCAGAAGTTAAAGGTAAAGCAATGAAAAGTCTTAATCTCATCTAATTTGAATTAATCTTTCTTTTAATTTTAAGTTATTATTCAAATCAGTAATATCAGTTAAAAGATCAGCCATCAAATAATTTTTTTCTTTTTTTCTTATTGTTCCTACTAAATAATAAATTCTTCCCTCCTTAAGAATTTCAAAATATTGTTCATAAATTTCAGGAGGAAGAAAAACTTCAATTTTTCCAGTTAAATCTTCGATTTCTAAATAAGCAAATGGTTTTTTATCTCGAGTTAATTTTCTCTCTAAAGAATTTAAAATTCCGGCTAAAGCTATTTTTAATCCCTCTTCCATTTCTAAAGCTTCTTTTATTTTCTTTATTCTACCTTTCAGGAGTTTATCAAAATCTTCAAATGGATGTCCAGAAAGATAAATACCTAAAAGTTCTTTTTCGTAACGGTAAATTTCCAATTTAGGAATATCGATATTTCGGAAAAATATAAGTTCTTCTGATTTGCTGCCAAAAAGACTTTTAGTTACTTGAAACTCCTTAACCTTTAAGGAATAATCTAAAACTACTTCTAAATTAGCTATCAGAATATTTCGAGAATGAAATCTATCAAAAACCCCTGCTTTGATTAAGCTTTCCAATGATTTTTTATTAAGATCTTTGTGTTTTACTCGTTTAAGGAAATCTACCAAAGATTTAAATGGTCCATTCTTTTTTCTTTCTTCTAAAATAGCTTCAATTAAATTAAGCCCTACATTCTTAATATTACCTAATCCAAATCGGATAGTGTTTAAATCAGTAATTCTAAAATTAACGTCGCTTTCATTAATATCTGGCGGTAAAATTTTAAAGCCGTAATTTTTTGCCTCTTCGAGATAAACATAAATTCTTTCAACATCTCGACCTTCATGCAAAAGACAAGCATTAATAAATTCGAGTGGGTATTTGCCTTTTAAATAAGCAGTATAAAAAGAAATAAAAGCATAAGAAACTGCGTGACTTTTATTAAACCCATATTGACCAAATGGTTCAATCCATTCCCAAATTTTTTGAGCTAAGTTAGGTTCAATTCCATTTTTAATCATTCCCTGGATAAGTTTTTCTTTTAAAGATTGGAGTAAATCAACTTTCTTTTTGGCGATAGCTTTTCTTAAAGTATCGGCTTCTCCTTGAGTAAAACCAGCTAAGTCAGTAGCTATTCTCATTAATTGCTCTTGATAGATTAAAATTCCATAGGTAACTGAAAGAATAGGTTCAAGTTTAGGATGTAAATATTCAATTGGTTCTTGATTATACTTTCTTTTAACATAATTAGGAATTAATTTTACTGGTCCTGGACGATAAAGAGCAATCACTGCTGCTAACTCTTCAACATTTTTTGGTTTTATCATTTTTAAAGCATTAGTCATTCCTTTGCCTTCTACTTGAAAAACACCTACGGTTTTACCTTCAGCATAAATTTTGTAAGTATCTTCATCAAATTTATCAGGATTTAAATCGTTTAAATTTATTTTTTCTTTATGCCTTTCTTCAATTAATCTTAAAGTATCTTCAATGATTGATAAATTTCTTAAACCCAGAAAATCCATTTTCAAAAGTCCCAATTCGCCAGTAGCGTTCATATCATATTGAGTAATAACTCTTGATTGATCTTGAGGAGCAAACTGAAGAGGAGTATATTCTATTATTGGCCCAGGAGTAATTATTACTCCCGAAGGATGAACAGAAACATGACGAACCACGTTCTCAACTCTTTTAGCATAATCCAGAATTAACTTATAATTTTTATCTTCTTTTAAAACTTTTTGAACATCGTTTAACTTCTCTGCTTCTTCTAAGCTCAATTTTGCCGGAATTAATCTGGCTAACTTATCAACAAAAGAAAAAGAAAATCCTAAAGCTCGACCGATATCTCTAACAGCTGCTCTTGAAGCCATTTTTCCAAAAGTAGCTATTTGAGCAAAACTTTCTTGTCCATATCTTTCTTTCAAATAATCAAAAACTAAATCCCTCTTATAATCACAAATATCAATATCAATATCTGGCATTTCAATTCTTTCTGGATTCAAAAATCTTTCAAAAAGAAGATCATATTTTAAAGGATTGATTTCGGTAATTTCTAAAAGATAAGAAACCAAACTACCGGCAGCCGATCCCCTTCCTACTCCAACCATAATGCCATTTTTTTTAGCCCATTTAACTATATCTTGAACAATCAAAAAATAACCAGCAAAGCCTGTTTTTTCTATTATTGAAAGTTCATAATTAGCTCGATCTTTAGCTTTTGAATCATTGGTCAAGCCTCTTTTTTCTAAACCTTCAAAAGTTAACTTTTTTAACAATTCAAATTCGGTTAAATTCTCTGGAAGTGGATATTTAGGAAATTTAAATTTTCCTAATTCAATTTCTAAATTTATTCTTTGAGCTATTTCCCAAGTAATTTCAATGCTTTCAGGAATATCTTGGTAAAGCTCCCAAATTCTTTCTTTAGAAGCTAAAGAAAAATCATCTTCCTTCATTGATAATCTATCAGACTCTTCGATATCTTTTCCTTGTTGAATGGCTAAAAAAATATCATGAACCTCTCTATCTTCGGGATAAACATAATGAACATCATAAGTAGCCACTAGAGGAATATTTGTTTCCCGAGAAAGATCAATCAAAGCTTTTTTTAATTTCCTCGCTTCTTCTAAATTTGGATGGTAATTAACTTCTAAGAAAAAATTATCTTTACCAAAAATTTCTAAATATTCATAAACTTTCTTTTTAGCTTCATTATAATTGCCTTCAAGAATTAAACGAGGAATTTCTCCATTAGGACAACCCGAAAGAACAATTAAACCTTCTCGAAATTCCTTCAAAAGATCCTTATCAACTCGAGGTTTATAATAAAAGCCTTCAAGATAAGCTTTACTTATCAATTTTAATAAGTTCTGGTAACCCTTTTCATTTTCAGCCAAAACTGTCAAATGGTAACTTTTAGAATCAATCTTGGGTGTTCGATCAAATCTTTTTCGACGAGCCAAATAAAGTTCAACTCCGATTATTGGTTTAATACCAAAAGCTTTAGCTTTTTTATAAAACTCAATTGCTCCATAAAGATTTCCATGATCAGTTAAAGCTAAGGCCTCATATTCCAATTCTTTAGCTCGTTGAAGTAAGTCATCTATTTTTCCTAAACCATCGAGTAAACTATAATGAGAATGAACATGAAGATGGACGAATTTCATTTCATAAAAATTTTAGCAAAAGGCAAAAAAAAGAAAAAGAGTTGGGGATTTGAAAAGCAGCTTTTAAAAAAATATAAGTCGCTTTTAAGCATTGACGAAGCCGGCCGAGGTGCTTTAGCTGGACCGCTC
>Ga0105162_1001379_pt1 | contig 14077 bp, 11 predicted proteins | sample JNZ201metaG_FD_81532 | JGI IMG/M metagenome (GOLD analysis project Ga0105162, IMG submission 81532) | Hot spring microbial communities from Jinze hot spring, China to study Microbial Dark Matter (Phase II) - JNZ 20120812A | ecosystem: Environmental > Aquatic > Thermal springs > Hot (42-90C) >...
GTGTATATTGCCTAAAGAGAAATATAATTACATTAGATTAGGGAAATCCCATTATTAAAGATAGTTATGTACGGAACAACAAAATATGAACCTATATTTTTGTTCCTAATATCTGTTAAGCAAATTTTATTATCTATATCTGGAGAATAATTTTTCTCCGTTAAGGTGCTCTGGGAAAGCAGATATGTCTAGATCGTTTAAAGCTGCCTTGGCTTCATTATTTAGTATTCCAATTCTATTAGCGTATATTATGTGGCGTTGGCTCCCACTACTAGTAGATCTCATCATTAGGGGTTTAATTCACTATGAACCAAAATTTCAGCCAACCTCCTGGCTTTGGCACGTAGCGCTCAGCTTCTTTAGTGCATGGTATATTTTTTCAGCGGTAGCTGTCGGCGGAATATTCCTATTAGCTTCATGGATATATAATCGCAGGAAAATTAAGCTAGAGAGGAGAAGAGCGCCAGCAGTCTCATTCATAGTCCCAGCATATAATGAGGAGGAGATTATATCGAAAGTTATAGCCAGCCTATTTAGGTGTGCAGCTAATTATCCCGGCTATACGGAGATAATTGTTATTGATGATGGCAGTACAGATAACACTAGGGTTATCGCTGAAGCCACATTTAAAATGAATTGGGAGAAGTGGCCGTATATAAAGGCGAAGATTATAAGTCATAAAAGGCGGATGGGTAAGGCAGCGGCAATAAAGACTGGCGTGAAGAAAGCTATTGGAAATCTGATTGCAACTGTAGATGCAGATACATGGTGGGAGCCGGATGCATTAAATCTTCTGGTCAATAGAATGATTGCTGAGGAATTTGACGCTGTAGCAGGCTTTATACATCCCTCAGATGGCAATGGAGACAAAAATCTATACGTAATCTTACAGCAGCTAGAGTACAGTCAGGGGCTGGGCATATATAGATGTGCTCAAGCACTGGGAAAATCCATACTTGTCATACCTGGACCGATAGGGCTCTATAGAGCTAACATTCTAAAGAAGATATTCGAGGAAATAGATTTAAGAAGCGTAACCGAAGATCTTGAGATAACTCTTGAAATGCATAAAAGGGGTTTTAAGATAGGCTATGAGGGCAGGGCTAGGAGTACAACCATAGCCCCACATAATTTTCGCATACTTTGGAAGCAGAGAAAGAGGTGGTTTATTGGCGGACTACATAATTTTTTGGGCATACATAGAAGATTACTTTTTGTGAGGAGGTGGGTAGCGTTAATCCTCTGGTATTCTCTCGTGATGGGTTATGGCTGCGCATTAATAGAGCTTATAGCAACATTTAGTTTACCGATACTCTACTGGTTTGCGCCAGACAAAATATACTTTTTATACAATCTCATTCTCTATTCACTCATAGTGTTTTTAATAGGTGTGTTTCAACACGCAGTAGCCCTAAAATTTTCATATAACCACTACAATTACAGAAAGCTTCTATTTTACACTCCGCTATATCCACTTCTGAGATATATAAATATACTCGCCAGAATCACCTGTCTAATACAATATATAGCTGGAAAGAGGGGCATATGGGAGAAGAGCGAAAGACCAACAATATCAATGGACAACACCTAGAGAAAAAATATTTGATAGATTAATTCGAGGATACCGACCAAAATAAACTGTAACACAATAATAAGAAGGTTTAGGAACCTTCCCCTCTCCTCATTATCATCCTCCAGCATCCCTTTAATTTCGGTTAAATTCTGCCGATGCACCTCAACTTCCGGACTATAAACATAATAAGATACATCACATTCACTACAATAATATCGTTTAAATTCACCCTCACCAAATTCCAGAAGATTCTCATCACAAATAGCGCATTTATACAATATCTCAACCGCCAACGAACCCTAGGTCTCAAATAATGTGAGTTTGTTACCAGCTTTAGATACTGGATAGAGTAAAGTTTTATGAAGCAATAATATGGGCTAATTAAATGATGATTGAAATATGCATTTTATAGTTAAATCAATTCAATATATCTGTTGGAGGGTGTAAACTCTTATACTTGGAAGATCCTTTTTATTTTTATTAGGAATAATAGGACTGTAAATTTAAGCGTCTTTCCTGCGACTTTAAGCTACCTTGATTTGGTGTTTAATGGATGGTGACGAATTTGAAAAAGGTCAAAGTGGGCGTGATAGGATGTGGTGTGGCTTTTGAATATTGCCACCTACCAGCCGCTCGCCAAATCCCAGATATAGAGATTAGGGCTTTATCTGATATTAATGAGAGGCGGGCAAGAGAGGCTATGGAGAGGCTTAGTTTAAAAAATGCCACGATATATGTTGATTATAAGCGGCTTTTGAGGGATGCTGATATCGATGCTGTCTGGATTTTAACTCCGCCCAAATTACATGCTCGCATGGTTGTAGATTCATTAAATTATGGAAAGCATGTTTTATGTGAAAAACCAGTTGTTACATGTAGAGAGGAAATCAAAATCGTCAGGGAAGCGCTAAAAAATAATAATGTAATGGGACAGCAATTAGTCCTCATGCCAGCTCATAACTTCATTTTTACACCATGTTTTGAAAAATCCATAGAGTATGTTCAGAGTGGGTTAATAGGCGATATAAAGGAAATTTACGGTAGATCAATATCAAATCTATCGTTTTATAGGGCAGCTACAGATTTCCGTTTACAAGCGAAGGGCGGAGTAATTGAAGATCTTCTCCCACATGTAATCTACTTGTCTCAAGATTTATGCGGTTCAATTTCGGAGGTTAAGTCAATTAACATTCGCTCTAAGGAAGGTACAACTATTGAGGATGTTAGGGTTGAGGTTGGGTTTCAGAGCGGTGCTAAAGGAGTTATTTCAGCAGCATGGTCCAAGGGTATTCCAGCACTTAAGTTTGAGATAAAAGGTAGTTTAGGCGCTATATTAATGGATTTACTTAGAGCGCCCTTCAACCTGACATTAATTAGAGGATATAAGAAAGAAGTTATCCGCATGGGGCATCGTTTCACTCAATATTTTGAAGTTTTAATGGGTAAGCATCCCTCATACCTAAATGAGCATATACATTTTATTAACTTGATTAAGGGGCTTGCGGAGCCAAGAGTTGATGTTGAAAAGGGTTTTGAGCTCACTAAAGCCCTAGAGATGATTATGGGTTCCCTTGAAAGGAAGAATTCAACATCAGGCTATCGTAATGAAAAAGTGTCTATTGTTCGAGTCAATGGTAATGTAAAGAGCGCTGTTCAGCATGCCATTAATCTTTTAGGGGGCTTAAATATTCCTAGAGACTCGATTGTTGTTATCAAACCTAATATTTGCTTCTGGAAGAATACCGATGGAATGATCATAACTGACCCGCAACTTTTGGAGGCCGTCTTGGAGATCGTTAGTGAGCGAACAAATAAAATTATTGTTGTGGAATCTGATAATAACTCTGGGACAGCTGAGAAGAGACTGAGAAAGAGTGGCGTCATGGACATTATAGAAAGACATGAAGTCAAATTCGTAAACTTAAGTAGCGATGAAAGTGAAGAATATGAGGTTGCTGGCTTCAAAATACATATACCGAAAACTATTTTGAATGCCAATTATCTCATCAATATCCCAAAAATTAAGACATGTAATATAGCAAACATCGTGGTTTCAATATCTATGAAAAATATGTTTGGGATATTAAGTGACAAAAAGAAGATGCTTTTCCATAGGAAGTTGCTAGATATATTACTTTACATAAACAGGGTTATCCGCCAAGACTTAATTATTGTTGATGGAATAATTGGCATGGCGGGACTGGGCCCAGTTTGGGGTAAACCTGTTAACCTTAATCTCATAGTATCTGGTTTTAATCCCGTAACTGTTGATGCAGTATGCTGTAGAATTATGGGTATAAACCCCTATGCCGTTGAAATCCTATGGAAAGCTTATAAGATGGGCATGGGCGAGATTGACATGGATAAGGTAGAAATTTTGGGTGAGAGAATTGATGAGGTTAGAAAAAAGTTTTCCCACCCGTCACTGATAATGAGTAATATAATTGGCGCTATGAGGGCGGCATTAAAGACTTATATCATCTAAGATTATTCTTTTCTTTTCGTAAATCTTTAATATAGTTGTCATTTATACATTTTGTTTATGGGGCGCTCTTATAGAAGTAAGTATGATATTATCGCTGACATTTTAGAAGTAGCAATAAACGGTTCCAAAAAGACGCGTATAATGCATATGGCTAACGTAAACTACTACAGCTTTTGTAAATACTTTAACATGCTCCTAGAAGATGGCTTAATTGCAGAGTATAAGGACTCAAACGGCGAACCTATCTATAAAACGACGGAAGCCGGCATTGAGCATCTGAAAATGTTCGCCCACTTCTCAAACCGCATGAAAAAAAGCTGATTTTTCATCCTATTTTTCAAATTAATTACTAAAATAATATAATGATTAATTTACATGTTATTTCATTTGGATGAAGATTGGTGATCGTATGCATTGCTGGAGAATTGGCATAGATATTGGTGGGGCATTTACAGATTTATATGCTGTAAGTGAGGAAGGCGGGGAGAATATCTGGGTAAAAGTTGAGTCCACGCCCCCAAATTTTGAGGAGGGAGTTATGCAGGGTATTGAGGAGTTAGAGAAAAAGGGGGTTTGCATTAAAGATGCAAAATATATTATACACGGTCAGACTGTTGTCATAAATACCATAATTACTAGGAGCGGTGCAAAGGTTGGGTTTATAACTACTGAGGGATTTGACACTTTAGAGATTCAGAGGGCTAATAGACGGGACATTTTTAATTTCAGGTATAGGAAGCCTTTACCCTTTGTCTCTAGATATATGATCGCGCGTATTAATGAGCGGATAGATTCTGATGGGAGCATTTATAAGCCTCTTGACAAAGGTGATGTGGAAAAAGCGGTTAATACTCTTCTGGATAAAGAAGCGGAATCATTAGCGATAGGATTCATAAACAGTTATATTAACCCATGCCATGAGTTAAAAGCCAAAGAGATAGCCGAGAGTGTTCTCAGGGAAAAAGGTGTTGAAAAACCTTTCATCACCATTTCAAGCGATTTGAGCCGTGAATGGAGAGAATATGAGCGCTTTAACACTGCGGTCTTAAATGCTTATGTCCAACCAATATTCGTTCGTTATATAGAGAAACTTGAGAGTATTCTGCGAAGAAGGGGTTTTCAAGGAATATTTTACATAACGCTCTCCTCGGGCGGCGTAGTTACATCTGACTATGCAAAAAATTACCCGATAACAACAATAGAGGGGGGACCAATATCTGGAATTATAGGCGGAACCCGCCTAGCCTCCCTGTTAGGGATAAAAAACATCATCGTGATTGATGGAGGTAGCACGACAACAAAAGCTGGGCTTGCAAAGGATCTGACACCTAGAGTACATACCGAATACTGGATTGAACAGGATGATTGGAATGCTGGCTACCCACTTAGAGTTCCAACGCTGGATATTCATGAAATCGGACTTGGCGGCACAAGCATCATTCGGGTTAGTGAAGCTGGTAATTTATGCGTTGGCCCCGAGGCTGCGGGTGCGAGGCCTGGACCTGCTTGTTATGGTGTTGATGGCGATAAACCCACGCTAACCGATGCATATGTGGTATCTGGTTACTTGAATCCGAATTATCTACTCGGCGGTAGACTTAAGATCTTTAAAGAGAGAGCCTTTAGCGCATTGCAAGATATAGCAAGAGCTCTAGGTTTAGACATTATTGAGGCAGCTTATGGTGCCATTAGAATAGCTAATGATCTTGCTGCCAATCTCATAAGGCAGATTTCAGTTAAGAAAGGGTATGATCCCAGAGAGTTCACCTTAATTGCTCACGGAGGTGCCGGACCAATGTTTGCTCCATTTATTGCGGAAGAATTGCAAGTGTCAAGTATAGTGGCGCCCTCTATTCCAAGTGGTGTCTTTAATGCCTGGAGCATGATTGGGTTGGATATAAGGCATGAGATTATTCAAACAAATGTAACGTTAGTTAGAGAAGACAAAGATTTTATAGATTTTATGAAGGACGTTTTCAGCTATCTTGAGGGCAAAATTAAAGAAACATTTAGGAATGAGGGGATTAACCCCCAAACAGTGGAAGTATTAAGATATTTGGATATGAGATATGAAGGGCAGGCGCACACACTGAAGATTCCATTAAGCAGGGAATTTTGTAATCTTAGGGATATAATAAAGAAATTCCATAAGACACATTATAATGAGTATGGGTTCAATCTACCTGAAGGTAATGTTGAAATTGTAAGTTTCCATGTCGTAGGAGCGCATAAGGTTACGCCCCCAAAGATTGAAAGAAAAGTTGTTCAAGGCTCTGTTAAAGATGCCTATCTGGGCGAGAGGGAAGTATATATGGGGAGCAAAGAAGTTTTAGTTCCAATTTATAGGAAAGAGAGTTTACCCTCAAATGTCGTTTTAAGGGGACCATGTATAATTGAGGGTATTACTTCCACGATAGTGGTTACAGAGAGCTTTAAGGTTCTTCATGACGAGTATGGAAACATCATCCTTACTAAAGTGGAGGGTTAAGGTGTTGAGTGAAGGGTTAATCTCAGTTCAAATAGTTAAGAATACTCTGTCAAGTATAGTTAAGGAGATGTTTTGGACGACGGTTAGGGCTGCTAAAAGCAGCATAATATATGAGACTTATGATTTCTCCCCATCGCTTTTGGATGAGAGAGGTGAACTTATTGCAATAGGTACGGGAGTCCCAAATTTCATAGGTATAATGCCGTTTATGGTTAAGGCAGTTTTAGAGGATGCGGTAAAAGAAGATTTAGGTTTAAGCCCCGGTGATATTTTTGTGATAAATGATCCATATAGGGCTGGAACACACTTAAATGATGTCGGCTTAGTTACGCCCATTTTTTATAATGATGAGATGATTGCAACAGCGGCTATAAAGGGACATATTAATGATGTCGGAGGCATGAATCCTGGAAGCTGGGGACCTAATGCTACTGAAATATATCAGGAGGGTTTGGTTATTCCGACAACGCATCTCTATAGGGAGGGAAGGTTAAATAAAGAGGTTTTGAGGATAATACTGCATAATACTAGGATTCCCGATTATGTGCTAGGCGATATCGAGGCTCTTGCAGCGGCATTAAGATATTCTCAGAGGAGGATAAGTGAGCTCTGCGATAAATACGGCGTCTCTGTTGTTCGAGAGGCTATGAGGAGTAAAATAGATGAGGGAAAAATGCTGGCGAGAAAAAATTTGGGCATACTACCTAAGGGTGAATTTTTCGCCGAAGAAAAAATAGAAAAGTATGAGGGAATGGACGAGGATATTAGGATAACAGTTAAAGTTAAGATAACTGATGATAAATTTATAGCTGACTTCACAGATAATCCCCCTCAAGTTAAAGCGCCAATTAACACGACTTATCCTGGGACCTATGCCTCTGTAACTATAGCGTTTGTTGCTATAACTGACCCGCATGCTCCTCTTTGTCAAGGCTATTTAGAGCCTGTCAATGTGATAGCTCCGGAACGCTCCTTATTTAATGCTATGCCGCCAGCGCCTGTTAGCTGTTACTGGGAAACAATGTTTTATGCTGTTGATTTAGTGTGGAAGGCTTTAGCATCATATATGCCTAATAGACTTACTGCTGGACATTTCCTTTCAGTTGTAAGTGAAACTCTGGGCATGATTGATCCTAGAGATGGAAAGTATAAGATTCTATGTGAGCCTAATCCTGGAGGTTGGGGTGCTGCCATAGATAAGGATGGTGAATCATGTCTTGTTTCATCAGCTGATGGTGAAACCTACACGCATCCAGCTGAGGTTTTGGAAAAGGAGTATCCGATACGAGTTGAATGTATGAGGTTGAATATAGAGGAAGGTACAGGGCATGGTAAGTTTAGAGGAGGATTCGGCATGAGGAAGGATTATAGGATACTTGCGGATGAAGCCATACTTGTTTGTTCAATCAATAGAATAAAATATCCGCCATGGGGGGTCAATGGAGGAACTGATGGAACATGCAATCATTTAGTAGTGATAAGGGATGATAAGATTATTTGGGATGGAGGGAGAGCATTCAATTTTAAGCTTAGAAAAGATGATACTCTTAGCATTAGGAGCGGTGGAGGCGGTGGGTGGGGCAATCCCCTTGAGCGGGATCCAAATCTAGTTCTCGAAGACTATAAAAACGGTTTGATATCGGCTGAAGCTGCTAAGAAGATTTATGGTGTGGTTATAGATGCTCAAAAACTTAAAGTTAATTTTAAGGAAACAATTGATTTGAGAAGAAAGATGGCTGAACGTTAGGCGATTAACCATGTCTACTGGGGAATTTGAATTAAGAGTTGAGAAATTAAGGGAGATCGCTGAAGAATATGATATTGATGGATTTTTCATAGTATCCGAGCCTAATTTGCGCTATTTTACTGGTTTCTCAACACTTGCCATTGAAAGGCTCATAGCCCTAATTATTTCAACAAAGCCAGCTGAACCTATACTGGTAATTCCCAAATTAGAGGAGGAAAAAGCAAAGAAGTTATCCTTTTTCAGGGATATAAGGACTTATACTGATGATGAAGAACCTATCAGGATTGTTAGTGAGGTTATAAAGGAGCTTAATTTAACTGAAGCCGTCTTAGGGATTGAAGACTCTCTTCCCTTCAAGTTTTATAGGATGATTAGAGAGGCTGCGCCGTCCTTAAAGATTAAAGGAGCTTCCGCAATCTTTGAAAAACTTAGGAGCATAAAGACTAGAGGTGAAATTGAAGCTATAAGTAGGGCAGCTGAGATAGCGGTTAGGGGGATTAAGGCCGGGATAGAATCTATAAAAGTTGGGATGAGTGAGTTTAGTATAGCCCTTGAGATTGAAAGGGAGATAATAGAGTCAGGCGGGGAGACGATGCCCTTCTGCCTAGTACTTTCAGGTGAAAATTCATCTTTACCCCACGGTAATACCTCTAGTAGAAAGATTGGGAAAGGCGATGCTGTAGTAATAGATATAGGTGTCACGTACAGGGGCTATTATGCGGATATCACAAGAACTGTATTCGTTGGTGAGATAAGCGGGGAACAGAGAAAAGTTTATGATGCAGTCTTGAGAGCCCAGGAAGAAGCAATAAACTCCGTGAAACCTGGAATTAAAGCATGCGAAATCGATAGAGCAGCTAGAGAAATTATTAGGGAGGCAGGTTATGGCGAATTTTTCACATATAGAACTGGGCATGGCTTAGGCTTAGAAGTTCATGAGGAACCATACATAACTCAGACAAATGAGACTATACTTAAGCCTGGAATGGTTTTCACAATCGAGCCAGGCATATATTTGCATGGTTCCTTCGGAGTGCGAATCGAAGATGATGTTGTCGTGACCGAGGATGGAAATGAGGTTCTTATAAAAATGCGGAAAGATCTACTTATTATTTAAAATCATTAAGGAATTGTAGATTGAGATACTATCTTTCGGGTGAAATTAACTGACACCGCTTTACTTTGGAAATTGTATTTCACCTTTTATGATCCTGCTTTCTGGAACATTCAATTCTTTTGACAGAGCCTTCTTTATTTCCGATACATCTAGGTTCGCTTGAAGCCTCACCGGTATTCCACATCTCAGGCTTCCTAAGTGTGTTGGTAGTGCCTCTCTATACTCGTATATAATGTTTCCTTGTAGAGCCTTTATGCTCAGTGCATTATTTTGGTGGAATGTGATTACCTCAGCTCCACTACAAGCATCCTTGAAATCACTCCAGCTCTCACATATAATGTTTACTGGCACCCCTATGGCTTTAGGTGCCTTTTTAGTCTCTGCCTTCTCTTCGATTTCTCTTTCTTCACCCTTTGTTGACAACTCTGTTAATATTTCCTCTAGCCTACTTATGAGCGCATCTAGGTTCTTTTCATGCTCTCTTAATACATTGATCACGAAGTCCAGGGCATTCATTTTCTCGGAATCAGACATTTTATAATTGCACCATTTAAATGAAATGTCTTAATGTCTTATAAAATGTTTGTGAAACAAAAGAAAGAAACAAATTTTCGGTTCTAATTTATAGATTATGAATTGACTTGATTTTCTCCATTATTTTCCTGCTTACTTCATCAGCTTCTAAGCCATCCACCAATGCTATATTATAGGCTGAAGCCAATTCCATTTCATCTGAACTTAACAGCTCTACTTTCGGTATTATGAAAAGTTTTTGATGAGCTTTTATATCCATAGCTTTCACGTATAAGGATATTAGCGCCGTTTTTATATTACCCTCCTCAGGGAGGAAATCCCCCACGATTATTTCTTTCACAATTGAATCCCTCACCCTCAATGCTAAATCGAACTTCTGGTTTAAGCCTGACGCCCCCCTTATTATTGCTGGCATTTCCAAAAGCAGACCCTTCTCTTCAGCTATAGAACTTAATTTTTTGGGAATTTCCTTTATTATCTTTCTGAACCTTATCTCCGTGAGCCTCGTGGTTGGGCTAATAGACCTAGCCCATAATTCCATAAAGACCTCATTCAATATGCATGTAAAGCCAATAAAGTTTGACCATAGGCCCTGCACTTGAACAATATTTCCACCTGCAGAGCTAGGTGGGAAAAATAATAGGCTTTCACCTGTATCTGTAACGATGAAGTTCATATTAATATGCCCTATATCTGCATGTCTAACCTCGGCTGCATCAAATATCTTCCCTAAGCCAGCAGACTCCTCATCCAAGTAGGTTAATATTTTTATTTTTGCCCCGCGTAAATTTGCTTCTTTTAGGGTTTGGGTAAAGTCTCCCGTCACATAGGGCTTCTTTAGTTGCTTAATACATATAAGCGCTTCACCTTCAGCCCTATTAATTATTCCAGTAAGATAGCTATAGTACTCTTCTAAGTCACTGAATACTATTGTCTTTTCTAGTTTCTTTCCAGTTTTCAGGTATTGAAGCGCTATGGATATATCCTGGGCGCTCCGCCAAACCATGTCGAAGAAGATTTTTATTGAACTTATGTAGTGGGGTGAATCAGTCCAGAATCCTGAGTCGCTTTCACTTTCTAAATTTATTGACTCATCCACAGTTAGGGATGTGAATGCTATCTTATCATCAATTATGAGGAAACGTGTTCTCATCTGTATATCAGAATGCTTTATCACCGCGTATTTCATGTAATCTCTTAGCATAAGCGCTATCTTTTCATCTGTTACATTTGTGAGAATTTTCACTTTAACATTTTTTTCACTTATCTTCTTTAGTACATTGTCAAATCCATGAAATGATAGACATATTAGATCATTTGGTGTCGTTAATAGGCAAATCTCTCGCTCACTATCCTCCAGCATCTGCATCATAACATTATACACTTTTCTTCTGCCACTATGAACTCTAAACTTTGTTTCAATAGCGTAATCCTGCTGGTTGGAAAGTTTTGAAAGAACATCTAAGATCTGAGAATATTTACTCTCCATCTCTAAAATCTTATCTTTTGCCGCCGACAGCAACATATTAAGGGCCATATTGGCTGGTATAGCTGAGAATTTTAGAGGTCTACCGGGTATAATATTTATTAAACCCATATTCTGCATTTTCTTAAGATTGCGGTAGATATTCATACGATTTGTTTTTAGAGCTTTTGCAAGAGCACCTATACTGCTCGCCCCCGCTCTAATTAGATGAATGAATATTTGGGCTTGAGTTTTCGTTAAACCATAAATCTGAAGCATATTTAATGCATCTTCAATCGACATAGTTTAACCTCTGTATCAATGTAACAAACAAATGTTACATATTAATATTTTTATAAAATCTTTCTATAAAAAGCTTTAGACAAAAATCTAAATTAATGGTGGGGAAAATGGAAGTGAATCTCAGCTTACTAAGCTCAAGCCGCCGGAGGAGTAAGCTGGAGATTTATATAGATATTCTAAAGATAATTGAGCGCGGCGTCAATAAGCCTACTAGGGTTATGTTCGCGGCAAATATTTCTTGGAAGCCTCTTAATGAGATACTAACAAATCTTGAGAGGCAGGGGCTCATAGAGCGCAAAAATGTGAGGAACCGCACATTAGTTTTCATAACGGAGAAGGGTAAGCGCATCCTAAGGACTCTTGAAACTATATCATCAGAGCTCACGACTCTAAGAAAACCTAGAATATAAACCTCAATCATGTGAAGGAATTGCCTCCAGCTTAAGTAATAGAGAGTTCATGTATAGAGTTTACATGAATAAAGGCTAAAAGGCTATAGGCTTCCAATTAATCACATAATTTAATGTTAAGATTTTCCCATGTTAATGGGAGAAGGAGATTGGAGTGAAAAGAGCAGATATTGATAGAGCGCCAAGTTGTATAGATGGGCTGGACGAGATTATCGGAGGGGGCTTCCCGAGAGGCAGCCTAATAGTTTTGGCTGGGAATCCTGGAACGGGTAAAACGATTTTTTCGGCAAGTTTCTTATATCATGGTATTGTTGATTATGATGAGAAGGGCGTATATATTAGTTTCGCCGAGAATAAGAAAGCTTTCTTCAATAATATGCGTGCTTTTGGCTTCAATTTCGAGGAACTTGAAAAAGCAGGTAAATTCCGTTTCCTAGACTTAATAACCGCTAGGGAGGAAACTGCGCCAGCGATTATAGAAACCATACTTAGGGAGGTGAGTGAGGTTGGTGTTAGACACCTAGTAATAGACTCGAAATTGAAGCCAAAAGCCCGAACTCTTCTAATAGTGGAAAATCCCCATGGAGATGATAGGATAGGCTTCGGTATAGAAGAGTTCGTTGCGGATGGAATAATCCTATTAAAAAGGAGTAGGCTTGCTGATAGGCTCCTGAGAGAACTAGAAATATTTAGGATGAGGGGAACACCGGTCCAGGAGACGTTGACGGTCTTTACACTCAAAGATGGATTCAAAATTTTTCCACCATTTAAACCTAAGCCGATTGAGAAGCCAAGCAGGTTCCAGCCCCAACTGGACACGGAAGAATGCTTCTCAACAGGCTCGCAGATTTGAATGAGATGCTTAGGGGAGGTTATCCGAGAGGCTCATCGGTTCTCATTGAAATTGATGAGTACATCTCAGCGTTACAATGCCACTTAATTATAGCTCCGACGGATGCGAACTTTCTCACCCATGGTAGGGGTATAATTGCTATACCCTCAAGAGGGGTAGACCATAATCTTATGAGGAGATGGTTTGAAGATGTGGGCATAACAAGAGATGAGATAAATGGGCTTCTGAGGGTATGTATTAAGGAGGCCAGCTTCAAGCCTAAACCCTATATTTTAGTGCTTAAAGGTGAGAACATTTTAGATGATTATGCAAGATGTATGGAGGCTGAGCGAGAGCTGGTGGAGAGGACTGGTCAGCCAGTATTAAATATAATTGGTGCAGATACGCTCATAGATATATATGGAGTTAAAGAAACGATTTCAATCCTTAGAGAACGAGCCACAAGAATAAGAGAAATGAAAGGTTTGGGCATATTTATACTTAAGCCAGGCTACCCAAGGCTGGCTAAGATTCTTGGTGCGCTTGCGGATGTGCACTTGAAAGTTACACGGGAGTATGGAGCTGTGCTCGTTTACGGTGTGAAGCCTAGAACGAATCTTTTATGTGCTTGAGATGGATGTGTCAAGGGGTTATCCGATGCCGAAGCTAACGCCAATAATCTGAAAAAAGAATAAATATTTTTGTGGTTTAATTTGAAATGAGGATTCATTAATGGCATATTTTTATGTGGGTGTGGAATCATGAATCGTGTATCTACTGGAAGCCCCGTTCTTGATTCTGTTCTTGATGGTGGTTTTCCAGCTGGCAGCCTGGTGGCGGTTACTGGTCCTCTGGGTTCTGGTAAGACTGTTTTTGCCGCTAACTGGATTTATAATGGTGTTGGGAGGCTTGGCTGTAGCGGCTTGTATGTGAGTTTTGTTGAGAGGCGTAAGAGTTTCTTTGAGAATATGCGTGGTTTGGGCTTAGATTTTGAGGGGCTTGAGCGTGCTGGGAGGTTTAGGTTTCTTGAGATGGTCACTGTTAGGGAGATTGGGATCCCAGCTGTTTTCGAGCAGATAATACGTGAAATTTCCGATGTAAAGGCGAGCATGCTCGTTATAGA
>Ga0105162_1001380_pt1 | contig 14076 bp, 12 predicted proteins | sample JNZ201metaG_FD_81532 | JGI IMG/M metagenome (GOLD analysis project Ga0105162, IMG submission 81532) | Hot spring microbial communities from Jinze hot spring, China to study Microbial Dark Matter (Phase II) - JNZ 20120812A | ecosystem: Environmental > Aquatic > Thermal springs > Hot (42-90C) >...
AAGTTAAAGAGCGTGGGCTTGGGTTAACACTTCTTGGAAAACCGACGGAGAAATATTCGGAGTTTTACTCGCTTGATCTTTTGAAATTTGGAAGTGCGGAATTTAACGAGACAATCGTTGGAGAAGCAATGAAAAAAATGGCGATGGAATTTGCATTGAGATTGAAAAAATATATCCCCGAAATTTTTGAGGAAACTGAATTTACAATTCCTGAAATTGTCGGTGAAACCGAATTAAAAGCGAATATAATTGAGGGTTCAATCCTTGTGGTTGGGAAGCAAGGTGTGTATGTAAATCTTGGTAAAAATGATGGGATTTTGACGGGGATGATACTTTATGTATTTGAAGATGGTGCGAAGATTGGTGAAATTGAAGTTGTTGATGTCGTTCATGAGCATTTTTCATCGTGTAAAGTTGTGAAATCTTCAAGGGAGTTGAAAAAGGGAGATAAAGTTAGAGTTAGAATAGTTAAATAGAAAATTAAATTCTGGAGGAATTGATGAGCGAGGGAACAAAAACTGCCGTTGAGGTAAAAACTGTTGACTCATTTACAACTTCAAGATTGACATCGCTTGATGTTTTCAGAGGTGCTACAATTGCGAGTATGATTTTGGTTAATAATCCCGGAAGTTGGGCTTATGTTTATCCGCAGTTGAGACACGCTGACTGGCATGGATGGACTTTTACAGATTTAATTTTCCCTTTTTTTCTTTTCATTGTTGGCGTTGCAATCGTTTTTGCTTTTTCAAGAAGAATTGAACTTGGTTATCCAAAGGTAAAATTGTTCTGGAAGGTTGTCAGAAGAACTTTAATTTTATTTGGGCTTGGCTTGTTTTTAAATGGTTTTCCAAATTTTGATTTTTCAAGCATCAGAATAATGGGAGTTTTGCAGAGAATTGCAATATGTTATTTCTTTGCCTCGGTTATTTTTCTGACTTCAAATGTGAAGTGGCAGGCGATTTGGTCTGTGATTTTGTTGTTTGTCTATTGGGGATTGATGGAATTTGTTCCAGTTCCTGGCATTGGTGCTGGGCTGTATGAGAAGGGCAGAAATTTTGCAGCTTATATTGACAGTTTGATTTTGAGCGGTCATATGTGGAGCGCAACTAAAACCTGGGATCCTGAAGGAATTATAAGCACGATCCCAGCAATATCAACCACGCTTTTTGGAGTTTTGACTGGACATTGGTTGAGAAGTAAAAGAGACGAGACGGAAAAAACACTCTGGCTTTTTATTATGGGCAATCTTGGTTTATTTATAGGGGCTGTGTGGAATGCGTGGCTTCCGATAAATAAAAATCTGTGGACGAGTTCTTATGCAGTTTTCACAGCTGGATTTGCTTTGATAGTTCTCGGTTTCTGCTATTATTTTGTTGATGTAAAAGGTTATAAAAAATTGGCTTATCCGTTTATAGTTTACGGTATGAATGCGATTACGGTTTTTGTTTTATCCGGGATAATTGGAAGGTTGAGTGTGTATTACAAAGTTACCTTGCCTGATGGGAGCACGACAACGGTGAAAAATTATATTTATGAAAATTTCTTCGCATCATGGCTTGGTCCAATGAATGGCTCGTTGGGTTATGCGATCGCTCATGTGCTTTTGATGTATTTTTTGATGTGGATTCTTTACAAAAGAAAAATTTTCATCAAAATTTGAATTTTGGATGCCTTGTTCTTAATTTTGCCAAAAACAAAATTTACGATACAGGTGAAAAAGTTTTGGAAAGAAGAAAAATATCGCCGGACGAAAATAATATGCACACTTGGACCTGCTGTAAACACTCTGGAAAAACTTGTTGAACTCATAAACGCTGGTATGGATGTTGCAAGATTGAATTTTTCTCACGGTGATTATGATGAGCATTTAAAGTTTATAAACTTGATCAGAGAAGCTAGCAAGATAACGGGAAAACACATTCCGATATTGCAGGATTTGCAGGGACCGAAAATAAGAGTTGGAAAGTTGAAAACTGAGCCAGTTGAATTAAAAACAGGTGAATTTGTTTTTTTGACATCTGAGCAAATTGATGGTGAAAACACGATCCCAATTCAGTATGATTATCTTGCTGATGATGTTAAGCCCGGGGATGTAATTTTGCTTGATGATGGTTTAATTGAGCTTAAAGTCGTTGAGGTTGAAAGAGTGAAGGTAAAGTGTGAAGTTGTTGATGGTGGAATTTTGAGATCTCATAAAGGTGTGAATTTGCCAGGTGTTAATGTTAGAATTCCATCGCTTACAGAGAAAGACATTGAGGATTTAAAATTTGGGCTTGAAAATGGCGTTGATTATGTTGCTCTTTCGTTTGTTAGAAAGAAGGATGATATAATTGATTTGATTTCAAAAATGAAAGAATTTGGTTGCGTTGTTCCAGTTGTGGCAAAAATTGAAAGAATTGAGGCGGTGAAATCAATAGATGAAATAATAGAAGTAGCGGATGCAATTATGGTCGCGCGCGGTGACCTTGGAGTTGAACTTCCGACGGAAGATGTTCCAGTTTTGCAAAAGATGTTGATAAAGAAAGCAAATAAAGCAGGCAAACCCGTTATAACTGCAACTCAAATGCTTGAATCAATGGTTTCAAATCCGAGACCGACGCGAGCTGAAGCAACAGATGTTGCAAACGCTGTCCTTGATGGCACGGATGCTGTGATGTTAAGTAGTGAAACATCAATTGGTGAATTTCCAGTTGAATCTGTTAAAGTTATGGACAAAATTATAAGAACCGTTGAAACACAATATAAATTTTACGAGCCAGTTTTTGATTCAAATTTAAAATTAAAGGACGAGGTTGATGCCATTGGGCGAGCCGCTTGTCTTCTTGCACAGCAATTGAATGCAAAAGCGATTGTGACAATAACCCACACTGGTGCAACGGCGAAAGCAATAGCAAAATATAGACCTTCTGTGCCAATAATTGCGCTTACAGATAGCGATGAAGTAGTAAGACGTTTGAACCTTGTCTGGGGTGTAACGGGTGTTAAACTTAAAGAGATAACCGAAACAGATAAAACGATTGAAAGTGCAAAAGTTCAATTAAAAGAAAGCAAAATACTTAACAGCGGTGATCTTGTCATAATGACCGCTGGGATACCGCTTTTTCAGCGTGGCTCAACGAATATGATAAAGGTTGAGAAAATTTAAACAAAATTCAATCAAGCAAATGATGGATAAAACAAACAAAGAGATAGCGGTTGTACTTGTGAGCGGTGGGCTTGATTCGTGCGTTACGGCTGCGATCGCACATTCACTTGGGTATGAACTCGCATTTCTTCATTTGAATTATGGACAGAGGACGGAGAAAAGAGAATTGAAGGCGTTTAATGACATCGCTGATTTTTATGGCGTTAAAAAACGTCTGGTTGTGAATGTTGAACATTTTAAGTTAATAGGTGGTTCAAGCTTAACAGATGAAAATATACCGGTTGAAAAAGCGGACTTGAAGAGAAGAACAATTCCATCAAGTTATGTTCCTTTCCGAAATGCGAATATACTTTCAATTGCTGTTTCGTGGGCTGAGGTGATAAACGCAAGCAAAATTTTCATTGGAGCTGTTGAAGAGGATTCATCTGGATATCCAGATTGTAGAAAAGAATTTTACAGAGCTTTTAACGAAGTTATAAAATTGGGAACAAAAGCTGGCGTTGAGGGTAGAGCGATAGAAATTGTGACCCCAATTATTGATATGAAAAAAGTTGACATAGTCAAAAAGGGGATTGAACTTTCAGCGCCTTTGCATCTTACTTGGAGTTGTTATCAAAGGGAGGATATCGCTTGTGGTGTTTGTGATAGTTGTGCTTTGCGACTTCGTGGTTTCCAACTTGCAGGTGTTGATGATCCGATACCTTATGCGGTTAAACCCGTTTATATATGAAAAAGGTCTGGGAGCAAATCCGATGCCGGATTTTTCTCCCAGACCCTTTCAAGAGTTGAAGCAGAACCTCCCCCCAGAGGTCCTCGCTTCACAAAGTTTAGCAAAATTTTCACTTACAATATAAATGAAAATATACGCACGTTTCATTGACATAAATCACAATTTGCAAAAAACTTTGGCAAGGTTTTTGTAGTATTGGGGGATTATTCAAGGTATTTTTTCAAAAATTGTCCCGTGTAAGAGTTTGGATTTTGTGCAATTTCTTCCGGAGTTCCAACAGCAACGATATAGCCACCCTCATCCCCTGCTTCAGGTCCAAGGTCAATCACCCAATCAGCGCATTTTATAACATCCATATTATGTTCAATTACAACGATTGAATGTCCAGCGTCAAGTAGTGAGTTAAATGCTTTAAGAAGTTTTGAGATATCGTCAAAGTGAAGTCCTGTTGTCGGCTCATCAAAGATAAATAAAGTATGCGGGTTTGATTCTGAAGCAAGAAGATGTGCTGAAAGTTTAACTCTTTGCGCTTCCCCACCAGAGAGCGTATTTGCAGGTTGTCCAAGTTTTATATAACCAAGTCCAACTGCTTCAAGAACTTTTAACCTTTCAACGACTTTTTTATGTCCGCGGAAAAATTCTATCGCCTCTGTGACCGTCATATCAAGAACATCGCTAATGGTTTTTCCTTTGTATTCAACTTCAAGTATTTCGGATTTATATCTTTTCCCATTACAAGATTCACACGGTAAATAAATGTCAGCGAGGAATTGCATTTCAATTTTGACAAAACCTTCACCTTCGCAGGTTTCACATCTTCCACCCGGGATATTGAAGGAGAAATGACCTGGCGTATATCCTCTTACCTTGGCTAAATGAGTTGAAGCAAAAATTTCTCTTATTCCATCAAAGGCTTTGATGTATGTGACTGGATTTGAGCGCGGAGTTTTACCTATTGGAGATTGATCAACCATTTCAACTGCATCAATAAGTTCGTGTCCTTCAATTTTATCAAATTTTCCAATTTTACCCTCATAACTTCCTTCTTTAATTTTTTTCAAAGCAGCATAAAGTATGTCGTGAACTAATGTGCTTTTACCCGAGCCACTTACTCCCGTGACACAAACAAAAAGATTCAAGGGAAATTCAACGTTTATATTTTTCAAATTATGTTCTCTTGCGCCGTAGATAGTTATTGATTTTCCTTTTTTGGGTTTTCTTCTTTGTTTTGGGACAGGGATTTTCAAACGACCGCTAAGATATTTACCTGTTAATGAGTTTTCATCTTTTATCAAATCTTCATATTTGCCTTGAAAAACAATTCTACCGCCATTTTCACCAGCTCCAGGACCAAGGTCAACAATATGATCTGCAGATTCAATAACCTCGCGATCGTGTTCAACGACAATGACTGTGTTTCCGTTTTCTTTGAGTGATTTCAAAATTTTTATCAAACGATGTGTATCTCTTGGATGTAAGCCGATGCTTGGCTCATCAAGGATGTAAAGCGTTCCAACGAGTGAAGAACCTAACGCAGTTGCAAGGTTTATCCTCTGTGCTTCACCGCCAGACAAAGTGCTTGATAACCTGTCAAGTGTTAAATATCCTAACCCAACTTCGTAGAGATATTTCAATCTTCTATTTATTTCAGATAAGATGCTTGAAGAAATGGCTCTTTCGTAATCTGTCAATTCAATGTTTTGGAAGAATAGATACGCTTTTTCAATTGACATTTGCACAACATCGTAAATTGTCTTGCCAGCAATTTTAACATTTAATGCTTCTTTTCTCAACCTTGAGCCACCACACATATCGCAGGTTGTATATCCTCTGTATCTTGAAAGCATCACTCGGTAGTGAATCTTATATGAATTTTCTTCAAGGAGTTTGAAGAAGCCATTTATTCCTTCAAATCCATCATAGCCGTTTTTTATTATCTCAATATGCTCTGGATTTAAATCTTTGAACGGAATATCAACGGGAATACCTGCACGTTTTGCGATGCGAAGTAAATCTTTTTGAAACCATGAAAATTTTTCGCTTCTCCAGGGATAAATTGCGCCTTCTTTTATGCTTTTCGTTTTATCGGGGACAAGGGCATCCCAATCAATTCCATAAGCCCTGCCAAATCCTTGACATTTTGGACACGCTCCATAAGGATTGTTAAACGAAAACAAACGTGGTTCTGGCTCTTCATATTCTATTTTGCAATATGCACATTCAAAATGTTCGCTAAATTTTAATGTTTCTCCTGTGTCAATAATTTTAACAATCAAATAACCTTTTCCCTCATTAAAAGCCATTTCAACAGAATCAAATAACCTCGCCTCACCAATATCAGAGCGAACAATAAGACGATCAACGAGAACATAAATTTCATCTTTTTGAATTCGCTTTATATCTATTTCTCCATCAAGATCAATTAATTCATCACGGACAAAAATTCTATAAAAACCTTTTTCTTTCAACGCTGAAAATTCTTCTTCAATTGTGTGTCCTTTGTGAATTTGAAGCGGGAAAAGAATGTAGATTCTGCTACCTTCGGGGAGTTGTTTAATTTTATCAACGACATAAGAGGGTGAATCTTTTTGAACGAGGTTTCCACATTTTGAGCAGTATGTTTTCCCAATCCTTGCAAATAGGAGGCGAAGGTAATCGTAAATTTCTGTCATTGTCCCAACGGTTGAGCGTGGATTTCGTGGTGTTGATTTCTGGTCAATTGCAATTGCGGGTGCAATTCCCTCAATCAGATCAACATCTGGCTTGTCCATTTTTTCAAGAAATTGTCTCGCATAGGCAGATAAACTTTCAACATATCTTCTTTGTCCCTCTGCATATATTGTGTCAAATGCAAGCGAAGATTTTCCCGAGCCACTTACACCTGTGAAAACGATTAATTTATTTTTAGGAATTTCAAGGTCTATGTTTTTTAAATTGTGAACGCGTGCTCCTTTGATTATGATTTTATCGCTCATTTTTTGTTTGAAGATTTTGTGTTCGGATTAATGCAAGAATAATTTAATTCAGGCGCGAAAATCAAGCAAATTGACTTTTGTGGCTTGCTTTAAACTTGATAATTTGAAAACAACTGATTATATTTTTGCAGAGATGTTCAATCAAAAACAAAATAAAGGAAATCCACACATGGCGGAAACGCTTGATGCACTTGGAATGATTGAAACAAAGGGTCTTGTTGGAGCAATTGAAGCAGCAGATGCGATGTGCAAAGCTGCTAAAGTAACTCTCATAGGCAAAGAGGTTATCGGTGGAGGATATGTTACAGTTATGGTTCGTGGTGATGTTGGAGCTGTCAAAGCAGCAGTTGATGCGGGTGCAGCAGCTGCTCAAAGAGTTGGGGAGCTTGTCTCAGTCCATGTGATACCAAGACCGCATGCAGATGTTGAACTTATCCTTCCCAAAAGACCCGAAGGAAAGTAAATTAAATACAGGTTTAAGCCATGATTGAATATGCACTCGGAATGATAGAAACAAGGGGGCTTGTAGCTGCAATTGAAGCAGCAGACGCAGCGTGCAAAGCAGCAAATGTTAAACTCGTTGGGAAAGAATACATAGGCGGTGGATATGTGACAATTAAAATTATTGGCGAGGTTGCTGCTGTCAAAGCAGCAGTTGATGCGGGTGCAGCAGCTGCTCAAAGAGTTGGGGAACTTGTCTCAGTCCATGTGATACCAAGACCAATTGATGACCTTGAAATGTTAATTTATCCAGAGAAACCTTCTGAAATCGCAGGTGGTAAATTGCAGGTTGACCCTGTTGAACTCCCAGATGTTGAATCCGCTGATGAACTTAGAAAACATCTTGAAAGTTTAAGTGTGGCACAACTTCGCACAATCGCAAGAAGGATTGAGAACATTGAGCTCACGGGTCGTGAAATTTCAAAAGCGACAAAAGAAGAATTGATTGAAAAAATTATCAAAGCGAAGTTTGGTTGAGCTAAATGAAAAATTATGTCACCTTTATTGTTTCAATCTTTGTTTCATTTTTGCTTTGGGTGATTGTTAATCTCAACGGTGAATTTGAGGAAAATTTCAAATCAAAGATTGTTGTAAAAAATCTCAACTCCGACAAAGCGATCAAAAATGATTACGCCGAATTTGTGAATTTAAGAATCAGAGGGCAGGGATGGAAACTCCTGCCCTTTTATTTTATAACCGACCCACAGGTGGTAATTGATCTTGAAAATGTCAATAAAAATTTGAACCTAAATTTGCTCGGTAACAATCGTGTTAAGTTCTTAATACCAAAAGATGTTCGCATCGTTCGGATTGAACCTGAAACATTGAGTTTTGAGATTGACAAAAAAATCAGCAGAAAAGTCCCAGTTGTTTTTGATTATGAGATAAAGAAAGAAAATTACGACCTCGTTCAACCACCGAAACTTATCCCAGATAGCGTTATCATCTCTGGTGCTGAATCAATAATTTCAAAAATAAATAGCATTTCAACGGAAAAATTTCTTGTTCAGAAATCGGGACAAAATATAAAAGTCAAACTTTCACTTGTTAATCCAAATTATAAACTTGTGGAGTTAAGCGATGATTTCGTTGAAGTATCTTTTTCGGTTGAGCAACTCGTTGAGCGTGAATTCACAGTTCCAGTTCAGATAACAGATTTGCCGATTGATAAGGAAGTAATACTTTTCCCGCCAGATGTGAAAGTTGTCATAAGAGGTGGACTTTCAAAAATAGTTGAAGTTTCGTCTGAATCATATCCACGTGATACATTGATAAAAGCGTTTGTGAGTTATCGTGATGTCATAGAAGATAAAACAGGACTTGTCAAGCCACATGTGATAATACCTGAAAACTTCAAACTTGTAAGCATAAGCCCAGAAGGTCTTGAATACATAATAAGACAAAAGTAGAAAATATGCTCGCTTTTTTGATTTTATTTATTCTTCAAATTTTCGTTTCTGCTCAATCAAATTTCCCCAAGACAAGGGCTGAATTAAGCAATTACACGCAAACATCAACTTATGCAGATGTAATTGAGTTTGTTAAGAAAATTTCACAGGTAAGCGACATCGCATATTCTACCAGTTTTGGAAAAAGTTATGAGGGTAGAGATTTACCGTTGGTGATTTTATCTAAACCAAAAATTTCATCCCCCGAAAAGATAAAATCTTCCGATAAACTCATCGTTTTATTGATAGGAAACATTCACGCAGGCGAGGTTGAAGGTAAAGAGGCGATTTTGCATTTGATAAGAAAATTTCACACTGATAAGAATCTCCAAAAACTTCTTGATAAAATGATTATTCTCGCTGTTCCAATTTTAAATGCTGATGGAAACGAGAAAATTAGCAAACAAAACAGACCTCATCAAAATGGTCCTGAAGGTGGGGTCGGTGTTAGAGAAAATTCCCAAGGGCTTGATTTAAACCGTGACTTTACGAAACTTGAAACGCCAGAGATAAAATCTCTTGTTATGAATGTCCTCAATAGATGGAATCCACATCTTGTTATTGATTGTCATACCACAAATGGTTCTTATCACGGTTATGTGTTAACTTATGCAACTGGCTTAAATCCAAACGGAGACCAAAAGATTTACAAATTTGTCAAAGAAAAGCTTCTTCCGAAAGTATCAGATGCGATGTTGAAAAAATATAACTACCGAACTTACTTTTACGGAAACTTTATTGATCCGTTTGACCCATCAAAAGGATGGATAACATTTGACCATAGACCGAGGTTTGGGACAAATTATATTGGGTTGATAAATCGTTTTGCAGTGTTAAGCGAAGCGTATGTTTATGCTGACTTTAAAACGAGAATTGACGCAACTGAAAAATTTATTGAAGAAATTTTGAATTTTGCTTTTGAGAATAAAGATGAAATGTTAAGTTTGATAAAACGTGCGGATGAGATTTCAACATCTGGGAAAATTGATTCGTTGGGGATAAAGTTTGAGATAAAAGAGTTTGATGAGCCAGCAGAAATTTACGGATATAGGATGATTGAGTATCTTGATACATTGACTGGGGAAAAGAAGCGAAAAGTAAATGATAGTTTGGAGGTATTCAAGACGAAAAATTTTGGAGAATTTAAAATCATTGAGAAAAGAAATGTCCCGCAAGCTTATATTTTCAGCGATAGATTTGGCGAGGTTGCGATGAAATTGATTGAACACGGAATTGATGTTAAGAAAATTAACACAGGTTTTAAAGCTATTGTTGATGTTTTTGTTGTTGATAGCCTGAAAAAGTCGGAGAGAAAATTTCAAGGTCATAATGAGTTGAGATTATTCGGTCATTTTGAGCAAAGGGAAATTCAAATTGAAGGTAGTTATTATTATGTGCCGACAAACCAGAAAAAAATCGCTTTAATTTTTTATCTTCTTGAGCCAGAAAGTGATGATGGTTTTGTGAATTGGAATTTCTTTGACGAGTTTTTATTTAATGAATTGAAAGAAAAGGGTAGAGCGATTTATCCTGTTTATAAACTTAAACAAACGGAGGTGGAAAGATGAGATTGCTTTTAATTTTCTCTATGGCATTTTTAACTTTATTATTTGTTAATTTTTCAACTAAATTTATTGAGCCGAAGGTAAGTGCGACTTTTTCAATTGTTGCTTTTGATCCAGAGGCAAATGAAGCTGGCGTTGCAGTTCAATCAAAGTTTCCGAATGTAAGACCTATAGTTCCGTGGGCGAAGGCAAATGTTGGAGCAATTGCGACGCAAAGTTTTGCAAATGTTGGATATGGTCCCGTCGGGCTTGCACTTCTTGAACACGGAGCAACTGCTGAACAGGCGCTTCAAATTCTTCTTCAAAATGATCCGCAAAGAGAAATTCGTCAAGTTGGAATTGTTGATTTCAAAGGAAATTCCGCAAGTTGGACTGGAAAAGATTGCTTTGATTGGGCTGGTGGAATTGTCGGATATGGGGCGGAGAAAAAATACGGTGGGAAGGGGCAAATAATCGTCGGAAAGTATTATGCAGTTCAGGGAAATATACTTGTTGACCAAAGGACAGTTGAAGCAATGGCGAAAACATTTGAAGAGACGAAAGGAACGCTTGCGGACCGACTTGTTGCTGCTCTTGTTGCAGGTGGAAAAGCAGGCGGTGATAAAAGAGGTGAGCAATCAGCTGCTTTACTTGTCGTTAAAAAAGGGGCAGGTTATGACAGCACTATGGATAACTACATTGATATAAGCATTTACGACCATCCTAAACCACTTGAGGAACTTCAACGACTTTATCAACTTCACAAACTTTACTTTTTCAAAAGTGATCCGAAAAATCTTGTTAAAATAGATGAGAAAATTTGCCGAGAGCTTCAGCAGATTATGAAGGATAGAGGTTTTTATGATGGTCCGGTGAATGGAATTTTTGATGAAAAAACGAAAAAAGCATTGCAAGATTTTATGGGCTGGGAAAATTATGATGTCAGGATAAGAAACGATGATTTGATTGATATTGAAGTTTTGCAGGACATAAGGAAAAATTACGAGATTTGGAAATCGCAAAGAGACGCTCGGAAAAAGAAGTGATATTTATTTAGGACAGGTGTTCAATGGTTTGAAAGTTAAGGTAAGATTGTTTAAATTTAGTTTGAGATGAGAAAAATTTTCCGCTACATAACATTTTGGATTTTTCAATCAAAATCGTTTCCGTTCAAAAATTTTTTGAGAAAGGTTATGGAAGAGAAATTGCGCTCCGATTGCGTGTTTTGTAGAATTATCAGTGGTGTTGAAAATGCGCATGTGCTTTATGAGAATGAGCATGTAATTTCAATTCTTGATGTTAATCCTGTTAATTTCGGTCATTCGCTCGTGATACCAAAAAGGCATTATGAAAATTTTTTATCACTTCCAGAGGAAGAATATTCATCTCTTTTGAAAGCTGTTAAAATTGTTGCTGAGGCAATTGTTAACGGAATTGAGCCAAAGCCGGAGGGATTTAACATTTTATCAAACAATGGATTTGTCGCAGGTCAGCGTGTTTTTCATGTCCATTTCCACATAATCCCGAGGTATTCTGGTGATGGTTTGAGGTTTAAACCCGTTGTCAAAAGATATACAAAGGGAGAAATTGAAAGATATGCAAATTTAATAAGGCAAAAAATAAACGAACCTAAAACTCAAACAATTTAACAGGAGGTAATGAGATATGAAGTATGAGAAGTTAGTTCCGCCAAAAGAAGGAGAAAAAATAACTGTAAAAGATGGGAAACTTAATGTTCCTGATAACCCGATAATTCCATTTATTGAAGGAGATGGGACAGGACCAGATATATGGCGTGCTGCAAGAATGGTTTTTGACGCAGCGGTTGAAAAAGCGTATGGTGGAAAAAGAAAAGTTGTATGGTTTGAAATTTATGCGGGTGAGAAAGCAAATCAAGTTTATGGTCGTGAAGTATGGCTACCGGATGATACGCTTGAAGCCATAAAAGAGCACATAATTGCAATTAAAGGACCTTTGACAACTCCTGTTGGAGGTGGGATAAGAAGTTTGAATGTGACTTTAAGACAAGTTCTTGATCTTTATGCTTGTGTCAGACCTGTTAAGTATTATGAAGGTGTTCCAAGTCCGATGAAGAGACCGCAGGATGTTGATGTTGTAATTTTCAGAGAAAATACGGAGGATGTTTATGCAGGGATTGAATGGAAGATGGGTTCGCCTGAGGCGTTAAAGATGATTGACATACTTGAGAAAGAATTTGGGATTAAAGTGAGAAAAGATTCTGGTATAGGTGTTAAGCCGATGTCTGAATTTGGCTCAAAGCGTCTTGTTCGCAAGGCGATAAAATATGCAATTGAGAATGGAAGAAGAAGCGTGACGCTTGTTCATAAGGGAAATATAATGAAATTTACAGAAGGGGCTTTTCGTGAGTGGGGTTATCAGGTTGCGCTTGAAGAATTCAGAGATTATGTGATTACGGAGGAAGAACTTACAAAAGATTACGGAGGCAAACAGCCAGATAGTAAAATTGTCATAAAGGACAGGATTGCGGATAATATGTTTCAACAGTTGATCACGAGACCCGCCGAGTATGATGTTATAGCGACGCCAAATCTTAACGGTGATTATCTTTCGGATGCAGCAGCTGCTCTTGTTGGAGGTTTAGGGATTGCTCCAGGTGGAAATATAAGTGATTTTTATGCGGTTTTTGAAGCAACTCATGGGACTGCTCCAAAGTATGCGGGGCTTGACAAGGTTAATCCGGGTTCCGTGATTTTATCAGGAGTTATGATGTTTGAGTATATCGGCTGGAAAGAAGCAGCGAAATTGATTGAATACGGGATGCAGGAGACGATTAAGCAAAAATATGTGACTTATGATTTCGCACGCCAAATGGAAGGCGCTGTTGAAGTTAAAACGAGCGAGTTCGCTCAAAGAATCGTTGAAAACATAATGAAGTGTGATTTGAGCGAGGTTCTTGCTGTTTCAAAGTGAGAAAAAATTTACATTTGCTCAGGATATTGGGAAAGACAATTTTAAAAGCTGAAAACATACACAAAATTTTTTCGCTTGGGAAAAATATAAAATTGCATGTTTTGAAAGGAATAAACCTTGAGGTAAAAAAAGGAGAGATAATCGCTATCGTTGGTGCATCTGGAGCTGGTAAGAGCACACTTCTTCACATTCTTGGAGCTCTTGATAGACCAAGCGAAGGGAAAGTTTTTGTTGATGGGATTGATGTGTTTGGGATGAGCGATGTTGAGATTGCAAAATTTAGAAATAAAAAAATTGGTTTCGTTTTCCAATTTCATCATCTTTTGCCCGAATTTACCGCTATTGAAAATGTTGCGATGCCAGCTATGATAGGTGGAAAAAGTTTTAATGAGGTTAAAGATAGAGCGTTTGAGCTTTTAAAAGAAGTAGGGCTTGCAGATAGAGTTAATCACAGACCGTCTGAGCTTTCTGGTGGAGAGCAGCAAAGAGTTGCGGTTGCGAGAGCTTTGATGAATTCACCAGAAATTGTCCTTGCGGATGAACCATCTGGAAATCTTGACAGTCAAAATGCGGAAGCTTTGCATGATCTAATTGTTGAACTTAATAAAAAACATGCTCAGACATTTATAATTGCAACGCACAACGAAAAACTTGCTGAAAGAGCGGATAGAATTTTGAAAATTGTTGATGGGAAAATTAGCGAAGTTATAGAAGTTAGCAAGTCGTGAAATTTTTAAAACAAAATTCTGTGAAGAAATGAAAAAAGAAATTAAAATAGTTC
>Ga0105162_1001381_pt1 | contig 14060 bp, 16 predicted proteins | sample JNZ201metaG_FD_81532 | JGI IMG/M metagenome (GOLD analysis project Ga0105162, IMG submission 81532) | Hot spring microbial communities from Jinze hot spring, China to study Microbial Dark Matter (Phase II) - JNZ 20120812A | ecosystem: Environmental > Aquatic > Thermal springs > Hot (42-90C) >...
CCGTTTTATGCTGAAAATCTAGAGGTATGGCGGCTATTGGTTTTGTGGCAAGCCCAAACAGTGTTTGGAAAATGCTAAATGCTGTAAGGGGCTAAAACACATTAATGTCTGTTGGAGTTGCATAGCATGCCTCACAACGAACTTCGCAAGGACTATCTTCTTGATCGTTGGGTGGTTATCGCCACTGAGCGTGGTCGCCGTCCCACAGACTTTGCCAAGAAAGAGAAACCTCAAGCCAAGGTTGGCGTTTGCCCTTTTTGTCCGGGAAACGAGCATTTGACTCCTCCGGCTGTGCTAGCCTACATAGAGGCTGGCGGAAAAATTGAAAAGGTGAAAGACGAGGATGGTTTTAGGCATAAGGGCTGGGTTATCCGCTGTTTTCCAAATCTTTATCCGGCTTTTACTCCACCACAAGAGAAGGCTGACAAATGGGAAATTGCTGAAGGCGGTGATTTGGCTCCGGCCTTTGGGCATCATGAGGTTTTGGTGGAGTCGCCAAACCATGACGAGCATCCATCCGACGCCAGCATCCCACAGCTCTTGCACGTTGTGAACGCCTATTTGGATAGGCTTGTCGAACTGGCTTCGAAGCCCTATGTCCGCTACGTGTCCATTTTCCGCAACCACGGCCTAGAGGCAGGTGCGTCGCTTTCCCACGCCCACAGCCAGATAATCGCAACCCCCTTCGTGCCAAAAATTGTTGAGGAAGAACTGCAAGCCAGCGAAAGATTTTGGCTAGAGAAAGGCGAATGCATCTTCTGCAACATTATCAAGCGTGAGCGGGAAAGCCCCCGCTTCATCACCGAAAACCAAGACTTTGTGGCTTTTGCACCGTGGGCAAGCGCCAACCCCATGGAGTTCTGGATATTCCCAAAAAGGCACATGCACACGCCTCTTGAAATCACCGAAAACGAGAAGCTAAACCTTGCAAAAATCTTGAAGACGTGCTTCAGCGCATTGAAAAGCCTCTTGAATGATCCCCCATACAATTATGGCTTCCACTTAAGCCTAGACGAGAAAACCCGCCAATACTACCACTGGCATCTGGAGGTTTACCCGAAACTGGCTATATGGGCGGGATTCGAAAAAAGCACGGGCATCTACATAAACACGGTTTCGCCGGAAAACGCCGCAGAAAGCCTCAGAAAAGCCATATCACCCTAAAACCGCAAGAACCTCCCGCTCATATTTAGGTCTAACAAGCATAACGTCCTCCACGTAAGCCCTCAAGGGTTCAGCCACACTCCACGCTTGAGCTATGCAGCCCCTCGGAGCATGCGGCGGATCACCATCAAAGATTTCGCTTATGCTGCCAAGCCCAGCCCTGTAAATCTGCTCCGTGAAAAGCGGTGCAAGAAACTTTTTGAAGGCATACTCACGCATGTACCCACCATAACCCTCAACCCTAAGAAAGGCTGTTGTAAATGGTCCAAGAAGCCATGGCCAAACCGTGCCATTGTGATACGCCAAGTCTCGGCTTCTTCTGTCGCCATGATAAACGCCGATGTATCTGGGATCGCCTCTAGCAAGGGTTCTCAAACCATAAGGCGTTAAAAGCTCGCGGCGCACAACCTCCACAATGCTTTTGGCTTTCACCTCATCCAGCATGGTGAAATCTAGAGAAACAGCGATAACCTGGTTGGGTCTAATGGAGGGATCGCCATTATCACGCCCGTCCACAACATCGAAAAGGCAGCTTTTGTCTGGATTCCAGAATTTCCTGTTGAAGCTTGCCCTTGCTTTTTCGGCTAAAACCGCAAACCTCTCAGCAGCATCTTTCTCCCTAAATTTTTTGGCTAAAAGCTCAAAGGTTTTTAGGGCATTATACCACAATGCCTGAACCTCAACAGCTTTGCCCTCCCTAGGCGTGATGGGTTTTCCATCAACCATGGTGTCCATCCAAGTCATCCGTGAACCATGCAGAATAAGCCCATCATCATCCACCCGCATGTCAGCATACAAGCCCCTAACAAGATTTTCCACAAACACCTTCATCGTCTCCCAGAGATTTTTCTCCACAAAGGCGAAGTCGCCAGTGTACTTCAAGTACTGGAGAACAGCGTTCACAAACCATAAGGTGGCATCCACACAATTGTAGTCTGGCTTTAGATCCCGGTCTGAGACAAAGTTTGGAATTAAACCAGCAGCCGACTGCCCGATAAACGTCAGGAAAATCCGTCGGGCATCTTCAAAGCGTCCCGTTATAAGCGTCAAGCCGGGTAAAGCTATGAAAGCATCTCTGCCCCAGTCTTCAAACCAGTGGTAGCCAGCCACCACAGACCTTCCAGCTCTCCCAGCCCCTTCTAGGGCTTCGACTATGAAGGCTTCTGTTGCAAGCACAAGCCAGCTAAGCCAGTCCCTTGCCTCTAAGCCGCCGTGCTCCTCATAAAACTTTAGGAGCAGCTGCTCGCGGCGTCTCACCTCAGTCTCAAACAAGCCTTCAACATCATAAACTGTTGAAGGCAGCTTGTCCGCGGCTTCCTCCACTGCTGTCTCATTCTCACCTGCAACAGCAATTAGGGCAAATTTTTCATGGTTTTTCCCCTTAACCTTGAATGTGAAGAAGCCGGGCTGGAACCAATCGTCCAAGTGGCTTTCTCCCCGGGCATATTCCTCGCGGTAATAAACTTTCTCCAGCCACTTTTCAGACTGACTGTAGACGCCATTAACCGCCTTCACAATCACCGTTGCCCTTGGCGCCTCAACGTTTATCTTTACCTTGTCGCCTTGGGGTTTCTGGCTAAATCCCGGAGGATTCCACCACCTATCTACAACAGTGTGGAAGTGTCTGCACGCCAAAATCGGGAAAACATTAACCTCAACGTCCAATGGATTCTGGTTTTCAACATTATACAGGGTTATTACGGCGTTCCTTCCATAAGGCATAAAGATGGTTTTTGAAACCCTCACGTTCTGCAAGGCGTAAACATAGACTGGAAGGGGAGAAAGCGAGAACTCTTCTAGGAAGTGGAAGCCGCTGGGATAGATTCCCCCTTGAAACTCGTTGGCGTAAAGCGGATAAAACATGTTCCCAATCTTCAGTTCCTCATCAAGCTTGGTTATGCAGACCACCCGTTTTCTCGGCGGATGAAAAGCCGCCACAAGAATTCCATGATACTTCCTCGTGTTTACGCCCAAAACCGTGGAGGAGGCGTATCCGCCTAAACCGTTAGTTATAAGCCATTCCCTATCAAAAAGCTCCCCGATTTTCGAGAGTTCCCCACGGGGTATGCGTATAGGCGGCGTTAACCCCAACATTTAGGGCATCAACTTCGCAACATTCTTATTACGGTGCACACCGAAAAAGTTTGCCACGGGCTCGCATTTAGTCCTAAACAACAAGGCGTGGGGCTTTTCCAACTTGTACTCGGTTAGGGTTTCCGCGTAGCCCATGCCCTTTGCGAAAACCATGTCCACTGACTTGTAAACGCTAAGGAATTCGGTTGAAACCTCTTTGGGGGCTAAGCCGACAGCGTCGGTACCAGTCGTTATCACTTTATCTGCAATCTTGGTCATGCCTGAAACCTCCGCGTCCTCCCATGTGGCATCGTTGATGACCGGACCGCCCTTAACCGCCACAATAACCTTTAAGCCCATGTTTTTAAGCTGCTCCACCAGAAGCGTATCGAAGACTATTTCTCCAGCATTATCCGTCAAATAAAGCACTTCCCTCGACCTTTCGGCTACCTCATAGATTCTGCCTATATCATCAATCACAAGGTCTTTTGCTGCTTCCCTAAGGCTTTTCCTCAACATGCCAAAGGTGAAATTATGCCCTGGAATGTCAAACTCCATCATGTTTCCAACCATGGCGCATAGGCAAGCCCGCTTAAACCTGTCCTGCTGCGTGTACCCCTCCTCCACAAGTTTCCTTGCATAGGGCAAAAGCTTCAAGGCGTTTTCGTTGCAGAGGCGCTTGCTCCGCTTATATGGGTCATCGTTGCCCGTCACCCTCTTAATGAGGCGATCTCTCTTCGTGCCCAAATCCGCCGGCACAGCGGACGGCTTAAACTCCTTACTCAGCATGTGGAGAAGCTCCATCATGGCTCTGAAACGCAAAGCCGGATTCGTTGTCGCCAATTTTATTTCAGCTGCAGCTCTGTTGATGATGCACGCTGCGCACTCGGCTTCAACCTTCAAAGGGCTCAGCACTCCCCTCAAATTTGAGCCATCGATTTTTCGGCAAATTCCAGCAAAACGTTATATGGATTTTTCGCCTTCACAACAGCACTTGCCACCAAAACTCCATGAGTTCCAAGCTTTAAGGCGGCCGCCACATCCTCGCCGTTGCTGACGCCAGCCCCACACAAAATGATAACCGTTGGATTTACTTTCCTCACAAGCCTTATGGTGGACGTTATAACCTCCGGCCTAGCCTTCGAAACCGATATGCCTGTGCCTATGAGCTCCGGAGGCTCCACGGCAACCATGTCGGGCTTGAGGGCTGCAACCGCCGCGCTTATGGTTTGGTTGTTGGCGCAGACAACCGATACAAGTCCTTTTTCCCGGGCTATTCTTATGGAGGCGTCTATTTCTGAGAGTCTAAGTTGTCTCTCAGAGTGGTTGATTATTGTTCCAATGGCTCCAGCTTCCTTAACAGCGTCTGCAAGCACATAGCCCGTGTGGCTTCCAGGCTCTATGGGGTCTATATGCTGGGCGAAAACTGGAATTTCAACTTCCTCAGCCACGGCGGCTATATCCGTGAATTGGGGAGCCACGCAAATGGAGACGTGGGTTTCCCTGCTGACTTTCTCGGCAACCCTTGCAAGTTCAACAGCCCTTCTACCCGTAGCCTCCAAGTAAGCTTTAAAGTTTACAAGGATTATGGGAGTCTGAATTTTCAATATCAATTCTTCACCCTAACCCGGCAGCTTCTGATTTTAGAGCTAATAGGCTATATCTTTTTGGATAAAAAGGGCGCGGTTATGGAGTTGCAGTTGCTATATACGTCCTCTTCTGTCAGGTATGAAGACAGCTGCGGCGATAACCGTTGTCCACAATCCATTCTTGTCGCCGGTGGCTGACTGCGTTATGTTCGTGGTTTTAATTATGAGTCCGCTAGCTCTGAATAGCTGTTTCCGCTCGTCCCAGGCGGTTTGCGGGTCAAAGGGTATGCCCATGGTTGTGGCAAGCATGGTCGCCGCCAAATCTTCAGCATAATCTCCAGCCACCTCATCCGTCTGCCCAAAAGAGTGATGCTCCGACAAATAGCCATAATTGTTCTTGCCAGAGGGGATGGCCACTCCGATGGAGGCGGCGATAAGCCTATGCGGCTCATTAGTCTGGTTTTTCGCTAGGACGACGAAGGTTATTTCGCCTGGCCTAAGCATTTTTAGTCCTTTCTCTTTTGGGATTAGCTTGCATCCTGGCGGGATTATGCTTGAAACGTTCACGAGGTTGCAGTGCTGGATACCCGCGTTTCGCAGGGCTAGCTCGAAGGACTGCAGTTGGTCTTTATGCTTTCCAACTCCTTTTGTTAGGAAGAAGTACTTTGGTATCATTTTGCCAACAAAATTACGAAGCCACGCTTAAAAATTTTGTGTTCTGGAAGCGCGGTGGAAAACTTTGAGGGAAAAGCATAACAGAGGTTTAAACCTACTTCTTTTTGAGGCTTGAGGGTGTTAATGCGTCGAAGCGTGTTCATGGACGAGTCGAAGCTTGACATAAGCTATGTCCCAAGGAGACTTCTCCACAGGGACGCTGAGATGCGTCTTCTACGGGAGTTCTTCAATTTCGCCTTAACATCTCCGTGGAGGATGACTCAGAGAGTCCTAATCGTTGGCGACGTTGGCACGGGTAAAACTGCGTTGTCCCAGCGTTTCGGAGTCGACATTGTTGAGCAAGCCAAACAGCGGGGCATAAACCTGAACTATGTTCATGTGAATTGCCGCCAGTACAGGGGAAGTCTCTTCCTCATACTCCATCATGCCGTATCCTTCTTCCATCCGGGCTTTCCAAAGAGGGGCTTCTCGGCGGAGGAACTCCTAAACATTCTCCTGCAAGTTTTAGATGAGGAAAACGCCTATGTAATCTTAACCCTAGACGAGTTTGAAAGCTTAATTGAAAGGGAAGGCGCGGAACCAGTCTATAAACTCACCCGACTGCAGGAGGCAAGAATTGACAAGCCTCAACGCTTATCGCTAATATGCATTCTGAAAAACATAAAAATCCTCGAAAGCCTAGATCCAAGCGCTCGGAGCACCCTCCAATCCAACATAATAAGGTTGGAGAAATACTCCAAGGAGCAGCTTGTTGACATAATAAACGACAGGGTTCAGCTGGCTTTTAAGCCATCAACAGTTTTAGAGGACACCGTGGACCTTATCGCCGAGCTCGCCGAATCCGAGGGTGGAAACGCCCGCTTCGCCATAGAACTCCTCTGGAGGGCTGGAAAATACGCCGATGCCGAAGACCTTGATGTTGTCACACCTGAATGCGTTAGGAAGGCTGTTTCCAGCATATTCGCCCTCGTAGGGAAAAGCGAGCTTGCCTCCCTAAGCTTCCATGAGAAACTCTTCCTATTAGGCTTGGCAAGGTTCTTTAAGGAGAACACGGACAGAGCCTATGCAACCCTAACAGAGGCTGAGCGGGCATACGCCATCGCCTGCGAAGAGTTTGAGGTGGAACCCCACACTCACACCCAATTGTGGAAGTACCTTCAGACGCTGTCGGCCATGGGAATAATAAGGAAAAGCGTTTCAACGGCTGGACAACGGGGCAGAACAACATTCATTTATCTTCCAGGGGCATCTACCAACGAACTGGAAAAGGAATTGTCCACAATCCTCGAGGGGGAGAGAAAAGCGAAAAACAAGGAAAACCATACGGTCTAAAACTTAAAAACGTGTACGCAGAGGTCAACCCATGGAAATTGAGGATGTTCTTGGAAACAGGCTTCGCCTAAAAATTCTGAAAATTCTGTCCCACGTGAGGGAGCTTAACGTTTCCGAGATTGCCAGAAAGTTGGATGCCAACCATAAAACCGTCAAACATCACCTGAAGGTCCTGGAGGAGGCTGGAATCCTCCAGCACAAAAGGTTTGGGAGAATCCACCTCTACAGGCTTAACGAGGCTTCCGAAAAGGCTAGGACTGTAAAAATGCTCATAGAATCGTGGGAAACCTCCAAGAATGTTAAATAATCGGCTAACATTTAAGGTTGTGCTGAAGCAGGGATTCTCATGGCAATGGTGGACATAACTGGAAAGCCAAAGGTTTTCCGCGAGGCAACAGCCACGGGCAAGATTAGGCTTAAACCAGAAACCATAAAACTGATTCGGGATGGAAAAGTTGAAAAGGGCGATCCAATCTACACTGCGAAAATTGCTGGAATCCTAGCCGCAAAGGAGACAAGCATACTAATCCCCTTCTGCCACCCTCTGCCCCTAACAAACGTCAAGGTGGACGTTGAGATAGTTGGCGACACCACGGTGCAAGTTTCATCCACCGTGAGGACTGAGGCGCAGACTGGTGTTGAAATGGAGGCTCTGGTTTCTACAGCCGTAAGCCTCCTAACCATTTGGGACATGGTTAAACAATATGAGAAGGATGCTGAGGGGCAATATCCCACAACGGTTATTGAGGAAATCCGCGTCGTGAAAAAGATTAAGGAAGCACAGTCCAAATGAGCGAGAGCACGCTTAGGCATAAGGCTGAAGCCCCCAAAAAACTGGGTTTCGCCATCTTCATATGCAGCACATCCCGCTACAACCAGCTAAAACGAGGCGAAAAAATCCGGGACGAATCAGGCGACCTAATAGAGAGAATGGTGAAAGGCCATGGTTATTCGGTTGTTCTCCGCGAAATCATACCCGACGACAAACAAGCAATAGAGGAAGGCATTAAAAGAGCCTTGGAAGAACCCAGCGTAGACATCGCTATATTCTGTGGCGGGACAGGCATAACCCCCACAGACATAACCATCGAAACAGTCTCACCCTTCATGGAGAAGATGTTGCCCGGCTTTGGGGAACTCTTCAGACTTTTAAGCTATGAGAAAATCGGTTCAGCCGCCATCCTCTCCCGCGCCCTCGCCGGAATAGCCAAAGGCAAAGCCTTCTTCTGCATACCCGGCTCACCGGATGCCGTTAAACTTTGCCTTGAAAAACTTATATTGCCGGAAGCCGCACACATCGTTAAGCATGCACGGGAATAACGATGGTGCTTGTTGACCGCTATGGGCGTCCGCTTCTTAACCTTCGAATAGTCTTAACGAAGCCATGCAATTTGCACTGCAGTTTCTGTCATGCCGAGGGCGAAGACAAGTCTGCGGAAAATAGCGTGGAAATGACCGCCGAGGAGATTGTGCGCCTAGCCAGAATAGCCGTCAACCTTGGCATTTCAAGGGTTAAGCTTACTGGCGGAGAGCCTCTCATGCGTAGGGATATTGTGCAGATTGTCCGCGGCATAGCCTCTATAGAGGGCTTGGAGGAGCTTTCCATGACGACTAATGGGACACTGCTTGAGCCATTAGCCAAAGAACTGCGGGCAAGCGGCTTGAAACGGGTGAATATAAACCTTCCAACAATAGACGGAGAAACCTACTGTAAGCTAACGGGAGGCAGACTGGAAAACGTTTTAAGAGGGGTTAGAGCGGCTGTCGAGGCTGGATTAAACCCCGTAAAGTTGAACATGCTCATTTTAAAGGGCGTAAATGATTCACATGTGCCGGAGATGATGGATTTTGCAAGGGAAACAGGCGCCGTTTTGCAGCTTGTCGAGCTTGAGCCTGTGAATATAAGCCGCGAGTACTATGAGGCTTACCATAAGCCCTTGGATGAGTATGAGGATATGCTTAGGCAGAAAGCCCTAAAAATTGAGGTTAGACATTACATGCAAAACCGCTGCATATACTATCTTCCAGACTTAAAGGTGGAGGTTGTTCATCCCATTGAAAACACGGAGTTCTGCATGCACTGCACCCGCCTAAGGATCACAAGCGATGGGAAACTTAAGCCATGCCTCATGAGAAATGATAATACTGTGGATGTTTTGACGCCCATGCGTAATGGAGCCACGGATGAAGAGCTGTCCGCCCTTTTCAAGCTAGCTAATCAGATTAGGGAGCCATACTGCCGTGTGCAAGCCTAGATTAAGTTTAGGATTCTTGCTTCGAGTCTATCCGTGTCCAGAAGGGCGATTGTGGATTTTCCCGTCAAGTATCCGCAAACCTCTCCGGGATTAACTACCAAAGTTTTTCCTTTGCGGTAAACCTCCGCCCTATGTGTGTGCCCATGAACAACCACGTCGAAGGCTTCACCTTCAATCAGAGCCTTCAAAAGCTCCTCCTCGCTGCCGTGCAGCAACGCAATCTTAATGTTGCACACCTTTATCTCCGCAAAGTTCCCATGAAGCTCAAGCATAGAATTTTCGCTAAACCGCTTCTTCAGGAGTTCCCTGTCCCCATCATTGTTGCCGAAGACGCCAATCAACTTCGCCCTTAAATCCCGAAACCTTGGAATGACAAAGGGTGCCACATAATCCCCAGCATGAAGCACAAGCTCCACTTTTTCCTCATTGAGCTTTTTTATGGCCTTCTCCACCATGGACAAGCAGTCATGGGTGTCAGACATTAAACCCACAAGCATCTTATACACCTCCTCTTAGGTTTTCCACATTCAATGTAGATAAAATTGTCTCTGAAGCATGGAATAGAGGATTCTTCTAGAAAATATTACGAGAGCAGTAATAGTGGGCCTGCAGAAACACCGCTTAAAATACGCCACGCGTTTTCCTATCATGAATTCATTATTGAGAGGAAAATTGTGGAAATGAACGTTTGGGGCCCCAACCCCCAGCCGAAAAGGCGAGACAAGCTCTACATAATTGCGGAGATTCTGGAAATAGCCAGAGATGGTGTTTTAAAAACCCAAATCATGTACCGGGCGAATTTGAGTTTCACACAGCTTAACGATTACTTGAAGTTCATGGAGAGGGTGAGCCTCATCGAAAAGAGGATCGAAAACGACAAGGAAATCTATAAGGCGACGTCAAAGGGCTTGGAGTTTCTCCAACGCTACCGCGAAATAACCGATCTTCTAAAATCCGACAACGGAAACGGGAAAAACAACGTTAAGGTTCCGCCAGCCCACCTGTTAAAGAAAAACCATACTTAACATCCAAACTTTGGAGTTTTGCTTTTCTGTTTTGGCTGCTTCTCCAAATATTCTTTGACTTTTTCCCTCAGTTTTGGAAATTCGTCCAGCATGGCTTTTACAACTTGCCAGCGGATTTCGTCGTCTTCTCCCCTCAAGTTCATTTGAATCCCAAATATTACGTAGCGATACACAATATAAACTTTTACTTCCACCACAGAATACATCAAAAACAAATAGAAAAAGAAGAGAGGAGCCTACTTGACAGCCAGGATGTTGACAGGCTTCTTGAGAAGCTTTACAGCGGCAACAGCCACGCCGATAATCACAGTGGCGCCAACCAAGATCCATATTAGCAGTTTCGGAGTTACCAGCTCTGGGATTGTTGGGGCTGATGTTAAGCCTATGGTTGGGTCATGCTCCAACGTGTAGTTTCCAAAATATGGGTAGCAGATGAACAGCCTCAAATGGCCGCCAGCAGCAATGTAGGACGCCGTAACATTCACATACTTGTGGGTTGTGCCGTCTGGGTTTAGCAGTCTAGCCCATGGAACAAACTCCAAGAAGCCCACTGGAACATCTTTTTCGCCGCGGGCAAAGTGCAGCCTTATGCGTTCCCTGAACCTTTCCCTAAGCTGCAGTGTGGCTTGTACTGGATTCTCATCTTGGCTTGTCTCATTTTTGTCTACCGCGTAGCGTTCACCGTTAACGATGGCTTCCCGCATCTGGGACGCTGTCTCAATCTGATGCTCCGCCTGATAACGCACCTCGTTCTCGGCGCATTTTAAATCTTCAAGCTTTATCGAAGCTATGTTGATCCATAGAGCTAAGCCTGTTCTGCTTTCCGGTATTTCGAGACCCCACTTTCTGAGGAAGCCGTTGATCTTGTCAATGTTCCATTGCCAATTCTTTACGACAAAGTCAAATTTCAACTGTCCCGCTGCAACAGTATAATTGTAATCTGGATTGGCGGGGTCTGGTGTTTCGGTGGTTGTGGCATTGTAGAATCGACATCTAATCTCAATATTGTTCTCTGCAAACTTCAGATTTGGATGGCCGTAAACCGTTGTTAGTGTGAAGTTGAAGGACCAGTAACCTTTCTCCTCAACAAATACTGGTCCGGACAGCGTCCAGTTGCAGGCGCTGAAGGGCAGATAGGCTCTGTGTAGTCTAAACAGAAGGTCTATGAATTCGTTTACCGCTTGGCGATACATCATTCCGCCGTACGTGTACCTTTGTCGCAGGGCTGGTTCGATGCGGTCTTTCCATAATGTCGCGTTTATTGTGGCGTTGTTTGCATGGAAGCGATGCCTATAGTATGGCTTGTCAATGGCGAGGTATTCAATGACTCCCTTAAACTTGACTACATATATTGTGCTGTTATCGTTTGTGTACCACCACAGGAACATGGGCTTTGTGCCTCTTGCTGGGAAGATCAACGTTATCAACGGAGTCTCAAACTTGTACCATACCGGTTCCCAAAGTTCTTCCTTAACTGGTAAGCTTTGGACTTCCTCCACGGAGTCTTCAGCGTTTGCTGTTGGGCTTAGGGCGGCGAGCGCTGGCGCGACTAGAAGCAAGGCTAAAATCGAAGCCAATATTGTTTTTCTTGTGTTTTTCATGCTTTTTCACCGAAATAGACTACGTTAAACTGGCTTTTAAGAAAATCGCTTCCAAAAAACTCGAACTCCGCCTATCAGAAGTTCTAGAAATCTAGAACTTCCGCCGTGTCATGGTTGCGCTTTCAAAACAGCCGTAAGTATGCTGCTTTTTCTATAGTTTGGCTGGGAAAATGGCGTTTATTTTCAGCTTATTTTCTCTAGCCCCTTCCTTCTAGAGGCGCTTTGTTGCTTATGGAGAACTGTAAAGTTAGTGTCGTATTGTTTACTAGGCGAGTTTTCCAAGCATGAATAGGACGGCTATGTTTAGGTACGTGGCTGTTAGGCTTATGATTATGCCCTTGTCCAGCCTCAAGCCTTTTCCATGGCAGACTGCCGCTGAAACCAGCAGTATGCTCCAAACCTGCAAAACCACTAGTATTGCGTCTCTAATGGTTTTCGCAAGCTGCCAACTTATGGCTAGGGCTTCCAAAACCATTGGAACAGCTAAATACATGTAGGGATAAATAGCTAGGGGAAGCGCCGCCAGCCCCATGCACGTGAAAAATTGCAGGTCATTTCCAACCCGCCTGAAAAGGGCTATGGCTAAAACCTCCGCGAACAGGAACAAGCCTATCCAATTGAAGATGAAAAGCACAGCTATGTTTGCGGGACTGCGGGTGGACCCCTCAAAGTAGAAGAATAGGGCGGGTTCAAGCTTAATCATGGATGCTCCGAGGGCTCCTAAAACCAATATGGCGGCGGAGACTGGCAAAAACCTATGCGGCTTTACAGTCAATGCAAATATGGGAGACAGAAAAAGCCACTTGATCGTCCGATGGCTTAGTGTCTCGCTTATTGCAAGGCTTGCCGGAACATTTCCATCCTTCAAGACTCTATATAGCATTTGTCCCTTCGCGTTCAGCCTATACTTGCGCTGCTTATCCTGCTCAATAAACTCCGAGAGCATGTCCAAATGATAGTAGACGGTGCCAACGCCGACACCCAACGTTTCACGGAGCTCTTTAAATCCTATTTTCTCTTGACTGCCCAAAATCTCAATGATCCTTCGCCTAGTTGGATCCTTAAGGAGGGCGTAGTATCGCGAAAGATCTTCCATGGATGCTTTTCTCCATTTCCTAAGAATTCTGAAACTGTTGTAAGCCTTATTTAAGCCTTCTAAACGCCCAATCTATATCAATAGCTGTGCCACCTTCAGTGTTTATTTCATAAGAATATTCTCCAAGCGGAATACTTGCTTTATTTCAAGATGCCTTAATCGGTTTGGTGGAAGGAGAAAGCGTGCAGGCTCGGCTGAAAAGCATTTCTAAGCCTGCGGTCTCCATAATAGTTCCAGCCTACAATTGTGATAGGCAGATTCCCAAATGCTTGACTAGCATATTTGAGAGTGCAGCCGGATACATGGGATTCTGCGAGGTCATCGTGGTGGATGATGGAAGCAGCGACCACACCTATGAAATGGCTTGGGCAACCATAAAGGAGTGTAGGCGAAGGTGGCCTCAAATCAGCGGCAAGGTGGTTAGGCATACAGCCAGACTAGGCGAAAATCAAGCCTTAAAAACGGGAGTAAACAAAGCCTATGGAACGCTGATAGTCGTTGTAAACCCCCAAATTTCATGGAAGCCCGGCACGCTTAAGGATCTTGTAGAAGCCATTGAAAAGCATGGCAGAGCATCGTCAAGCCCCTTCGCGGCCATTTACAGGGCGGATGCGCTGAGAAGAACCCTGTGGAAAACATAAAAGCCTTGAACTGCAATTCCAGAATCCAAAACAAGAATGTATATTAAGGTGTGCAGAAACATTTATATCCGCTGAGATAGAGCAATCTATCTTGCTGAACAAAGTTGCCCGCATTTCCGGCGGCGGCCCAACCCCAACCATAAAGGCGTTTAACCGCCAAAAGGAATGAGGACGGTTGGCCTCCACTTGCGGGCACAAAAATGTGGACCTGACAGTTACCTGTTAGGTCTGAAATGGGCTTTGGCTATGTGGATCTCCCCTCCAAATCCAGTCGGCTTTGCGGCCGTAAGCCCAATAAGCGTATCCGGCGATCAGCCGGATCGCCTAACTCCGGTTGATCCTGCCGGACCCCACTGCTATCGGGGTGGGACTAAGACATGCTAGTCGTGCGCCTCCGGGCCAGGGTGGAGGCGCGGCGCACAGCTCAGTAACACGTGGCTAACCTACCCTTGGGACGGGGATAACCCCGGGAAACTGGGGCTAATGCCCGATAGGTGAGGACTCCTGGAATGGGTCCTCGCCGAAAGGGCGCCTAGACCATGCCTCTAGGCGTCGCCCAAGGATGGGGCCGCGGCCGATCAGGTAGTTGGTGAGGTAACGGCTCACCAA
>Ga0105162_1001384_pt1 | contig 14055 bp, 11 predicted proteins | sample JNZ201metaG_FD_81532 | JGI IMG/M metagenome (GOLD analysis project Ga0105162, IMG submission 81532) | Hot spring microbial communities from Jinze hot spring, China to study Microbial Dark Matter (Phase II) - JNZ 20120812A | ecosystem: Environmental > Aquatic > Thermal springs > Hot (42-90C) >...
AGGGATAATATTAGCAGTGCTTGCAGGGCTTGTGATGCAAACAGGGGGATGGGTTGCTGTTCTGCTAGTGTTGCTAGGGGTTGTGATAGGTTTTTTGAACATCACACAAAAGGAAACAATCCCCTTTTTGATAGCTTCCATAGCTTTGTTGATGGCAGGCTCTGCTGGTCTTGAAAAATTGCCTTTGGTGGGAGGAATCGTTGCTGCTGTAATTTCTAATGTACTTCACCTTGTTGCTCCAGCAGCAGTGATAGTTGCTTTGAAGACAGTTTACGATTTGGCCAAAAAGAAATAGGCTTTCTTTTTTTCTTTTTTTAAATTTTTAAATCAAAAAATTTAATTGCATTCCTTGTTGTGGTTTCGTCAACTTCTTCAAAGCTCAATTTCTTTATTTCAGCGATTTTTTGGATAACTTTTTTAACTGAGCATGGGTCATTTCTTTTACCTTCTTCCCCAAGCCAAGGCGAATCTGTCTCGATCATAAGATTTTCTAAAGGTACATCTCTTGCTATTTTCTTGTGTTTTTTGCTTTTGAACAAAATTGTGTTGAGAGAAATGAAATAACCATTTTCAACAACTCTCTTCAACAAATGATTTGCCCCAAACATGTGAAACAAAACTTTTTTAGCTCCTTCTTGCTCAAGGATTTTAAGGGCATCTTCGAAAGATGCTCTTGCATGGATTACCAAAGGCAAATTAAGCTCCTTAGCTAAATTGATGAATTGGACAAGCCACTCCCTTTGTTTTTGTTGAAGGTCTTGCTCTTTCACCCAATCGTAATCAAGACCAACTTCACCTATTCCAACTACTTTTTCTTTGTTTTGTTTGATAACTTCAAAAAAATCTTCTTTTTCCTTATCGCTTATTTCTTTCACATACTCTGGATGAATCCCAACAGTTGCAAAAATAAAGCCTTTGTGTTTTTCGACCATTTTAATAGTTAATTCGAAATCTTTTGGATTAGCACAAGAAGTTATCACTGCTTTAAGCTCTTTTTTGCATTTTTCTATGACTTCTTCTCTATCCGAATCGTAATCAGGCTGCTCTAAGTGGCAGTGAACATCAATCATTTGAATAAATTAAATGTCAAAAACTTAAATCTTTTTCACCCCAAGAAATAAGTTTGAAATCTTTACCTTAATTGTATCTAATTTTAGAAGTAGAGAAAAACATTCTTGGCTTTAGCAATGGCAACAAGTATTTAGAAAAATTATTCAAGAAAAGCTTTCCTCTTGCTTGATTATTTTGGTAATATTTCCCCCTTCTCGTAAATGACTTTATGCTCGTTTTCCTTCAAGCCTTTTCTCTCATTCTCCAACTTCTGCTTAAAAAGCCTGTACTCTTCTTCTATCATCCTCATAGCTTCTTCTCTGCTTCCAAACTTTTGCTCGTAATAAGCTAATTCTTTTTTTATCGCTTCTTCTCTTGCAGCAGTGTAGCTGTAGCCTTGCTTAACAAGCTTTCTTTCTTCAATTTGAAAAATGGCTAAACCTTCAAAGTATTTTTCAGGAACATCAGAATCTATGTAGATTACCTTCCCTCCTTCCCAGATATCAACTATCGTCCCGACAAGTTTTTGTGAATTATCTATGATGTAAGTTTTTCCTTCGTAAACAATTGCTCTGAGCCAAATTGTTTGAATGTTTATAGAAATTCCATCAGTTTTAGTTTCTTTCTTGGTCAGACTTTTCCTTCTTATTGGTCTTAAAACAATGCTTTCTTCTTCTTTTAAAATTTCTAAGGCTTTTTCTTTTCCAAACTTTTGCTCGTAATAAGCTAATTCTTTTTTCTGCGCCTCGTTGTGGGCATATTGATAGCTATGACCTTTTTTGATAAGCTTTCTTTCTTCAATTTCATGAACTGCTATTCCTTCAAAGAATTTTTCTGGTATACTTGAATCTATTAAGATTGTGTTGGTTCTTTCGTCTAAATCAGCAAAAGTTGGAACTTTACCGCTGTTATCTATGGTGTATTCTTTTCCTTCGTAAACGAATTTCATCTTAAGCTTTAATAATATTAAGTAGAACTGAAATATAAATTTCATGCAAATAAAAGCTATAATTTTCGATTTAGATAACACTTTGATAGATTTCATCAAGATGAAAAGAGAAGCTTGCAGAGCAGCTGTTAAAGCTATGATAAAAAAAGGTCTTAAAATCCCTTTCAAAAAAGCTTTCGAAGAGTTGATGAAAACTTATTTTGAAGTTGGTATAGAATCGAACAAAGCTTTTGAAAAGTTTCTACAAAAGCAAGGTGTGAAAAATGAAGAAATTCTGGAAGCGGGGATTAAAGCTTACCTTGAAGAGAAAAAGAAATTTTTGAAACCTTATCCCAAAGTAAAAACTGTTTTGAAGAAATTGAAAAATTTGGGAATGAAGGTTGTAATCGTTACAGATGCTCCAAAAATTAAAGCTTCCCAAAGAATAGAATCTTTAGGGATTGGCAAATATTTGGATTTGTTGATTGGAAAAGAAGATACGAAAAAAGAAAAGATTACTTCCAAACCTTTTGAATTTGCGGCTAAAAAGCTTGGACTGAGTGTAAAAGAAATGTTGGTCGTTGGTGATTCTATAAAGAGAGATGTAAAGCCTGCGAAGAGAATTGGAATGAAAACTGTTTTGGCAAAATACGGACAAGTGGAAAAAGAGAAAGGGAAAGCAGATTTTGAAATTGAAAGAATTGAAGATTTGCTGAAAATTGTTGAATTTTTAAGTTCCAAGCAAGCTCAAACCACCTATGAAAAGAAGTAGCCAGCCTATGAGGTAGGTGAAGAAGTAGCCAGCCAGTATCCTTGGTATTATAGTCTTAATCCTTTTATTTTTTCCCAACCAACTCACAAACCTCTCAACACCAGGTATTTTCCTAACTAGCCTGTCTATAGGGTTAACTATTGAATCAGGCAAAATTAGCCCAATTAAAAGAGCTGCTAAAAACTGTAAACCATAATCTGGAATAAAAGGATTTGAAAAGAGCAATCCTATCAAAAGGAAAATTTGTCTGAAGTCCATAAAATTAATTGTTTGAAATTTTAGATAAGCTTTATTTTCCTAAAAAATAAACTTTAAACATGGTTAAAGAAAAGATAAAATATTTTCTCTTGATCTTGAGTTTTATAGGAATAGCTTTAATAGGTATAAGCATTTACTCTTCAATCTTTCCGGAAGCAGCAAAACTTGAGTTAAGGCTTAATTTGATTTCTCTGCTTTCTGGATTCTCTTACTTGATTTTTGTTTTCATAATTTGGGGGTTATACGTTAAAAAGTAAAAATCATTCGTTAGACAAAATAAATGCCTTGCAACTAGCGCAATCTCCTAAGTAGAAAAGATTTTCTAAATTGAAGCAAGACAAAGCTTCATTTTTTAACCTTTTCCTTCAAAAAATTTAAACCTTGTTTTAAAGTTTCTGCCATAACCAATGAATACATACTAACGAAATTCTCGAATCTTTGAGCAAAACCGAAAAATTGGAAAAGCAGGGTTGGGAACTTTGTTTTAGTCTTTTTCTCTTCAAGCTCTTCTATAAAAACTATAGTTAAAAATCTTAGAATCGATGAAAGAATAAAAAGATTTTTCAATCCTATGAGCTCAGAAACAAATCCTCCAACTAAAGGACCAAAAGTTGAACCAAGGCCAACAAAAAAGTTGTAGAAAGCTATAGAAGAATCAGCTTTTTCTATAGGTAAAATTAAAGCAAGATGGGCAAAAGCTGCAAGGTTAAAACCAACCCAAGACATTGCTCCAATAATCTCGTAAAAATAAATCCACTCAACACTTGGGGAAAAAGCATAAATCGTTGGTATAAGAGAAATTGGTAAAATACAAGCCAACATCACAAGTTTTTTCCTCATTCTATCAACAACACTTCCCCAAGGTCTAGAAAAAACTATGACAGTTAGCGTTCCTATGAGTGAAATTATTGCAACATTAATTAAGCTTCCTTTAAGGTTTTCGACCACATAAACTGAAAGAAAAGGTGAAGCAATGGTAACTGAAAAATTCAGGAAAGTTATAGCTAAAATCAATTTTGTCAACTCTTTCTCTTTCCTTATTCTTGAAAAGTTGAAAGTATTTTTCAACATGTTTTTGAAATTTCTATCAACGAAAATCAATGTGTGCTCCCTAAAAGTGAAAAAAGGTATTCTACTCATTATTCCAAAAAATGCTATTGTGTAAAAAAGAAAAGGGGTGAACCCAAAAGAGTTCAAGATCAGTCCTGCTAAAAAAGTACCAATGAATGAAGCAAAGTTTGCTATGATGCTCAAATTTCCTTGAACTGAAGCGATTTTGTAAGAAGGTGTGATGCGAATAAGTAAAGAAGTCCAAGCTGGGGCTGAAGCTGCTGAAAGAGATGCTTGGATTGTTAAAAGAAAGAGCAAGAGCAAAAGATTTTTCGTTAAAGCTATTGGAATCCACATTAAAGCCCAAGCTATTCCTCCAAGAATGATTAAAATTTTTCGCTTGAAGCTTTCGCTCAAAACTCCCCAGAAAAGTTGTGAGAAAAGATTTGCAAAGTTTGGAAGTGTTGAAGACAAACCAATCATAGATTTCGTTGCACCTAAGAAAAGGAAAAACACTGAAAGAAAGGGGGAAATCATGGCTTCTGCTAAAGACCTGAAAAATTGGGAGATGAAAAAGGGTTTTGTTTGCATAAGAGAAAATAGGATTGATTGTTTAAAAAAACTTATTCTTTCTCTTCTTCTTCAATCAAAACAGCATTAACTATTCCATCTTGACCTGGTCTTGAAGTAACTTTGGCATTTCCCAACTCTGTTTTAATTATTGCTCCTTTTGTTAAAATTTTTCTCCTCACAAAATGAGGGTTGGCTGGATTGTCAACCACATCCAAAATTTTAACTTTTCTTGTAATTTTTGTTTTTGGATTAAACACATTAGCAAATTCTGCGCTGAAAGCTTTTATTTTCACTCCTCCACCTTTGGTTCTGTATTTTTTCCTTTTTTCTTCCCCAATTCTTGTTAAAGTGGGTAAGTTTCCGAGTTCTCGTTTCTTCTTTTTTCTGGCTAAAATTATTTTTCCTCCTGTTGGTTTTCTCCCTTTTTCACCATGCCATATTGCCATTTACACCACTCAATAAAAGAAGTTTATAAAGGTAAAAGAGTACCTCACAAATAAAGCTAACAAAAAGAAAAATAAAAATTTACCGAATAAGCTTGAGATGAAAAATTTTGATTTGTTGTATTTTGTTGCACCAGCTATTATTCCAACAACATCATCAGGCAAAGGAGTTGCAGCGAAAATGAAAATTGTTAAAGCTCCATTTTTCTTAAACCATTTCCTTGCAAGCTTCATCCATTTGTTATTCCTGAAAAATTCACTTCCTGCATAACCCAAAACATAACCAACCATTTCCCCTAAGCTTGCACCCATTGCTGAAAGGAAAGAAAGCAATAAAGGATTGAGTTGAGTAGCTAAATAAATGTAAACCAAGTAAAAGGGAATTGGGAAGACGATTGTTGAAGAAGCTAAAAAGTTTCCTATGAAGGCTGAAACATAACCTACAATTTCCATTTTAATTAATTTGCGGGTTAAATTTAAAAAGGTTAAATTTATATTATTTAAAGTAAATTTAGAAGGGAAAGGAAAATGACTGACAGGCCAATAGATGCATTGGATAAAGCAAAGGGGAAGAAAGTTATAATCAAGTTGAAAAACGGGGAAGAAATTTCTGGGATTTTAAGAGCTTTGGACTTGCATTTAAACCTTTGGCTTGATGAAGCAGAAGTTCAAAAAAATGACACAAAAGTTAAACTGGGGACGATTTTGGTAAGAGGCGACACAATAGTTTACGCTTCTCCTGTTAATCTCTAGGAAACTTGGAAGAAATTTAAATTTTAGCTGACAATTTCTTTTAGTGATAGTATGACAAAAGGCACACCTTCGATGGGAAAAAAGCATCACATCACACACATAAGGTGTAGACGTTGCGGAAGAACTTCTTACAACATAAAAACAAAAGTTTGTGCTGCTTGTGGTTTTGGAAGAAGCAGCAAAATAAAAGATTACTCTTGGAAGACCCATAACTTTACAAGAACAAGAAGGAAAAAATGAATTAATTTTTAAGGTTTTAAATAAACAAGAGAAAATATTTTTTATAGCTCTACCATGGGCCTGTAAGGTTAACCAGGAAGCTCAGCATGGTAGAGCAGCGGGCTTTTAGCTTAAAGCTAAAAGCTTTGATGAAAAGATGAAAGAAACCCGTTGGTCCGGGGTTCAAATCCCCGCAGGCCCATTTTTCAACTTAACTTTTTCCGTAAGAAATGTAAATCGGAATACCAAATTTCAAAACCTCATCGGGGATTTTATAAAGATTTTCCACCCAAGAATTTATAGGAATTTTTGTTTTCAAAGAAAATTCATAAGCAAGATGATTAACAAACTTTATTATATCTTCATCTACATAAGGAAGATAAAACCTTAAATCAACATCAGATACAAAAATTTTTTCGTTTGTATCGTAATAAATGAAAAGTTTGTTTATCTTAGGGGAAGCACTCCCCGTCAAGACAACAATTTGATCCAAGCAAGTTTCCTTTTCAACTTTTTTTGCAAATTCTCTACTCTGTCTGATTAAATAAGGCAGAATTTTCATTTTTTTATCAATTTCATATTTAATCCTCCTTAAAACTTCTTCGGAATTTCCAACAAGATTGAAATGAAATTTATGAGCTATGAATCCTAAGTTATAATCAAGTTCTTTTAAAAAATCCTTTAAAAAATTTTTGTAAGCTGGTAAAATATCATCAATTTGATTTTCAAGACCACTCAGCTTTAATCTTACATCACATTTCCCATTCCCCCAATTGTAAGAAGCCAAAGCTTGAACAACTCTCCTGTAGTCTACTCTTTTCTCTTTACCGTACTCTCTTGCGAAAATTTCTATCACAAAAGACATAAAAATTGATTGAATAAAAATTATAAAAACTATTTGATTATCCACCTTTCAACAAATCTATTTTTGTTCTGAATTGCCACAACTCTAGATTCTTCTTGCTCATCCATAAATTCAAATCCTGGTAAAAATTCGAGCAATTTTTCGGTCCAATTTTTTATTTCATCTTGCTCTAACATATTTTCAGCTTTAAGTCTTTTGATAGATTCACCGACATGCATGTAAGATTTAATTTCAACAAAATTGGGATTTCCTTTCTTTACAAGCTCGGCAAACGCAGGAATTTCTTCTTCAAAGTCGTTCCAACCTTTTATAAGCGTGATTCTAATAACACTTCTCGCTTCAGTTTTACTCAAAAATTTCAAGCTTTCGTTGAACCTTTCCCAAGCATCTTTCAACAAAGGACAATTTATTTTAAAGAAAGTTTCTTTAGTGCCGGCATTCATGCTTAAATAGATTTGAGTTGGCAAGGCATTTTCCTTTTCCAATTTTTCAAGCATTTTCGGTTCTTGTCCGTTAGTGACCAGAAAAATTGATTTTGTTTGTGGTAAAGATTTCAAATATTTTATCATTTGTGGCAATTTTGGATACATAGTTGCTTCACCGCTCAAAGAAATTGCAAAGTGTGTTGGATCGTAGGCTTCTTTCAACTTTTCTCTCTTCACTTTTTTGTTACTTCCAAAACCTGTTAAAAGCTTTCTCCTTTCTTTTATTAGAGCTTGAATTATTTGCTCCGGTTCGTCAACTTGCTCTTCTCTCATCTCCAAAAGCTTGTAGAATTCTGTAGGACGCCAACAATAGATGCAACGATTTTGACAAAACATTCCAGCTGGCGAAAATTCCATACACCTATGCGTTTCTATACCGTAAAATTTATTTTTGTAGCAAGCTCCTTGGCCACGCAAAGCCCTTTTCATCCAATTGCAAATATGTACGGTGGAATGGCCAAAAATTCCGTATTTAGCATTTCTCAATTTTTTCCTCGTAGCTTGATCTATTTTTAACTTTTCCATCAAGAAAAACTTATTGTTGGGAAAATTTAAAACAATTAAGCTTGAAATTGGTATTAAATGTTAAAAAGTTAAAATTAAATGAAGGGGCCCGTAGCTCAGCATGGTAGAGCAGCTGGCTCTTAACCAGTTGGTCGTGGGTTCAAATCCCACCGGGCCCATAGAAATTTGCAATTTCTGAGAAAATGCAAAAGCGTGTGAACTATTTTAGAAACTCAACAACATTAAGCTTAATTTTTCTTCAACCTCTCAAAATCATCATCCCAATTGTAGAAAGGTCTTGTTGCCGTTTTATTCCACCTTCTAATTATAATTTTCTAAGAAAAGGACTTAAATTTTAATGCTTCTCAGTTAAATATGGAATCTTTTAAAGAAAATGAATTGTTGAATGCTTTGTACAACGCTAAAATGTTAGTTGAAAGCCGAGCTAGAGAAATTTACAAACAAGAATTAAAACTAAACGATCCAGTAATTATCAGTTCAAGAGAAATAGAAAATTTTCTCAACAATACAGAAATTTCAATAAAAGACTTACAAATAAAATTCTCCTTCCCACCAAATTTTGAAGAAGTAAAGGAAGGTATAGAACTAAATTTAATTGATTTCAATAAAATTGAAGAAACGCTAATGAAGATAAAAGAATACTTCGACAAGGAAAAATTTTTAGTTTATGAAATTCGGCCAAGCGGCATAACTAATCTTCCCAAGCTATATATTCTTTGCACAGTAAGTTTAACTTTCCCTGAAATTTGGAGATGCAAATTTGCGGACTTATACTCTTTTCATGTTTTCCTTAAAAACAAAAACAATCATATCAATAACATTATAATCACTAAATATGAGACTGATGAGAATTTCAAAAAGCTATTGGGAGAAAATTTTGAACCTTCAGGGTTTTTAGTAGAATTTTACTCTTTAGCAATCATTTATGATGATGTTGCCAAAAAATTTCTTGTAAATCAAACTGCAAACGCAGAAAGAGGATATGTGTTTGTAAAGGAAAGATTAGAGAATTGGAGCCCAATTCATCAATTGTCAATAGGTATTCACGAGTATTCACATAAGATAGGAAAATTAATTTACGACTCTCTCACAGAAAAAGAAATTAAGAGGATTAATGAAATTATTTTAAAGAGAGTGGAAGAATTTTGTAGGATAAATAATTTACCAATGGAAATTAAAGACTATCGCATTATTATAACCACTCCTGACGATAGAAAGATTGAAGTTGCGTATGATCAAAACCATCTCTTGCTACGGCATACTTCATCATACTTTTTAACTTCAGAAGCAGTGGTGGAATTAGAAACTTTAAAAATTCTCAAAGAAAACAACTTAGATTCAACACCTTTAAAAGAATTTAGAGTCAAGGAAATTGAAAATGCTGAATGGGTGAGAAAAATACTGATTTACGCAGGCTATTTAACTGCTCATGATGTATTTAAAGAGTTTTATGGTTATTGATTTCGGGGAAACAAGTGCAAACCTTTTACCATAATGTATTGAGATAACTTAATAAATTTTCGATTTGAGTAGGTTCAAATTCCATATGAAAAAATAAATTTTATAAAACTTTACTACTCATTTATTGGGAAAATGCGCGCCATCTATCATGGTTTGTGCATAAACTGTGAAAGTAGTATTTCTGATGAAAGACTTCTTCACACAGGAATTTGTGAAAAATGCATAGAAGATGATTCTTTAAAAAATTGGAAACAATTGTTGAAGATTTTGAGAAAAAGAAATAAAGTTTATCTTGCAGAAGAAATTTTTGGTTTCAAAGAAAAGTTCAAAGAATTTTCACTCTTTTTCAAAAAAGCTGTAGGCCAGAGGATGTGGTCCTTGCAAGAAACTTGGGCCAAAAGAGTGTTTTTAAACAATAACTTTTCGATTGTAGCTCCTACTGGTGTTGGAAAAACAGTTTTTGGAATTATCTCAGCTATGTACTTTGCAGTAAATGGTAAGAGAAGTTATCTCATTGTACCAACATCTTTGCTTGTTCAACAAACCATAGAGAAAATAAAAGTTTATTCTGAAAAACTTGGTTTGGAAATTAAAACTTCATTTTATCATGCAAGCATGAGCAATTCAGAAAAAGAAGTAGAGTTAGAGAAAATAGAAAAGGGGGAATTTGAAATTCTCGTCACAACCGATAGATTTTTGGTTACCCATTTTGAAAAAATTCAAGGTAAAGCTTTTGATTTTGTTTTTGTAGATGATGTAGATTCTTTCTTGAAATCCCCAAGAAACATAGACAAAATTATGAAAATTTTGGGTTTTAACGATGCCATTATTAATTCAGCCTTAGAAATAATTGAGTTGAGAAGAGAAGCGAATCGCTTGGCAAGAATGGGGAAATCTCCAGAAAAAATTTCTGAGAGAATAGAATTTCTTAGAAAACAAATAAACGAATACAAGAATTATCATACTGTTGGTCTACTTGTTGTTTCTGGGGCAACAGTTAAAGCAAAAAGGACAAGAAGAATAAAACTATTCGAAGAACTCTTAAACTTTCAAATAGGATTTAAACCAGAATTCTTGAGGAAAATCAAAGATTATTATTTAAAAGCTGAAGGAAGTATGGAAGAACAAGTTTTGAAAATCATTGAAAAATTTGGCAGCGGTTGTTTGGTTTTCGTTCCTTCTACCCATGGAAAAAAGTATATGAATCAATTGAACGATTTTTTAAACACTCATGGTATCAAATCTTACAGTTATGTAAAAATGGATGAAGAAATGTTGGAAAAGTTTCAAAATGGCGAATACGAAGTTTTAATAGGGATTGCAAGCTTTAGAAGTCCTTTAGCAAGAGGTATAGATATTCCGGAGAGAATTCGCTACGTAATTTTTGCAGGCGTTCCAAGAATGGAAATAAAACTGAGTTGCGAAGAATGCAACCCTGTTAAACTTTTAGTACTTTTAAAAAACATCAGGGAATTTTTAGAAGCACCTTTGCAAGAAAAAACAAACCAACTCATAAACACGCTACAGAAAGTTTTGCCAGTGAGCAAACAAACAATTGAAAATATTAAGCTAGCATTTGAAAAGAATGTTCAGTTGGAAGGGTTTGATGAATATGTGAGAAGAATTGTTTTAGATGTTAGGAATTTCTTGAAAGAAGCAATAAGCCCAAAGATAATCGAAGCTATAGCTAAAAGTGAAGAAGTTTCGATAAAGCAAAAAGATGATGAGTTTTACTTAGTCGTAGCCGATCCTGTTGCTTATATTCAAGCTTCTGGAAGGTCTTCGAGGATGTTTGCTGGTGGCATAACAAGAGGAGCTAGCTTTATAATAGTTGATGATGATAAAGCATTCAACGCTTTAAGAAAGCAGTTAGATGTTATGCTTGGGGAATTTTCACCTATTAAATTCAGCTTGAAAAATGCTGAAAAATGGTTTAAAGGTATAGACGAAGACCGTAAACTGATAATTGACATTAAGGAAGGGAAAATCTCTAAAAGAGTGAAAGATTTAATTAAAACTGCTTTGGTTTTAGTCGAATCTCCAACAAAAGCTAGAACAATTTCCAGGTTTTTCGGTAAGCCTTTCAAGAGAAAAATTGAAAATATAACTGTTTTTGAAGTTAGTATTGGCGATTTTGTCCTAAACATTTTAGCAACTATGGGACACATTTATGACCTTTCTCTGAATGAAGGGTTCCATGGAGTAAAAGTAGAAAATGATCTTTTCATACCCATATACGATTTCATAAAGAAGTGTAAGAAATGTGGAGAACAATTCACAGGGCTTGATTTTTGCCCAAAATGTAAAAGCCGAGATTACTTTTCGAAAAAAGATCTTGTCAAAGTTATGAGAAGAATTGCACTTGAAGTCAATTGTGTTTTCGTTGCTACAGATCCGGATATTGAAGGTGAAAAAATAGCTTATGACATTTATTGTTCACTCTATCCTTTCAACAAGCACATTGAAAGGCTAGAGTTTCATGAAATAACAAAAAAGGCTTTTCTACAAGCCATAAAAGCTAGGAGAAAAGTTAACATGAAAATGGTTGAAGCTCAGTTGGTGCGAAGGATAGAAGATCGATGGATAGGTTTTGAATTAAGTCGAAAGCTTTGGCAATACTTCCAAAATTACAAGCTCTCAGCAGGAAGAGTTCAAACACCAGTTCTAGGTTGGATTATTGAAAGGACAAAAGAAGCTAGGAAGAAAAAGAAAGTTTTATTCACTGTACTTTCCAACAATTTAAAAATTTCGATTGAAAACCCAAAGCTTGAGCAAGAAATCAAGAAAATGAAAGCTAAGATAGAAGATTTGAAGAATGAAGAACGTTTAGTAAATCCACCGCCACCTTACACCACAGATACATTAATACGCGACGCTTCTCTCAAGCTTGGTTTCTCGGCTACCAAAACAATGGTTCTTGCTCAAGATTTGTTTGAAGTTGGTTTATGTACATACCACAGAACAGATGCCACAACTGTTTCAACAACAGGCTTAAACATAGCCAAAGAATACATCCAAGAAAAATATCCTTCTCTCTTCGTTCCAAGGAAATATGCTAAAGAAGGAGCTCATGAATGTATAAGACCTACAAGGGTAATGGATGGGGAAAAATTGAAAGCAATGTTATACCTTGGAGTTTTGCGTTTCCCCAAGAAATTAACTCAAGACCACTTTCAACTTTACGATTTGATATTTAAAAGGTTCATCGCAAGCCAAATGCGAGAAACAAAACTCCTTTACCAAAAGTTTAAAGTTTCAATTGACGGGAATGAAGTGTTGATTGAAAATCCTGTTAAAGTGATAAGTGAAGGTTTCAATTTAATCTTGCCAATAAAAATTTCAAACCCTGTTGAAGAAGGTGAATATGAGATAAAGTTTGCAAAGCTACTTTATTTACCCTTAGCTAAACTCTTCACTCAAGGAGAAGTTATAGCAACGATGAAAGAAAGAGGGATAGGAAGACCAAGCACTTATGCAAAAATAATTTCCACGATAATTGAAAGAAAGTATGTGATTGAACGCAAGAATAGGCTTTTCAACACAGTTTTAGGCTTTAAAGTTTACACTTACTTGAGTCAAAACTTGAAAAAATATATTACTGAAGAAACTACGCGAGAACTTGAAATTTTAATGGACTTGGTGGAGAGCGGGAAAGAAGATTACAACAAAATCCTTAAAAAACTTTACCGAGAAATCCTTGAAATAAGGAAGTTGGGTTTAGGGGAAAAGAAGTTCAAGTGATTGCCAACTAAGATTTTTCTGTGTAAAATTAAAAAATATAATATGAAGAATAATCAAAGCTTGTGCTTTTTAGAATTTCTTTTAAGGTGAAAGCATGAAAACCTACATAACAAGAATTGTTTTGCAAGGGTTCAAAAGCTTTAACAAGAAAGTTGCTATTCCTTTCTTGCCAGGCCTCAACATCATATGTGGCCCTAATGGGGTTGGAAAATCTAATATTTTAGATGCGATTGCTTTTGTCATAGGGAGCACTTCTATCAAGTCGCTTAGAGCTCATAAGCTCCATGAACTTATATTTCATGGGAGCAACGGCAAACCCCCTGCTGAAGTTGCTTCTGTCACGATGTATTTAGATAACTCCAACAAAATTTTCCCGTTTGAAGAGCCTGAAATTTCAATAACTAGGAAAGTTAACAAGAAAGGGGTTTGTGTTTACAGGTTGAACGGTAAAAACACGACAAGAGAAAAAATCTTGGAAGTTTTATCTATTGCTAGAATTCAGCCAGATGGCCATAACATAGTTTTGCAAGGTGATGTTACAAATGTTATAGAAATGAGTCCTGTTGAGAGAAGGTTTATAATAGATGAAATTTCTGGCATAGCTGAATACAACGAGAAAAAAGAAAAAGCGATGAAAGATTTGGCTGAAGTGGATGCAAAGTTGAGAGAAGCTGAAATAGTTATAACAGAAAGATATGAAATTTTTAAAAGGTTGGAAGAAGAAAGAAATGCTGCTTTGAAATTCCAAGAGCTTCAAGCTGAAATTCAAAGACTCAAAGCTTCTCTTGCTTTCAAAAAAATCGAAGAATTCAGCAAAGCAATTGAAGATTTGAACAAAGAGATTGAGAAAAAAACTAGAGAGAGTGAGCTTTTGCAAAAAGAGATTGAAGCTATAGAAAGCGAGATTGAGAAAAGGGAGAAAAGTATAAGGG
>Ga0105162_1001386_pt1 | contig 14047 bp, 7 predicted proteins | sample JNZ201metaG_FD_81532 | JGI IMG/M metagenome (GOLD analysis project Ga0105162, IMG submission 81532) | Hot spring microbial communities from Jinze hot spring, China to study Microbial Dark Matter (Phase II) - JNZ 20120812A | ecosystem: Environmental > Aquatic > Thermal springs > Hot (42-90C) >...
ATATCATCCGAGCTTTAACGAAGCATATTTGATGAATGTTTTAGAGGCAGTATTGAGCAGACAATTAGAGTCATTCTTCTAGTTAAAATGTTCTTGCTAGTAAACTTAGGCTTAAATCCCGCCTAACATCAATTTATTCGAATGATAAGGCTTAAAACTACATTGCCGGTTATTTTTAGCCATAGTTCACTCAAATATAGTGTTTTGGGGATTAAGTCAATGGATGTAAATGGGGTAATATGCATTGGGGACATGATGCTGTTGAGGATATATCTGTCATAATGGGTTTTGACCTGATTAACCTTTCCTCGCACATAACGCTCAGCTTTAGCCAATAGGTCTCTCATAAGAATTATAGGGACTCCATCTTTATTCTCATCAGTATAATGTGCTATGAAGCGGCAAGAAGCGCTGGCATCATAAATTAGAGAAATTAAATTTGAATTAGATAAATTGAGTATGAACGTAGTTTTTCTCTCAATACCGATGTTTAGCAAGATGTTTTCTATCCGTTAAATATTTATAACTTTTACTTTTTTATTCTCCTTTAATAAAAAGGAGACAGCTCTTAAGATGACTAAGTATCAAGAGTATATCTTTGATGCTGGAAAAGGATATGTAAGGAAAGATAAAATTGAGATATTAAAGGATGTAGACGCCGTAATTTTCGATTGCGACGGTGTTCTTATCGATACTAAGGACTCTTATGATAAAACGATCCTAAGAACAGTTGATTACGTGCTCGAAGGATTCACAAATTCTTTTTTACCAAATAATTTAATCTCAGACGAAATAATATTTTTATTCAAAAGAAGCGGTGGCTTTAACAGCGACTGGGATATATGCTACGTCATTTTAATGTTTATATTGCTTAATTTGTCAAAAGAATATCAGAAGATCCTTCAAAAAACCATAGAGAATGTAGATTTAACAAAAAGTCCGCTAGAAAAATTTCTATCAATTAAGAACCATATGAGTAAATATGATTTCCAAAGGATGATGGATGAGGATTCCATTAAAGCAGTAATCAGAAATTTAAAAATATTCGCGGAAAAAATGGATGAATCGGGCATATTATTAGCTGATAGAATACTTATAGATTCGATTGATAACTCTATGAAAAAACTTTATGAGAAATTGAAGATTATACTTTATTGCCCGCCTAAATATGGTGAAAGCATAATCCCAACTGTTTATGAGGAGATATTTTGCGGTCCAGAGCTAACGAAAGAAATTTTTGGGACACCCCCCTCTTTCTATAATGGACGTGGACTAATTGAGAATGAACGTGCCATAATAGAAACCGAAACGCTTGATCGGTTAGCAAATATCCTTGGCGAGGCAAACTTCGGCATAGCCTCAGGAAGCAGATTCATACCAGCTAGATACGTTTTAAAGGATCTTTTAAATTATTTCAGACCTGAAGCTATGGTTTTCTTAGACGACATTGAGAAAGAAGAGGAAAAATTGAAAATCGAGGGAAAAATATCTTCTAATATCATTAAACAAAGCGCCTTAATGAAACCAAATCCATTTTCCTTGATTAAAGCTGCCAAGGGATTAAAAAAATGTCGTTTGCCTCTTTACATTGGTGATTCTATGGAGGATTTTGCGACAGTTGAAAATGCTAGAAAAAACAATTATAATTTCATTTTTGCCGGAGTATATGCTCAATCTAAGTTTGGGAAGGAGCTTCTACAAAGCTTCCTTAAAGTTAATGTTGAGATCATATTGCCCTCAGTTAACGAATTGCCCCTTGTTTTAGAAAAGTTAAAAAGGACAGGTAAAATCTAGTTCAGCGGGTTGAACCCTCTAAAAATCGATTATTAAAAATTATTCCAAAACTTTCGCTTATATTCACCTTATGGGTGGCATATACTAGGTTATGGTTTAACGCTGAATGCTATGAAGCGTATGAGCGAAAAACGCAGGAAAAGTCACAAAGATCAGCGATTCAGTGGAGTTGTATTCTTTGCACATCCTGACGGAGTAAAGCATTCTATGATGACACTGTTCCTTTGAAAAGTTTAAGAGAGTTCGAAAGGTTCAATTACGGTCCTATGAGAGCTTCATTAAGGTAATGGAGAATGGGACTCTCTTATAATGGCTGGTAAAGATTACATAATAATCGGGAAAGTGATACTCACGGTAGTGAGGAAGCAACCTTAATTCAATGTTCAAACGCAACAGAAAAAGGAAACATAGGAGAACTTAAAAGAGGTGAATCTAAACAAAAGATCACGCAAAATTTTTATATTTTCTGCTTCCTCTTTTTCTCGTTAGAGCTAAAATTGAGGTGTTAAATTCTGTTATTTAATAATCCTTTCAAAAAAGATGGAGAATGGTATAAGGGTGCTCTACACGTTCATACTACGAATAGTGATGGCAAATTATCTCCACGTGAGGCGATGAAACTTTATAAGAAGCATGGTTACGACTTTATGGTTATAACTGAGCATGAAAAGATCTTTGATTACAGCTCCATGTCAACTTCTGATTTCCTGGTAATTAATGGTGTTGAGTTTAGCGTCGGAGAGATGAGTAACGGTATGAGCTACCATATCATTGCCATAGATATTCCAGCCGATTTTAAACTTAAAAATGATAAATGCACTCAATCTGCAATTGATCAAATACTGTCAGCTGGCGGTGAAGCAATAATAGCTCATCCTTACTGGTATGGAATGAATTTTCTTGATCTGCTAAGACTTAAAAATTATATTGGTATAGAGGTTCTTAACTGGGGCTGTGAAGGAGATATTGGTGGAGGAAGAGGCATATCCTCGGTTTATTGGGATGAGATACTGAGTAATGGACGTAGAGTCTATGGTTTTGCCGTAGATGACGTTCATTATTACACTTATGATGTTGCAGGCGGATGGATAATGGTTAAAGCACCGAATCTAACAAAAGAAGATATAATGGAAGCAATTAGAAGAGGTGAGTTCTACTCTTCAAGCGGACCAAAAGTGTCAAATTTAGAAGTCTCAGAGAGAAAAATACGGCTGGAATGCGATGGTGCTAGATTCATAAGCTTTGTGACGATACCAACGTTAGGTAAAAGAATTGATATGGGAGATGATAAACCTTTGACTTACTGTGAAGTTGATATATCGAAGGATCTATTCTTCGGAGGAAAACCCAGAGGATATATAAGAATTGAACTTGAAGACGAAAAAGGAAAACGATGTTGGTTAAATCCCATATTTTTAACTTAAAAATAATGTGAAAATTGATCTTGATATTTTCTATTTGAATTAAAGCTATTAGTTTGGCGCTCTATTATTGTTAAAACAATGAAGAAGGTCTATTAAGATTAAGAGTAATATGAGATGCTTTTACGCGCCTTCGGTAAGGGAGATTCTTAACCCTTGCAAGGACTATTACCCTCGATTCTCCGTCTTATGCAACCCAGTTTGGGTTTTCCCAATAGGCGCTAAGTTAGTTATAAGGAACTGTGGGTTCCAGCATTCTCTTTCCAAGTCCGCTTTAATTATAAGTCCCCAAAACTTTTTCTCGCTGGATCAAATAAGTAAATTCTCTTGGTCTAAGTACCCATGTTCCGCTGAGATTGTGTCCCGGTTATTATATGTATACACGTTCTTACGCCCCTATAATCCAAAAAGATTAGATACATATAGGCGAAGACGATTCTCGCATATTCCTCTGTATCTTTAACGGCATGTGCATATTAACTCTTTAACAAAGTGAAGCATCCTAATAGAATTTAGAATGGTAAAGACCACATTGCCTTATAAATTAATACTGCTGATATTCCAATACCCGTTATGATGCCTTCACCAAGGGCTATACCCGCGCATAGAGGAGCGCGGACTAAGGACCATCTTTTTTGTCCGAAAATTCGGCTGAAAAAGAATCTGCCTAAAATATTTGATATTAATGTGGCTATTGCGTAAGGTGGCAATGTGGACATTCCGGCTACAATGCCTATCATGGAGAACGGGATGAAACGGGTAAGCAAGAGTTCGCCTACTAATCCAATTATAGACATTCCAATGAAAGACCCGATAAGAAGATTCGGTTTAAGTATTTCAAGAGAACGTGAGACCCAAAGGTTAGAGGAAATCACATTGATAGGCCATGAAATGGCTGTCCAAGGATAGGCCGAAGATGGAATCGGGGACATTTGCCAGAAGAACCCTACGTAGATAAAGCTCATAATCCAAACTAGCGGTGTAATTATAAGTATACCTTTAAAGAAATCAAAGAACTTAGTTTTTGTTAGTTGAGCAACCTTCAATATCTGAACCCAGCTTGCCGCCCAGTCCCCTCTAATATATGGTGCAATAAACCATATGTCAGGCTTATTATAACCAGTTGCCAGTATTATGCCGTTCCAGAAGATTGGTGTCGCTAAGCCTGTTGCGCCTGTAATTGGTGAAAATTGAATAGGAATAGAGCTGCCTGTGGTTCCAATAGCACGTGCGCTGGATAATGCGTAAAGAAAGGTCCAACAGAATGAGAATGAGACAGATATCCATACTGGAAAATCGGGTATAAGAGTGTGGAAAATAACAAGCGATATTCCTGTTCCAGCAAAAAACATAGCCAATAATATGGGTAGGGAAGGCATTCCATATTTGGATTCATATTTTCGAAGGGAAAATAATCCTTTGAAAGAGGAATAAATTATTTTAGCCTTCAGAATCATTGGAACAACAGCGGCTGAAAAGATAACTCCGACATGAAAACTAGCCCAAACCCAAAGGTAACTTCTTTGCCAAATCAAATTTATAGGCATTCCGGGGGACCATTCTGAACGCCATTGCGGAAAATATTCTGATAGAAAACCTCTAGCTGTAAGCCAATTGCCTACAATCCATATTGCAAATGAGCCGCCTAGTATTTGAATGACCAAACTTGTTGGCAGGAAAAACCCGGAAAAATATGCCGTAAGATCGGTTGCTATACCGAATATGGCGCCCGGCATGAATTGTTCTATAAAATTGCCCATATCAACCCATGGAACTGGCAGAAAACTATAGGGAATGCCAGCTATATGCCAAGAAATAAAGGGAAAAGCGTATAGAACAAAGCCCCATACTATGCCTATTACTCCACCTATGACGAGGGGAATCATTCGCGGGGTATCTCTTTCAGTTAAAGTAGTTATCATTTCCGCGTCTATTCTTGCTAAAGGAAAAGGAAGGGGCTCAGCTTCTAGGTAAATTTGCGATATAATTAGGGCTAGAGAAGACTCTGTTAACCACCATATAAAGTAGCCCATTATCCCCAATAGAATCGGGATCAACATGTATTTATTAACTAAGGCTAAGTATCCTCTTGGAATATTATAGTATGGACTGCCATAAGTTGGTGCCCACCAAGACGGTACAACATATGGTATAGGTTTTCCAGAATAGGGATCAATAAACATAGAGCTTATAGGTGACTCAACATAATATCTTCGGTATATGTAATCATAAAAGGGGAACCAGCTGCTAGCGTAACCTAAGAGATAGTAAAGTATGAAAACTTCCTGAGGTTTTAATCTCCGCCCGCTTAATCTCATGATTTCAGAGAAGAGCAGTATTCCAACATATGCTGAAAATGCTCCGGCGGATCCGGTCATCATGGTCATATATAAGGCGACTGGAAGCAAACATAATGTTGCATAGAAAAGAGAGATGAAAGAAACAAATGTTAACCCATGTTCATATTCCTCTTTCTCCGTCATAATCCCTCACCCTTCTCTTGCAGGGCGAGCGATTGTTTACGTATATACTCTAAACGTTCATTCATTTCTAATGATCGCCAAATTAATGTTTGCTTCCGAAGCACATCAATAAAGTTTCTATTACTACGCTTCCATATATCTCTTACACCTGAGATTAGATAGATCAAACATCGCAATCGCATTTTCTTCCCTGGTTCCGGAATAGGTCTTATGATAACTCTTTGGAGTGTTTGCGTAGCGAAGGGTGCAAGCCTCATTTCTAGACTCAATGAAGTGACTTCTCTATCCTCTATAGTTTCTTTTTGAGTTGATAGAGACTCTATTTCGAAGAATTCGCTCGGGTTATTTTTCAAATAATTACTTAAGTATGATAAGAACCCTAGCATTTCTTCCTCATCTATAGTGAAGGGCATATCAATTTCCCAAATATCTCCGTGGGGCTCCGGAACCTCCCATTTTCTTCTTCGCGAAGGGCTGACAAGTCTTCCTGAAAGGATTGATGGATATATGGAACCAAGTATTACTACTGTTATGAAAATCGCCATAGTTATAAGCATACTTATGGATGTGAATTGAGGAAACAATTCTAAAGGAAGGAAACCAAATCGCACTAAAATTCTTGCGGCTATTATACCGCCCAAATATCCTATCACAACCGATAATATGGCGTATTCCGCCGTCTCAGCAATAAACGTACCGGTTATTTCAAGTGGGGATAAACCAACCAATGAAAGAGTGCTTATTTCTCTTTTCCTTTCATAAATTGAACCTAATATTGTATTGAATATTATAAGCGTGGAAATCGTTAAAGGTATTAAGAAGAGCGTTGACCCTTTAATCTCGAGCCCTCTAACATAACCAAAATTATAAATCTTTCCATTGAAAGATACAACAATTTGGTAATTTTGTTGACTTAATGCGTTTAGGTGTCCCGCTAAAACTAGCATCTGAGTTTCATTTTCATTTTTTATAACCATGGAAAATATTTTTCCATCCAGCTCCTTTGTCAATTCATAGGGAACTAAAACCACATCTTTAAGCGAAATTATTTGAATTTTTGCTGGACCTTCCTCTAATACCGCGGTTATCTGGCAAAGAGGAGACCCGTCAACATCTCTATAATATTCGATTTCCTCACTTATGATTCCTATAACTTTTAATTTTAGCCCTAATAGATCTATTTCATCCCCAACCTTAATTCCCGCACTAGTACTGAGTTTTTCACTAACTATTGCAGTATATTTGTCGAACTCCTGGAAAAATCGTCCCTCTTTAAGAAAGCCATTTATACCTGTAATTTCGCTCTCTTGGGGAGTAAGACCAATAAGAGCCTTTACGATAGTGCTACCTTTCGGACCATTCACCCATGTATGTGGGAAACCCATAGTTCTGGTATAAGGAAAGAATATATATGATCTCAAAGATAATGTGGAATTTTCAAGGATATTTTCAATTACTTTCGGTAAAATCTCAGACAATCTTTCAATATAACCTTCCCTTCTAAACTTTATTAGCATGCCGTTATATGGTGTTTGACCTTCTATCGCTTTGCTTTGGGTAAAACTTAATGCAGATATTGAAGTCAGTGACACTAGACCACTAAAAGTTAATGTAAGAGTTATCAAAAGTAGGAGGGTGCGATTCTTTCTTTTCCGCATATTTCCAACACCGACAGACCATGATGTAAGAATTATGTGTGTAAATTTGCTTGTCGTAAAATGCGGACCTAAAATTTTCGTACGAAACATCTTCAGGACGTTAATGAAACCATTAATTAGGACATAAAGAGTGAGAAGTGCTAGCATCAGTGTAATAAAACCTATAATTATCATAACGGAATTAGTAGCAAGCGTTGTGCCTGGACTTAAATAAGAGAAAATAAGATATGTTGCAATATAAATAGTTGAGATTATAATTACTTTAGTTCTTCCTTCTCTATCAAATAATATTTTCTCCAGCATAAATGAAAATGGAATAATGAGTAAAGAGAAGAAGACTGATGTTGCCAGCACCTGTCGGATGGTGTTAAATATTGCATGATAAGGCATTACCGCGTAGCTCCAAGCGAGTAATGAATGTATATATGCTTTTTCATAGTCTTTTCTTTCAAAATAATATTCAGCTTTCTGTAGATTTTCGCGAGAGAATTCATGAAAATCTTCAAATACTGGGACATATATGTTAAAAGCGTGAAGACTCTTTAAACGCTTTTCATTGAGATAAAAAAGACTTCTTGCAACATGTATGGGCGTTAACGCTATTATTATTTGCTCGCCACTTTTGATGAAATATCCGGTTCCTTCTGGCTCTTCCTTTGTTGAATTCACCATTAATCCTCCAAGGGTAAGCGAGGCGCCAAATCTTAAGACGAGTTCTACCGACTTTATATTTGTGAACTCCGCTGGAATGAAAATGAGCGCGATGTTTTCATAAGTAGATGAAGGCGTTACCATTCCATATGTTTCCAGAGAAACATGACCATCATGATCCATAACCTCTATATTTAGTATAAATGGTTCAAGAGCGTCGCGAGTATTTATATTAAATTGTGGAAATTTTAAGTTCATCGGATCCATTATATCCGTTAGAACCAACGTGCCACATTTAAAGACAACAATTCTAACAAATGTTGGAAATGGAACCCACCATTTATGGTGCCCATAAACGTCTGTTGAAGGAAAAGTTCCCGCGCCATATGTTCCTAGATCGGTGGCGTATATTATTTTTCCACTTGTATTATTTAATACATATGCGGCGAGATCTATAACGTTTCCACCGCGTAATGTAATTGAAGCGCCAAATTCCGGTAAACGAGCCAGATTACTACATCTGTATCCAGGAACGCCAACAATTCTAAAGGTTCCTTTTTCATCAGCCATGGTTATTATTTGAGAAAATGGATCCAAACGTGAATATTTCAGAGATGCAGTCACTAAAATTGTTTGCCCACTATGAAGTAACGGACTATTTGTGTAGAATCCCTTTTCTCTATCATAGATGACAACATCACCAATAATTATGTTGAAGCCGAATTGTTCTTCAGCTATGGTTTCGTATCCTCTGAACGGTTTTTTCCACTCTATCCCAAAATTGTCTTGATTTATAATGAATAAAGTAACATAAAAAGCAAATAACAGTTGGGGCTTTAAGTTCTCTGAGTTCACTATTTTGCTTAGGGGAGTGCCCCATTTATATCTTAATGAATATGTCGTTCGAAATGTAAGTGCTATGGAGCCTGTGAGCGCGACGGGTTCAGCATCATATATATGAGATGTTGGAATAGGAAAGTCGTAGGATTCGCCGCTTGTTACAAGAGAGAGATCGTATCCTTTCTCTCTTAATTTAGGTAGGTAAGTGCTTGAGAAGAGTCTAAATATTGGTAAATATCGCTGTAACATGAATGTTCCTCCCATAATTCCAGTCCATGTACCTCCACCTGGCCCAAAATATCCTATTCTATTGCTGTCTGACGAAAAATCATAGTTTATAAAAATCCATGGACGAACAGAACCACTTTGAACTTTTTCCGAGAAATAATAGTACTCAACAAACTCTCTTGCCCCAGCAAGCGCTTCCCAATGAGCGGATAAGGCCACGAACATAACTGTTCTAAGTGGCCGCGTTTCTTTTAGCAATCTAGCCATTTCTAAGAGGGCAGCTATGCCTGAAGCTTCGTCAGCACCTGGTGCAATGGAGGGAACGATTGACCATGAGTCGTAGTATGCTGCCAGAATTATTATGTCATCTGGATATTTTTCCCCCGGGATTATTCCAATAACATTTTGATCTCTAATCTGCTTCCACATCATATTGGAGGTTATCTGAACCGTCACATTATTTCTGGCGAAACTCCTTAAGATGTCACCAGTATCTTTTAGTACATAAAGTCGAGGAAAGTACAAAGGGGTTATAAGAAACTTACTTTCTGCTTCAATCCGCGTTGTATAATCCGGCTCAATGAAAATTACACCTTTAGCGCCTAATTTAACGAGATTTAGCCAGTTTCTTTGACTGTTAAATTCCATGAGAGCAATGCAGCCTTCTATATCTAATCCATTGAGTTCTTTAAAGGAACCTGTGCCAACATATATTAGTTTTCCCACCAATCCTCCTTCGGGGGTTTTACATGTTTGAATTAAATTAGGCCATAAAGAATAGGCTTTGAAAATCGGACCATCTGGCAGAACCTTTATTTCAGCACCAAGATCTACTGGGACAGATAAATTAAAAGTCTGTAAGTAACCATCTTCTCCACCCGGTTTAAGGCCATATTCCCTAAATTTATTAATTATGTATTCAGCGGCTTCCTGGTGACCAGGATAGCCGGGGACTCTTGAATGAAAACTTGAAAGAACATAAATGTGATTTAATACATTATTTATTGATTCATCAATATTTATGTCAACATCTATATGGTCAACATTAACTTTTGAAGAACCAATTTGCCCATTAACCGCTGAAAAAAATAAATTAACGAAGAAGAGGGTAAAAATCAGGAATTTTATTACGCATACTAGAGTTTTGTGGACGTTTATTCTTTTTCTTTTAGCCAGCATTAGTTTAGGTCACCTCTATAGATATCCGAAGATTTGCAGTACTATGCCTACGAATAGGTTTGGTATAACTAAACCTGCAAAAACGCCAAGTGTAAACGGAATCCAGTATTTATTGTAGACTCTTGCTCCGCCAATTCTCATTATTAAATATCTTATAGCAGTCATCATGAGGACGCTTCCTCCATATGAGGGCCACCAATAATATGCGGAGCCTCCAATTAGTATGCCTAGTGGGTCTAAGAAAAACCAAGCGAAACGAGCGTGCATGAAGTATACAATGATGCACGCGATGAAACCTATGATGGCCGCGGGGTACGGGTTAACGATGAAGGTAAATAATTCTTCAGTTCTATTATTAAGCATATAGCTGAGCGCCTGACTAGCCCCGAATCGCGTGCCCCAACCACCATCGTAACCTAATCCATACGCAGAGATCATTTGATGACCTCCAGTAACATGTATCCACCAGAATGTTATAGGCCCTATAATTAGGAATAAAGCGCCCATGGCTATTAGCAGCGCTAAGCTTACAGCGCGCTCATCAGCACCTAACTCTTTACTGAGCTTGTGAACTCCAAGTCCTCCTCCGCTTTGCCAGCTATAATGCCAAGGAACATAATTAAGAGTTAGATTAGAAAAGGCAACCGTAGTGAAAGCAGAGGTTCCCGGCGGATTTCCCCAGTATCCAAGAGCGCTTCCAAAGTCTTTTATTAGCACAGGGGCATAACTCCAGCGGAGATTATTTGCCATAGAAGCGCCGAATTTAGAGAATATTATTGTAGCAAACAAGCATAGTAACAATGTTTGTACGTATAATGTTACTGCCAAGATAAGCGGTATACCAAATGCAAACATTAATCCTATAGATATTATTCCAGTTAGTGGCCAAACTATCCATACAGTTCTCCAGGACCAAGGTTCACCTGCTTCTCTAGGTTCTCCTCTAATAGCCTTTTTGAGGGTAGAGATTATATGTCTCCAATTAAATAGGATTGCGGCTACACCTAGGCCGTAAAGCCAGCCACCAATTCCATAGTGGTCAAAAGCAAAGCCATATTGTGCTTGCTCTTGGTAATACCAGCTAGCCCAGAAGCCTCCCCTATAGCTCCAATCAAGGACGCCTAAGGAAACTCCAACTAGGGGAATTATATACTGAAAAACTATCATCGTTATAATAGCAGTATATAAGACATTCATAGGTGCGAACGCTGTAATTGCCCAAGTTCTAGTCCAATCAAACTGGAAAACCCATGAAGGTCCTGGCAAAACATCTCTCAAATAAATGTCTAAGTATAACCATCCGCCGCCACCAGTGCTTGAAAGAAATGGAATGTTAAATTCTGGCCAGCCTCTGATTATCCACGGCATCCACGCTGAAAATGTATAAGATCCAATAACAAACATACCCATGAAAACGCCAAACCAGAACATTGGAAATTCAGGTATATTTCTTGGCGAGAAAATGGACCTTCGACCTTCCTCAGCTTTTGCATGTTTTATCAGCTCGATGGCATTCATGGCAAATGGAAACGGAGCTCTCTCAATATCGATTATTGGTCTTCGCAATAACAGTTGGAAGAAGTAGATTGAAATTATAGTGATGAGATAATATAGGCTCCAGAGGAAGAATGATGCAGCCCATGGACCCCAGTCTAATGGGCCACCATTTATCCATGCCTCTATTAGTGCGGGATCTTTAGGTATCCAAGAGGATGGTACAATATTCCAATATTCAGGATTCGCTGTGTAAAAGTAGGATAAAAATGACGCCGGTGAGATGCAGAAGTTTGTTGCCCAAGCGTTGCCTATCCATGCGGTTGGACCAAGCGTAACAGCACCAAGACTTATTAGCACCGCGTATTCTGCACCACTGAGATTACCTCTTCTGTTACGTGAGAGAGCGCAATCAATTAAGAGAAGAAACAGAAGGTAGATGCCGGCTGGAATCTGATAAGCTGAAGTGCTTACATATTTCGTCTCAAATAGCAAATACATATAAATATTGATAAACCATAAGATAAACGCGATTACCAGGATCCTTGGCGTTAGCCCTGTTAACCCTAGTAACGGTCTGCTCCAAAATCTTCCAATAATAACTTTTTCTTCAGACATATTTTCTCCCCCTAAATTTTTCCTGAAATCATATAGAAGAAGACCTCTATTTAAGCTTTTAGTAGTCTTGTAACACGTGTCAGGCGGCTCCCTCAATAAAATACTTGGAAGTATTTTTGAGACAGCGGACATCTCGAGAGCTATTTTGGTTGATTCTTTTCTTCAACTTCTACTGCTAGGATCCCAGAAGAACCGCTTTCCTAACACTCTGCACGCTTACTTTTTTAAATATTGAAGAACTTATAAGGGCAGCAATATTGAGACAAGAGAAAATATGATGTTTGCAGCGCATATTGTGGGACTCTGTGAAAACCTAGCCAATTACGGCATAATGCATTCATTAGCATAAGCTAGGAATCTTTCTAACATCTTCCAGATGTTATTACTAACAATGGACTCCTTTTTCAGACGTATATAAAGGGCGTGAAGACCTACGAAAATAGATATTATAACCGCAAACAGAGACGGATAGTGCTGCAATGAACTTGCTTCATGCAACCAATTTAACTTAAGACCATAAAATATAGGAAACAAGGATTATAAAACATGAAATCGCAGTTCCTAATAGTGGGGCGAAAATTGAGCCCGCTAAGACGCTTAAGACTGTTTTTTTATTTAGTAGAACGATTCTCTTAGCGAAGCCTATACCTAGTGTACTACCTATAAGAACTTGAACAAGCGATACTGGAAGTTTAAACTGTGTAAATAAGTGAATGACAAAAGCGCCGCTGAATTGCACTACGAAAACCATTAAAGGACTTAAGTTAACGATTTTTTCACCAACCGACTCCGTCACTCCCCGACTTAGAAAATGAATGCCTATGAAAGATGAAAGCCCCAATATAATAAAATTCAACCAAACATTTGGCATCAATGGTTCATAGATGCCATTAATGAGACCGAAAGTATTCGCGCCTAGTACATATGCTAAATAAAAGGAGAGCAATAATGAGATTCTACTATATAAACAGCTTAATATCAATAAATTCTTAATTAGGAAGGCGACATTTTTTACTACTATACCTATAATCATTGATAAAAAGGATGTAAAAAAAGGCACGATCATCCATAAAATGATTATTGTAATAATTAAGTTCCAATTCATGCTCGCCTTATTCATCAATCCAATCCCTATAGCGGCACCTATGAGACTATTAGAGACAGGAACGGGTAAACGGAAAAAGGTAGCGATCAATAGTACAATAATAGTCGTGATTGTCATAATTAAAGTTGTCTCCAAAGTTGTCTCCGGAAGAATCCCGCCGAAAATAGTCTCGGCAAGTTTCCCTCCTTCAAGAATTGCTCCCAAAAAAATTCCCAAAAAAATCATTTTAGTAGCTTGCGAAAGTTTAATAAAGCCGGAGCCTACAGATGCGCCGAAAATGACTGGAGCATTATTAGCACTTAAAATCATGTAAATAATGAAGGATAGAAATATTAATAAAAGAGAGTTAAAGATCATCCTAAGCTCTTACCTTCGTCGCTATCTTTATAAGTACTTCTGAAGAGCGAGCTGCCGCATCCGCTATTTCATCTAAAGTAAGCAGAAAATCTTTCAGTTCTAATAATGTTAGTACATCTATTTCTGACTTATAAGAGAAGATAGCCCTAAGCAGTTTCCATTTCACATCGTCCGCCTCTTCTTCTATTTCCTTTACTTTTATAGACCTTTCAATTACAT
>Ga0105162_1001389_pt1 | contig 14038 bp, 13 predicted proteins | sample JNZ201metaG_FD_81532 | JGI IMG/M metagenome (GOLD analysis project Ga0105162, IMG submission 81532) | Hot spring microbial communities from Jinze hot spring, China to study Microbial Dark Matter (Phase II) - JNZ 20120812A | ecosystem: Environmental > Aquatic > Thermal springs > Hot (42-90C) >...
CTGGGAAGAGACAAAGAAAAGATAAAACATCTACACGGAAAAGAAGTATACGTACTAATCATAGCAGAAGAATAACATCACCTAATACAAACCTATATGAAAACCGAAACAGTTGCGTGAGGCAGTGGCATCTCTTGCGGAGAAGGGACTCAGGTAGACAGTAAAACGAGAAAAACTTTAAGAGGACGATGCTTGCCAAGAAAAAGTTGTTTAATTACCGCTTATTCGCTATCGCTTAGTGGTTGCCCGCGTTGTTCAAGGGCTTCTCCCTCATCACCTGCTCACCTACCGCAGGGTCGTTGGGAGTTCACCAGTGGGTACCTCAGAGCACGCCTCGAGGGGTAGGTGCATCCTCTTGCCTCCTATAGCTACCCAACAGTCATCGAGGCGGGACACGTATTCCAAGTACCCACAGTAGCTAAAACAACTTAAGAACTTTTACAGAAGACACAGTCTCTTTTATGCAGAGCTCTACACATTCACGGTATGCCTCACCAGAGAAACCTATCTCAGAACACTTCTCTCTGCACACTTTGACTACGTGAGTCCTGCTGTAATCGTCTGCGCTCGTATACAGCACCAATCAAACTGTTACTGTTCAAGGAGTTATTAAGCCTCTGGCTACCAAGATTCTATAGCCGCTACAAAAGTAGTTCGACCTTAGTATCAGCCTACATCTACCAATGTCACTGCTTCATCTCTTCACTTACTCCAGGATATTCTTTGCTATCGACTAACCACTACAGCACTTTCCAACGCTCTCTAACGCCGAGACTCGGGACATGTTTAGATTCGGCTCTCGTAGTAGGTAAGATTACTCCAAGTTGTATACGCTTCGAGATAGTTGACCCGTTCTAGGGTATAGCTCTATTACTACTGCTGTCTGCAGTGGTAATTCTACCGTATCTGGACTATGGATGTATCTAGCTATAGAAGAAGAGAAGAAAGCGTAGAAAGTACTTGACTCTCTTGCTAAAATTTTGTAATAATTGACAGCAAGGGGATTACGCAACCTGTCTTTAGTCAAGTAAGAAGTTACAGAGAGCACAAGCCTTTTATCATCGTATAGAATTACGAGGGTATTCATAGCTGTTTTTGTGTATTTAACTGCTCTCCTTAAAGCCTCAACAAGATCCTTCGCGTGGACACCGGTTAAGTGTTTGTATAGGTATTCACCTAGGTAGTAGGTATCGGTAGTATCCGGTAACTTAGGTACACCAAGCACTTTAGACAGCTCGTTAGGGTCCATAACACCGTTGTGCGCTATCCACATATCGAATCCCTTCCAGTTGTAGTGAATTGGGTGCGTATTACCCGTTCTGGCCGAACCCTCTGCTAATCGCCTCGAGTGCGCTATGAGAACACCAAAGTTAATATCGTGGATTAAGCTCTTAAGATTGTTAACCCCGGTTAAATCGTAGTATACGGGCAAAGTGGTCCTATAGTGTATAGACGTATCCAGCTCACTACCTCTAGTGCCAACTAAGGCATACCCCCAACCATCGCCATGACCTTCACATTCACTACGCCCTAATAACTCCATGAGATAAGGGTCACACTTGCTTGCCTTCACGAAAGAATCTATGTACTCGATATAGCTTGGTAAGTCCCTACCGATAAGCGAGATCAGCCTACACATAGTATCCCACTAAGACGTAAAGTTCGTGATTTATCTTTATTCTTTACTACTTTTACTACTACTAAGTTAAGTTTGCTATCTAATAAAGTTATTGGTAACGTAATATGCGGTAACTAAGCGTTAAAAGGAAAAAGGAAAAATACGAATTTAAAGATCACAACGAACTATCGTTGTTAGCTCTTCTTCTTGCTTCCCATGAAAACGTAGACGGTAGTACCGCAAGTTGGACAGGTGCCCCTAATAGCTCTCCTACCGTTCTTCAATATTACCTCTTCAGGAGATTTCAATTCTTTCTTAGCTCTGCACTTTACACAGAATCCAGTTACAGTTCCCTTAACTGGTCCTACGACCTGTGCCATGGGATTCCCTTGTAAATAGTCCCATGAGAGCTTAAAAGATTTCTTCTACACATGAGACACTAAGTCTCTATCAATCTCCCTTGGTACATTATACATTTATACGGTTAATTTCAGAGGTAGCGAGGGTGGTCAAGTATGTATAGAGTAAAGAACTTAGACCTCGCCTCTAAAGGTAAGGACATGATAGAGTGGGCTGAAAGAAACATGCCCGTACTCATGAGGATCAGAAAAGAGTTTGAGGAAACCAAACCTCTAACTGGAGTTAGAGTCGGGGCCGTTTTACACGTAACAAAAGAGACAGCGGTTCTCGCGAGAACGCTTTTAGCTGGTGGTGCCGAGGTTTGGCTAGCCGCTTCTAACCCACTATCAACACAAGATGAAGTAGCTGCTGCTCTCGCTACTGAAGGTATCAGAGTATTTGCCTGGCGTGGTGAAAGCGATGACGAATACTTCTGGTGTATAGAGCGTATAGCGAGCTCTAACCCAGATATCGTAGTAGATGATGGAGGAGATCTACACGTTTTTCTTCATGAAAAAGCTCCAGATACAGCTGAGAAGGTCTTGGGGGGAACTGAAGAAACAACTACGGGAGTTATGAGGCTTAAAGCCCTCGAGAGTTCCGGAATGCTTAAGTACCCTGTGATAGCAGTAAATGATTCCAAGACTAAGTACTTGTTTGATAATAGGTATGGAACAGGTCAATCTACACTCGACGGAATTATGAGAGCTACAAACGTCTTAATCGCTGGAAAAATCGTTGTTGTTGCGGGCTACGGTTGGGTTGGTAGAGGAATAGCCATACGCGCCAGGGGCTTAGGTGCGAGAGTAATCGTAACTGAGGTGGACCCGGTGAAGGCTCTTGAAGCCGTAATGGACGGGTTTGACGTTATGCCTATGTCTGAAGCTGCAAAAGTAGGTGATATCTTTATTACAGCTACCGGTAACATAGACGTTATTAGAGTTGAACACGTTCTAACTATGAAAGATGGTGCCATACTCGCTAATGCTGGACACTTTAACGTCGAGATAAGCGTTTTAGACATAGAGAATATAGCTGTATCTAAAAGAACCATTAGAAACAACGTGAATGAATACCTATTACCCAACGGAAAGAGGGTATACCTATTAGCCGAGGGCAGGTTAGTCAACCTCGTAGCTGCTGAAGGACATCCAAGTGAGGTCATGGACCTAAGCTTTGCCAATCAAGCTCTCGCAATAAAATACCTAGTAGAAAACCGAGGTAAGATAGTTAATAGAGTCCATAGACTACCTGAGGAAATAGATTACGCTATAGCTAGACTAAAACTAAGGTCCATGGGTATAGAGATAGACTCGTTAACGGAGAAGCAACTAGAATATCTGAAGTCCTGGAAGTGATCACCCAAGCTAGACGCTAGAGCAAAAAGTTTAAACCCCCGCTTTCTCTAGTAAACAGAGAGTAGATAGGTAGGTAGCTGGGTGCTAGCAGTTGGACGCTGAGGGTATAGTAAACAAGTACTATCGATTAATTACGCTAACTCCTAGCAGAAAAACTACATCACTCCTCCTATTAGTATCTATTTTAACATTCTATACGTTTGTAACTACTTTTCCCGCAGTAAACTTAGGGAAATATGCTGAGGGATTCTTTTTTTATTCTATCGAGTCCTTATTATTCATGCTGTTGCTGGTACCCCTCAGACGTTCAAGAATTTTTAACCTTAAAAGAATGGTTAACTTTGTATCAGCAGTCCTTCTGATGGTTTTACCAGCTGAAATCGTTTTAACTAGGCTTGGCGGACTAAGAGGTGTGGGACTCTCGGTAAGCCCGGGCATACTAGTTTTTGTATTTATTGGTTTATACGAATTCGGTACAGCGGTAGCACTCTCAGCACTTCCGACAGTCCTAGTGTTACTCATCGGCACACTAGGGCTAGGCTATAACCCATACAATTTCACTATTTCTGTAATATCCATGAGCATGGCGTCTCTCGTTATAGGGATTCTAGCTCTATACTCGATTGAGTACTCCGGGAGAAGTAGGGGAGTATCTCCACTCAGCTCCGCAAGAGCCTTTATGAAGACCTGGCTTACAGGAGATCACGGATATCTAGAAGAATTAATTCGCAGTTTAGGAGTAACTGATAGAGTGATAATTAAAGCTCTAGTTTTTAAGAGGGAATTAGGTGAACCAATAGCTCTAGTATTTCCCGATATTCACTTCGGTCCTTTTAGAAACGTGGGGTCTTCTAGGTTTCCATACGTCTTAGAAGATAGCTTAGAACCCGGTATGGAAGCCTTCATATTTCACACACCAGGGTCTCATGAAAGAAATGTAGCGACGTTTTCTGAAAGCCGTGAGATAGCTAGAGCAGCGGCCTCTTCTATAAGTAGCTACTACGGTCAGCTATCAGATTACGGTATGTGTAAGCCAACTGTTTTAAGAGAAGGAGAGTGGGAGGCGCTTGTCTTTAGAGGTCCGACGGCTGTAGTTCTCTTTTTAACTAACGTAGCACGCGGCAACGACGACTTACCGTATGGTATATGGAGAAAAGCTGAAGAAGTTCTTGGTGCGAATCGCAAACTGAATTTAGTAGCTGTAGTAGATTCTCACGCCGCTAAAGGTCCACCAGTTAGAGATGTGAGCGAGCTGAATACTATAATAGAGAAGCTTAATGATATAGATAGATGCTCTGAAGAGAATGTTTACGTAGGTTACGGTGAAGCCGTGGGTACCGGCTGTCGCGAGCTCTGCTATGATAAAGTAAAGGCGATAACATTCCGCTTCAGTGACGGTGAGAGATACATTATAGTGTACATATACGGCAACAACGTAGACATACAAACAAGAAACAACATTGTAAACTTAATGAAGCAGATGGGGTTTAAAGAACCTCTTGTTGTTACTCCGGACGATCACAGCTGTGCTGCCTCGTTTAAAGAGAAACCTTACTACGTCGTATCTGATTGCCCAGGCCTCTACGAGGCCGTCGTTAAGGCTGTGGAGAAAGCCGTCGAAAACGAAGCTAGAGCTAGGTACGTCACGATCGACCACGTATTTCACAATGTAGAACTAGCTGGACACAACATATGGAGGCTTACGTCACTTATTGAAGACCTTGGAAAAAAGACTCTGCGTTCTTTGCTCGTAACTATAGCTGTAGTAAATCTTCTAGCGTTATCGGTAGTTTTAAGCTTCTAGATCAACGATTAACTGATGTGGAAATGAAGCACTCAGTAATAATTAAGGATCCTGTCCACGACTACATCAAGGTGTATGAGCACGAGAGATGCCTAATTGATACTGCTCCATTCCAAAGGCTTAGGAGGGTTCTGCAACTTCCTACGTCTCAATATGTGTATCCATCGGCAACACATACCCGCTTCGCTCACTCATTGGGTGTGATGCACGTAGCCGGAGTGTTTGCCGAGAGTTTATACTCCGAGGGGATCGAGAGATCTGAAGCTTCTAGGTTGTACGCAATATCTCGCCTACTCGCTTTACTTCACGATGTGGGACACGGGCCTTTCTCTCACACGTTTGAAGACCACGTTCTCTTACGTTACGGGTTAAACCACGAGGTGCTTGGTGGCAAGATAGTTAGAGAACACCCAGATATAGTTAGGTGTTTCGAGAAGTACATTGAGAAGGAGTTTAACGTAACAGTAGAACAACTCTCAAAGTCCATAGAGGCTCCCGTGCTAGAAGCCTGGCCTTTCCGCTCAAAGGTAGGTGACTATAGTGAAAGCTCCCTCTACTATATCATAAAGGGTCCGTATAGTGCTGACATAATCGACTACCTCCTTAGAGACTCCTACTACACGGGAGCGAACTATGGGTTAGGACTAGACTGGACTAGGCTCGCATATCACTCAAAGGTGATTGGTGACACTATAGCACTTGAATATAAGGCTCGCGATGTCTTAGACCACCTGCTTCTCGCTAGGTTATATATGTTCAAAACCGTTTACTACCACAAGACTTCTAGAGCCTTCGACAAAGTATTGGGAAGCATTCTGCAGAAGGTTGAGCACTCCCTTAAGATACCTGAAGCCATAGAGAACCCAGAGCTATATACAGAGCTGGATGACGACTACGTTCTAGCTAATCCCGAAGTCAGAAAGCTAGAGGAAACTAAGTATGTGTTGCGACGTGAAGTTCCTTACAAGCTAGTATACGAAATAATACAGCCGCTGGAGAGGGTGTCAGCAGCTTTAATTAAGGTTGGTAAAAGCCTGATCGAGAGCATTATAGGGGAGGCATTCATTAGGTTGACAGGTCTATCTGACCCTAACGCTGTCTTCGTGGATAGTCCAAGACTGCCGACGAACCCCATGTTCGAAGAAACAGAGATAAGCTTACTTAAACCGGATGGAACCATCACGAGAACTCCCATAAGAGAAACTGTCGCCGGAATCATGCCACACGAAGTAAACTTCTTCCGTGTTTACTTACATAGAAAGTACTCCGAGCATTTAGATAAACTGAAAACTCACGTAGCTTCACTTTTTGGTAGCTCTCAAGAGCTAAGACCATTTTACTAACTACTCTAACCAGTAGGCTTTAGTCAGCACTCTGTGAATAAGTCACGCAAAGTATACTTGCTAAAGGCTCGTTAAAGGCGTAGTTAAAAGTGCTCATATCCTGCATACTTTACTTTACTATATAGAGAGGTACTTAAGTGCCCTTATTCAGCAACACGACAATCGGCTTACTCTTGAAACAGTAGAGCTTCAAACTGTTATTAAAGTCTAGTGTGCGCACTCAGCTAACGTCTTCAAAATCCAATTTTAGCTTCTTTGCGATCTCGTATGCTTCATTCAATTCATCTTTAGTTAATCTACGTGCTATATCTGGATACTTCTCCCGGTATCTTAGAACTAGGTATTCCGGTCTATATTGCCCCATAACGTTAACGAGCGCTATGGAGCAGTTTCTTGAAATCCACTCTAGGACGGGTTGAGTGCAGCAGTTTAAGTGATTGGGCATCACTAAGTGTCTTATTATTATGGGGTCACCTTTATCGCAAACTAGCTTAAGATTTCTTACAACAATGTTAAAGTAGTTTTTGACTAAAGAGAGACGAGTGGCGCAGGAATCGTTGCCGTACTTAAAGTCTGGAAGCCATATATCAATTACGTCTAGAAGCAACCTCATCGCTTCTTCCGAGAGGTACATGTTGCTGTTCCAAAGCTGAGGTACGTTGCTCTTCACATACTTTAAGGAGCTTAGTATGGTATAGATATTGGGTGTAGGTTCCCCTCCTACATGGTTTATGTTTTTCGCTCCCTCAAGCCTCAAGTAGTCTTGAATTGACGCTAGGTCCTCTGCAGTTACTTTAATGCCGCTAAAGGGGTGTTCCTGAGAGATGTCGTGGTTTTGGCAGAAAACACATCTGAAGTTGCACGACCCGTAGAATATAGTCCCACTTGGGACGAGTGGAGGTTCTTCACCGACGTGTAGGAAATACGATGAGACGTAGGTTTCGTTGGCAAGGCGGCAGAAGCCCCTCGAACCCTGTAATCTGTTAACACCACATCTCCACTCGCAGAAACTACATCTTTCCAAAATTCTTTTAGCGATCTCGATTTTAACATCGAGGTAGCTTACCTTAGGTCTATCAAGCTTATTAAGGTCTGCGAGAGAGATTTTAGAGCTCTTAGCTTGAAGGAGAAGTTTATCGAAATCCTTCGATAGGTCGTTATGAAGTTCCCAAAGCTCCTCGAGGCTTGCCTTACTTAAGTCTTCTGTCGTACCCACATACTTAGCTAAAATAAACTTGGCTGGGGCTTTATTCACCATAACGTTATAGTACCAAGAAAGTCTTTCTTTAACTACTTTACTCCTCCATACGGTTAAGGAATCCGGTCTTAGAAGCTCCCAGTACTTGATCCTCCTCACCCAGTAGGGATCCTAGAAAAACTCTTAAACTTTAGGTGGAGACATACTTATCTTAGCGGTAGAACACCGTGTCTCAGTGCTTGATAAGAGAATTTAAGCGAGAGGACCTAGCAAGAGTGTGTGAAATCGAGATCGAATCATTTCCATACCCGTACCCCTGCCAGCTGTTCCTCTTGTTCTATAACCTATTTCCACAGCTCTTTCTAGTAGTCGAATGTGGTGGCATGGTTGTAGGTTATTCTGTAGGAACTATAGAAAGAGGTGAGAAGGGTCATCTCGTATCTATAGCTATCGATAGAGCTCACCGAGGTAAAGGCTTAGGTAAAGCTCTTGTTAAGGAGTTTGAAGCTAGAGTTAGGTCTCTCGGGGTCTCGAGGGTTGTTCTAGAGGTTTCAGTTAAGAACGAAGTAGCTTTATCTCTGTATAAAAAGCTGAACTATAAGGTAGTTAGTGTCCTACCTAGTTACTACCCAAACGGTGAAGATGCGTACTTAATGCTTAAGGAACTTAGTCAAGGCTGACTTTACATCCGTTTCGTATTCCGGTAGAGCATATAACCTGGTAAAGCATGTGAGGGGAGGTAGGTAGCGCATTATGCTTTCCTCTATGTTCACTATGTCTAGCTCCCTCCCATTTACTAGAACTCTAGCTGGCTTCTCAATAGTATATACCGGCACAGCCTCAACGAAGAGAGCTATTTTGGGTGGGACTAAAGAGGTTTCAGACTCTATGAACGCTCTAAGCTCGTCGGCTTTCGTAGCTACATCTCTATAGCTCCAGCACATTCTGACATCATTCACGACCGCTTTGTACCCCTTTCTACTAAGTAACTTATACACTAGGTCTTCGGCTTCCGGTGAAAGCACTCTCTTAGCGAGAGCGTAGTTTAGTAGCCCAGATACTAGTGAGTCATCCCATAGATAGTAAGTGCCTTCTCTAACGGTCCTAAGTATCCCATGTGGACTCATGTAAGATTCCAGCACCTCCCTAAGCTCCCTATACTTCCAGAGCTCAGAGTATATGTTTCTGAGTAGTATCTGGTACCCCGTGATGGTTTTATGATAATACACAGCTTTGTACATGTGTAAGCGAGCTACGTAAAAACTCTCAAGGGCGTTGAGTGCCTTAAGTGGTATAACGACTCCTGAAGTACCGGGAGTTAAAAACAGCACTAGCCTGTGTAGGTCTATCTTTCCGTAAGCCACTCCAGTATGGTAAGCGTCCCGAGGTAGGTAATCGAGTCTATCTACATCCACGTCACTAGAGATCATGTCGTTTAATATGCTAGAGCTACTCCTACCTCTCAAAACTGATACAACTTCGCTAGCGCTAACTCCGTGTTTATTCATGACTTCACTTAGTTCAGGGTCTTGTGATACAACTGTTTCAATTAGATAGCCTGGCTCAACACCCCATAGCTCCATAAGCAGAGGCTCTAGGGAGTGAGAATAAGGTGCGTGACCGATGTCGTGAAGTAAGGCGCTAACCTTGACTAAAGACACATCATCTTTAGTGATAAAGCCACTATCAAACAATCTTTGAGAAACTATGTCTGCTATATGCATAGACCCGAGAGCGTGTGAAAATCTAGTGTGTGTCGCTCCAGGATAGACGTACCAAGCAAAAGGTAGCTGCCTAATCCTCCTCAACCTCTGAAAGACCTTAGTAGATACTATATCCCTAAAAACTCCAGTCAGCTTTATATACCCATGAAGCTCGTCATAGACGTAAGTAGTTTTCTCCACTATACCAACCCAAGTTACTCTACTGAGAAACCTTTATAGCTACTTAACCTACTACTCGCCGCTGGTTCTATCTCAGAGATGCACCTGAAGATCTCGATACCGAGAGTTTAGCTTTTCAGTAGGGTAACAGTATAGCTAGAGCTATGAGGGTTATTCCCAGTAGAGTTAAACCTACTGTGACGCTCTTTACCCTAAGGTTCCACACCAGCTTCCCCAGTTTAACTAGCCCGTATATAGCGTAGAATCCAGCCATGAAAAGTAGAATTATCAGACCGATAGCAGCAGCCGTACTGGCTGGACTAACCCCCTCAAATAACTTCATGAACGGCCCCACGATACTCCTAAAGGTCTCAACTACAGTTTCGAGACCCACTTACTACCCCCAGTTTTAGTGCTCACCTTTTTCTTACTTATAAAGCTACGGCCTAATCGACTTCGGGTTACTCATTTATCACTACTTTCTCTAAGTCACGCTGATATAATTCTATGTATAGAAGGTGGTCGTGAACTCGGTGACCGACCTACCTACCAGCGCTTTGTTAATATTACTTAAGCTTGAGCGCTCTCCTGCCAGCATATACGGCCTCTCCGGAGAGGTAGTCTTCTATTCTAAGTAGCTCGTTATATTTGGATGTTCTCTCACCTCTAGCTGGAGCACCAGTCTTTATTAGACCGGTTCCGTAGGCTACTGCTACATGAGCTATTGTAGTGTCCTCGGTTTCACCGCTCCTATGACTGACTATGGCTTTGCCACCGAACTGAGTGAGGAGCTCTATAGCTTCCTCAGCTTCCGTAAAAGTCCCGACCTGGTTAACCTTGATTATGGCACCATCTATAGCGTTCTCAGAGAGGTACTTAGATATCAAGCTCGCGTTAGTTACTGTTAGGTCGTCTCCGATAACTAATGCTCTACCCTTGAGGCTGAGCTTAAGATCTCGAAAGTACTGGGGGTGATCTTCAGCGAAAGGATCTTCGATGCTGGCTATAGGAAACTCGTCAATGAGGTTCACGTAGAGTTCTAGTAGCCTACTACCTTCAATAAAGCTACCGTCTATAAAGTATAGTCCGTCTCGATAGACTTGCGACGCTGCTACATCAACAGCGAGGAGTACGTCTTCACCAGCTCTGTAGCCGGCTTCTGAAGTAGCTTTTACTATAGCTTCTAGTGCTTCCCTCACTCTCCTCATAGGAGGAGCAAACCCACCTTCATCACCTACGTTGATAGCTGCTGGCCCATAAGCTCTCTTTAAGTAGTTCTTAAGGGATTTGTATATCTCAACAGCTACTCTAATAGCTTCAGAGAAAGTTGAGGCTCCTACGGGAGCGATCATAAACTCCTGAAAGGAGAGCTCGTTGCCTGCGTGTGCTCCACCATTAATGATATTCATTAGTGGTACCGGGAGGATTCTCGCCCTCCTACCCCCTAAGAACTCGAATAGCGGCACTCTAGCAGTATCTGCTGCCGCGTTTATTACCGCTAAAGAGGTTGCTGTTATAGCGTTACCACCTAACCTCGACTTATTCTGAGTTCCGTCGACTTCCAGGATCTTTCTATCTACCTCGCGGAACCTATAGGAACTCATTCCCGTTATTGCTGGAGCTATGTACCTCCTCACAGCTTCTACAGCTCTTTCTACACCTCTACCCAAGTACTTGCTTCCACCGTCTCTAGCTTCGACGGCCTCTCTGAGGCCCCTTGATGCTCCAGCTGGAGCAATTCCTCTACCGTAGCCTCCACCTCGTGTTACTACACTCACTTCAACAGTAGGATCACCCCTGGAGTCCAGTATCTGTAGAGCTTTCACATACTCTATTATAAACTCGGACACTCACTACACCCCTAATCTCTAGACTAAGTCCTGACTATTATAAAGCCTTATGTAGCTGTTTCGATTTCATAACTGTTGATATGGTTGAGACATTTGTAAGCACCTTGTAGTAGTATACGTGGACGCATTTCGATGAGGATTCGAGAGCCGCTCAATGCTCAAGATAACGGCTTTCCCCGAGGTACTCAAGGTGTGAAGTGCTAGGGGTCGCCTCGAACCCCCCTAAACCCGACGAGAGCCTGAGCGGAATGCGGAGAAGAGAGGATGAGGTAATGACGTTAACTAATATAAAACTACGTCAGAGCCGAACCCCTACGGCTTGAAGTATTTCTCGCTTCTCTACATGCTTTCTCGAGCCTCACTCTCGACTCTATATCAACTAAGAGGACCCTCCAGTCGTCGATAACCTTTCGGTACACGTCTAGCTTTCTTCTAAAGCCGGGGATAACTGTGTCAGCAAAGTCTATATCCAGTAGTTCTTCGTATATTACTTCTGCGATCTCGAAATACTTAAAGCTCTCTACGTACTCTTCCTTCCTAAGGAGCTCTAGTGACGCCCTCTTTAGCTCTCCTATTAGGTCAACACTTCCTAAGGCATAAGGTATCGGATGAACACCTATCTCCTCGAGATCCTTAAGCCTCCCCTCAAAAACCACGGAGTAAAGCTGAACTGCTTCGACATACTCAGCTACTACCGAGTAGAAGAGGTTAGAGTAGAAAAGCTCTGGATGGCGAGAAATGCTCTCCACCAGTACCTGAAAAACTCTATTCAGCTCACTTAGAGCACTATCAGCACCAGCTCGGTCTTTCCTCAAGACGCTGGAGATCACTCTCTTTGATATACGCGAAATCTCTCTTCCAACACTAATGAGCTTCTCTCGAGCTGCCTCAAGGTTAGCTAAACGCTCTCTAAGAAGCTCGATACGCACACTACTCAAGTTATCCACCAGAGGAAGTTACATGAGGAACTCAAATTTATAGAACAACCTAGACCGCTACACACCAGAACAAATACTAACCTTAAGACCACTAATATTCTCTCGTAAGTCGTCTGCTCTCTTGAGAGTGGTGCGGCGGCCGGGATTTGAACCCGGGATCTCCGGCGTGGAAGGCCGGCGTCCTAGACCAGGCTAGACGACCGCCGCCAAGATGTTTAGGTTCTAAGGCATAAAAACGTTGTTTAAGTAGTTAGCAGCGTAAATTCACCTGAAGTTTAAGCTCTCTTATCCTAGTGGCAAGACGATGGCTAAGCTACCATGTGTTCTTACTGCTCTACTTTATTTATTGAACTCTCTATGAACAGGTGTTGACACGTAATACTTTAAGGTTTTCTAGGCATCGGTACTGCTTCCAGAAAATAGGAAGCAGTATTTTATTAGTGTCAGTAACTAAACTAGCTGAGTCGCACCTGAGTGATGCTATGTCAGGTGCCACTATCCGAGATAGAAAATTGCGTAAGTTTGTGTCGCTTGTTTCGAGAATGGCTAGAGAATATGTAGAGTTACTGGAGGCTGTACTTGTGATTATACTCATAGCACTAACACTGCTTGCTTTCGGGATACTCGTCAGAGACCTATTTTCTTTAAAGCTCGATTCCCCCCTATCTGAACTACAGGTCGTTGTCTCGGATATACTGGTTCTAGTAGTACTAATAGAACTTACGCGAAGCTTTATAATATCTAGCCTCGGAGGTGAGAGGTACTTAGAGGGGTTTATTGAGATGGGAATAATTATTCTAGTTAGGGAAGTTGCTGTAGCCGCAATGACTGCGAGCGTGCTGAACGCTCTATTGGCTAGCTTGGGAGTAGTTCTCTTAGTGATAGCTTTATGGATCTCTAAAGAGAAGTTTGTTGTCCCATCAAGAGAGAAATCCGGGCTTACTAAAGGAAGCGAATAAATAATTAGTGAAACAAGCCTCACGTAACTGTTTCGGTTTTCATATAGGTTTGTATTGCTTGATGTCTACTCTTCTGCTACGATTAGCACGTATACTTCTTTTCCGTGTAGGTGCTTGATCTTCTCTTTGTCTCTTCCTAGTGGGTAGAGTACGTAGTCTCCTCTCCTGTACTTTATGACGCTACACTTAATGATTTCAACTCTAGCCATGTACAACCACCAACATAGATAATGGAGAGAAAGCCTTATAAACCCCTATGTCTATGCTGAGTAGTGGTAGAGCTTCTCGATGAGGGAGGGAGAGCTCGTCGAGGCTCTCAGGATGAGGGCTCTCCCCGAGAGTAGCTATGACCACGATGCATTGATCGAGTTTCTGAAGCTCTACCGTGATGCAACTCAGCTTGTAGTGAACAACCTGTGGAGTTTAAACAAGGTACCATCAATTAAAACTCTACACATGATGTTCTACAATGAGCTCAGGAAGTACGGTTTTAGAGCACACCACGTAAAGCAGGTATATATCTACGCTAAAGCAGTTGTTAGAGCTACCAAACAGAGCGGTGGAAAGAAACCGGTTCTCAGAAGACTAACAGCTAGGATAGATAGGTACGACTACAGGCTAGACCTAGAGAGCAGAATGCTTATCCTAAAGATACACAATGGTAGGGAGGTTAAGCTAAGACTGCTGA